>ENA-UONV01003681-UONV01003681.1-human-gut-metagenome-genome-assembly--contig:-CS4-NODE-3681-length-10165-cov-3.777844_pt1 | contig 10165 bp, 9 predicted proteins | sample MGYA00242461_ERZ724008 | MGnify/ENA metagenome assembly ERZ724008 | reverse complement strand
GCAGGCGAAAAATCCCTCGCTGTTGGTCATATTCCCGGTTTTCAGATAGACCCTACGAGGGAAATAGGCGGCTTTTTTGTTTGCATAAAATTTTTTCAAGAAATTTTGAAAAAACACCCCCAAAAAACGCTCTCCCATTTCAAACAAGTGAAGGGGTTAATTCCGAACCACGAAAACGGAAGCCTTTCACTTGTACTTTGAAAACTGAATACACAGGTCACTAAGACTTTATTTCTGATGAATTTAGCCACCTTATTGGGTACGCCGAGACTTCTGAATATCAGAATAGCGAGAACTCCCTATATAAATAACAGGTTGCCCCTGTTATGGCGATGACAGTCAGAATGATAATGATACTTCCCTACGGGGCTGGCGGAGAACCCGGCAGAGGTGAAACTCCTATGATACAGATTAGCTATCTGTTCCTTAGTGACTTCCCACAGCGTTTTGCTCGGCAAGGGGTATTGAGAATAAATATTGCCACGACCGATTAGGAAATGAATCGGTCAGGTACATAGCCGAAAAGCTATGAATTTTAAGAAAGGAGGACAACAAAGTGTCAAACTGCAAAAGATTGCAATATGCAATCAAAAAGGCGGAGTTGGAAAGACAACCACTACGGTAAATCTCGGTGTAGGTCTTGCAATGCAGGGCAAGAAAGTATTGCTCATAGACGCAGACCCACAGGGCGACTTAACTACTTGCCTCGGTTGGCAGAATACAGATGACTTGGGTATCACGCTTGCAACGAAACTAATAAAAACACGAATTTGATAAGATACTCGAAAATAACGAAAAAGTGCTACGGCGATTTAGCACTCGCAACGAGTATCAGATTAACTGAATGATGTCCCCCAAAAATCTTTGCATTTGCTAATACCTTGCTAAAATGAAGGGAAAAAACGGCGTAAAATTAGCAGATTTCATAAGAGAAATTATTAACACTAAAATTTCGGAAAACCCAGTAAAATCAAGGGCTTCCGGCGTTTTTTCTTTTTTACGAAGGAACAGCAAAAACGGAAAAATCACAAATTTTCATAATCGGTCAACAAATTTATTTGTAATTATTGACAATAAAAGCGAGCGATGTATAATATTATTGTCTAATTTTAACAATTTGGTTAAGGGGGCTGTTCATGGAAACGCACGGAATTAAATTTAAGGATAAGCTTGGTTATGCTTTGGGCGATATGGGCGGAATACTCTCGTTTAGTCTTGTTTCTTCGTATTTAACAATGTTTTATACCGATATTTTGGGTATTTCAGCCGCAAGCATAACAATCTTAATGCTTGTTGCCAGAATTTGGGACGCTGTAAATGACCCTATGTGGGGTTCGTTTATAGACTCAAGAAAGCCGACAAAGCACGGCAGATTCAGACCCTATATTTTAGGGGCTTCTTTTCCGCTTGCCGTGGGTGCGTTTTTGATGTTTTGTAAAATCCCCGGATTGTCAAACGGTCAATACTTAATCTATGCTTACATAACATATATTTTCTACGGAATGATGTATACCGGCGTCAATATCCCTTACGGCTCATTGGCAAGTGCCATTACTGATGACGAGGTTGAACGCTCATCTCTTTCAATGTGGCGTTCTGTCGGTGCGGGAATCGGCGGCTTGCCGGCGCAAATTCTTATGCCGCTTGTTGTTTTCACGACTGTAATCAATGCCGACGGCAGTTCGTCAAAGGTGCTTGACGGGAACAAGCTTTCATTGTGCGTAGGTGCAATTTCGGTTTTAACGATCGTTCTTTTTATTATTCACTTTAGATTGACAAAAGAGCGAATTCAGCTTCCGCCGACTCAAAAAACAAGCGATTATAATTTGCTGAAAACCGTCAAAGTCCTTGCTAAAAACAAGCCGTTTGTTGTACTTTGCTTTATATCTATGTTTCTTATCTGTTTTCAAATGTACACACAAACATTTTATAATTATCTTTTCAAAAATTACTTTGAGAAGCCGGGTCTTTACAGCATTGTTACCATATGCACCTATTTGCCTATGGCGTTGTTTTTACCGTTTATGGGTAAGCTTATCAGAAAATTCGGCAAAAAGGAAATTTGCGGCGCAGGCTTGGGCTTTGCCTTTGTCATCAGCTTATTGATGTTCCTTTTGCGTTTTACCCCGTTTGCTCACAATCCTTATGTTTTCCTCGGACTCGTGTTCCTTTCGGGTGCAGGTCAAACCTTCCTTGTGCTTGAGGTTTGGGCGCTTGTTATGGACGTTACGGATTATCAGGAGCTTTTATCGGGCAGGCGTGAAGAGGGCACAACCTACAGTATTTATTCTTTTGTACGCAAATTAGGTCAAACAGCCGCAGGTGCAGGCGTTCCGGCAGTGCTTGGGGCTATCGGCTACAAAGGCACGCAAGCCGTACAATCGCAGCAGGTTTTAACGAAAATGTTTGATGCGGCAACAATAGTACCGTCAGTTATTCTTTTGCTTATGTTTATTTTGACGACTTTTTGCTACAAGCTGGGCAAATCGGAAATCGAGAATTTGCACAAGCAGCTTTACGGCAATAAAAACGATTGATATACTTAGGGGCATAATTTTATGAAAACAGTCGAATTGCAAACAAAATGCGGAAAAATTCAAGGCATAGACGGCGAAAACTGCCTTGAATTCAGGGGCATAAAGTACGCAAATGCCAAGCGTTGGGAATATCCTCAGGTGATTGAAAAGTGGCAGGGTGTTTTTGATGCAACTTGCTTTAAGGAGTGCTCATATCAGCACCGTGGATTTGATGATGATGCAACAGTTAACCCTTTTTATCATTATGAATTTAGAGACGGTTTAGCGTTTACATACAGCGAGGATTGCCAATTTTTGAATATATATGTGCCTAAAGAGGCTAAAAACTGTCCTGTTTTAATTTTTATTCACGGCGGCAGCTTTACAGGCGGAAGCTCAAACGAGGCGCATATCAACGGCGAAAATTTTGCAAAAAACGGCGTGATTTTCGTTGCGATGAATTACAGGCTTAATGCCTTCGGCTTTTGCTCACACCCTGATTTAACCGATGAAAACGGAGTTTGCGGTAATTTTGGACTTTTTGACCAATATGCCGCAATTAAATGGGTTAGGGAAAATATTGAAGCTTTCGGCGGAAACCCGAATAATATTGTGCTTTCAGGTCAAAGCGCAGGGGCTATGAGCGTTGACATTCATCTTTCAAATCCGCTTTGCAAAGGTTGGTTTTCCGGAGCGATAATGATGAGCGGCGGCGGTTTACAGCGTTTCCTCGCAAAACCCCTGACCCCTGAAAAAACAAGAGCTTTTTGGGATAAAATTGTTGAAAATGCAGGATGTAAAAGTATAGCCGAATTGAAAAAAGCGGATAAAGAGGTGCTTTATCGTGCTTGGGATAAGGCATGCAAGGAGGATAAGCTTAAAAGTATGCTTTACACCCTGCCGGTTTGCGACGGAAAAATAATTACACAGTCAAATTTTAACAACAGGACAATTCCTCAAATGCCTAAAATTATAGGTATTACAAAAAATGATATGGTGCCTGCCGTTTTGCAGGCTATCGATAAAAAATGGGTTTCCTGTGATAAAAACAGCGATTGCTATATTTATTATTTTGCACGCAGCTTGCCGGGCGATGAAAAGGGTGCTTGGCATTCAAGCGATTTGCTTTATGCTTTTTCAACTCTTGATAAAAATTGGCGGCCTTTTGAGGCTGTTGATTACGAAATTTCAAATCAGCTTGCAAAATCCTTTATTGCTTTTGCAAAAAACGGAAATCCCAATTGCAATGAAATACCGATGTGGAAGCCAGGCACGGCTAAGGTTATGACTTTTTGTGAAAACACAAGGCCGGCACATTGGAATATCCCACAACTTTTGAAAAATACATTTATCGGCGGAGCATCAATATAATGAAATTTAATCATATTTTTAAGCTTACAAACGAAAACGAAACGCACCGTGAATATAAGTGCGATAACGTTAATATCAACATTGATTTCATAAGCGGCAGTGCTTTGCGTGTGGCTGTTTTTAACGATAACGCCGAAATGCTGCCGACCTTTACCGTAAATCCGAATAATAACCTATCCTCTCTCGACAGAAGCAGATTATCCGTGGACGGATTTGATTGTGTTGCGCCTGTTGTTGAAAAATTTGAAAATAAAGAGAAATTTGTTCTTGATTGCGGCGTTACCGTTGACCTCGATTTGAATAATTTTATTTTGTCTTACAGTAAAGAGTCAAAGCTTTTGTTCGCAGACAGAGCGCCGCTTGCCTATAATTTTGAAGGCGAATTCGGCAACGGGTCTTATCATTATATTACCAGAGAAGATGACGAGCATATTTTCGGACTTGGCGACAAAAGCGGCCCAATAAATAAAGCAGGTCAGGTTTACCGTGTTGAAACGGCGGACAGTATGGGCTTTGACGCAGAAAAAACAGATCCTCTGTACAAGCACGTTCCGTTTTATATTTGCGAAAATTCTGTTGGTGCTTACGGTATTTATTACGATACAACAGACACCTCTTTTGTTGATTTGGGCAGGGAAATCAATAATTATTACTGCCATTTCAAGTATTTTAAGACGGATGACGATTGCTTGGTTTATTATGTTTTTTTCGGAAGCAAGCTTTCTGTTTTACAGCAATATGCTCGCTTGTGCGGCAAGCAGGCTTTTCCGCCTAAGTGGAGCTTCGATTATTGCGGCAGTACAATGGCATATACCGATGCGCCTGACGCACAAAATCAGATGCAGGGCTTTTTGGATAAAATTAAAGACCTTGATTTGAGCTGCGGCGGATTTTATCTTTCATCGGGATATACTTCAATAGGAAATTTGCGTTGCGTTTTTAATTGGAATTACGATAAGTTTCCCAATCCTGAAAAATTCGTTGCCGATTACAATAATGCAGGAATACATTTAATTCCGAATATCAAGCCTGCTTTTTTGACCTCGCATCCAATGTATGATGCGTTGGCGGAAAAAGGATTTTTTGTTAAAAATGCAGATGGAACACCCTATGTAACGCAGTTTTGGGACGGTGTGGGCAGTTATTTGGACTTTACAAATTCCGACGCCTTCGATTTTTGGGGCAGTCAGGTAACCGAAAAGCTGCTTGATTTCGGAATTGATGCTACATGGAATGACAATAACGAGTTTGATATTAAGGCAACCGACGCTGTTGCCGCAGGCTTTGGCGAAAAAGCTTCTGCGTGCAGAATTCGTCCGATATTAACTTATTTAATGGTATTATCTTCGTACAAGGCGCAAATGAAAAAATATCCCGGCAAGCGTCCGTTTTTATCTACGAGAAGCGGAAACAGCGGTGTAAGACGCTTGGCGCAAACCTGGTCCGGCGATAATTTTACTTCGTTTCACGATTTGCGTTTTTGCCATTATGTGGGAATGACAATGTCCCTTTCTGGCTTTTATTTTTACGGTCACGATTTAGGAGGCTTTTCAGGCGAAATGCCTTGCGAAGAATTGCTTTTAAGATGGATGCAGCACGGCGTTTTTGAGCCACGCTTTACAATTCATTCTTGGAACGGCGATGGCTCTGCTACTATGCCGTGGAGCTATGAAAGCGGCTTGTGCGGCGCAAAGGCGATTTTAAGACAACGCAAAAGCCTGATACCTTATTTATATAATTGTGCTTATAACAGCGTGGAAAATGATGTCCCCATGCAAGCTCCGCCTTATATTTATTACAATGATGAAAATATTGACGTAAATACCGATGCGTTTATGCTTGGCAGAGATGTTTTGGCAAAGTGCGTGCTTGACGAGGGTGTAACTCAAGTGTCTGTTTACCTGCCAAAGGGCGACGATTGGTATCTGAATGAAACAGGAAAGCTTTATTGCGGCGCAAGCACGGTAAAAGTCGATTTGCCGCCAGATAAGCCTGTGCCTTATTTTATTCGTTGTGGCTCTGTTTTTCCCGTTGATGAGGGCGAGTGCTCATACAAATCCGCAGAAAAAGTCGTTTTTACCGTTTATCCTGTTAAAAACGGCAAATTTACAGCCCGTTATTTTAATGATGACGGCGAGTCCTTTGAATACTTAAAAAACAACTGCGTAAAATTAGAGTTTGATGTAAATTGCGATAACGAAAATGTTGATGTTGTTGTAAATAATAAGGGTAATGTAAAATTTGAGCCTGAAATCAAGCTTGTTTCTACGGATTTGCGTAAGTTGAATGTTTCGGTAAAATAATATCTCCCTTCCGGGACGCCAAAAGCAGTATCAAAATTTGATGCTGCTTTTTTTATTTTAAAAGGCAACTATGCACTATGCACTAAAATGCCACCTCTTTTTTGTTACACTTGAACAAAAAACATTCTTACTATTGACTTTAGCGCTTTTAGGTGCTAAACTATCAACATAAACTTTAACACTTTTAGGTGCTAAAGTATTTCGAATCAGAGAGGAAAAATATTTTATGAACAAGACAGTTAAAAAAATTGCGGCTGTAGCACTTTCGGCACTCATGGTCGGCAGTGTATTTGCAGGTTGCTCATCAAATTCAGGAAAAAGCGATACAACAAATAAAAATACATATAATGTAGGTATTTGCCAGCTTACACAGCATACCGCACTTGACAGCGCAACAAAAGGCTTTAAGGATAAGCTCAATGAGCTTGCAAAGGCTGACGGAAAGACAATCAACTTTGACTATCAAAACGCATCAAACGATTCTGCAAACTGCGCTACAATCGTAAATAAATTTGTATCATCAAATTACGACCTTATTTTAGCAAACGCAACACCGGCGCTTCAGGCTGCCGCTACAGCAACAGCTGCAAGCAAAACTCCTGTAGTCGGAACAGCCGTAACCGATTACGGAACAGCACTTGACATTAAAATGAATCCTACAGACCCGACAGGAATTAACATTACGGGTACATCTGACCTTGCTCCTCTTGCAGACCAGGCACAGATGATTCTTGACCTTTTCCCTAACACAAAAAAGGTTGGCGCACTCTACTGTTCAGCAGAGGCTAACTCGCAGTATCAGGTTGACGGTGTTAAAAAAGCACTTGAAGAGAAAGGCGTCAGCTGCACATTCTATTCATTTGCAGACTCAAACGACATTGCAACTGTTGCTAAAAAAGCTGCAAGCGAATCAGACGTTATTTACGTTCCTACAGATAACACGGCAGCTGATAACGGCAGTGTAATTGACGCAGCATGCAAGGCTGCAAAAACACCTATCATTGCAGGTGAGGAAGGTATCTTCAAATCAACAAACGCAGTTGCAACTCTTTCAATTTCATTCTACAACCTCGGTCAAAAAGCCGGCGCAATGGCATACGAAATTCTTACAAAGGGTACAGACCCTGCAACAATGAACGTTCAGCAGTCAGACGAGCTTACATACTACTACAACGAGGAGCAGGCAAAGGCATTCAAGGCTAACGTTCCGGATAATTACAAAGCATATAATTTCAGCGACGCAAAATAACTAACAGCCTATTGACTAATTTAACGGTTTAAAGTATAATAGTGTCAAATTAATAAAGAGCAATAAGTTTCTACTTGTTGCTCTTTAAATTACTTTTAATTGAAAGGTATATAAAATTATGGGAGCTTTTATCAGTGCCATTCCCGGTGCAGTAGGACTCGGTCTTATTTGGGGCATAATGGCAATCGGCGTTTACATCACTTTTAGAGTGCTTGATTTTGCCGACCTAACTGTCGACGGCACGCTTGCAACAGGCGGTGCGGTTTTAGTTATATCAATGATGAACGGAATGAATTTTTGGGTTTCGCTTTTGTTTGCTTTTCTTGCAGGCTGTATGGCAGGTCTTGTTACAGGCGTGCTTAACACTCTGCTCGGCATACCGCCTATTCTTGCAGGTATTTTAACGCAGCTTGCACTTTATTCAATAAATTTAAGAATACTCGGCAAATCAAATCAGGCGCTTTCAATTTATAAATATCACGTGCTTGCAAGTATGACTGATATTACGAAGGCTATTATTATAGTAGCAATCTTTGTTGTTGCCATTATCGCAATTCTTTATTGGTTTTTTGATACCGAGCTTGGTCATTCAATCCGTGCTACCGGCTGTAACCAAAATATGGCTCGTGCAAACGGTATCAATATTAATTTAACAAAAATTGTTGCTCTTGTACTTTCAAACGGTCTTGTTGCTCTTGCAGGCGGGCTTCTTTCGCAATATCAGGGCTTCGCAGACGTCAATATGGGCAGAGGCGCTATCGTTATCGGTCTTGCCGCAGTTATTATAGGCGAGGTTATCTTTGGCAAAATATTTAAAAACTTTGCGCTCAGGCTTCTTGCAGTTGCATTCGGCGGAATTATTTACTATGTAGTAATGCAGTTTGTTATCAGCCTCGGTCTTAATACCGATGACCTCAAGCTTCTTACCGCTGCTATTGTTGCCGTATTCCTCGGTATTCCTTATCTTAAAGGGCAATATGCTCAAAAGCATATCAAGATAAAGGAGGGCAACAAATAATGCTTGAAATTAAAAATGTTTATAAAACGTTTAATCCTAATACAATTAATGAAAAAAAGGCTCTTCGTGGCATTGATTTAGTTCTCAACGAAGGCGATTTCGTAACCGTTATCGGGGGTAACGGCGCAGGCAAATCAACTTTGCTCAAAATGATTGCAGGTGTTTACCCCGTTGATTGCGGAATCATTACGGTTGACGGCATTGACGTTACAAAGCTTCCTGAGCATAAAAGAGCCAAATATATCGGCAGGGTTTTCCAAGACCCTATGAACGGTACAGCCGCCGATATGCAAATTCTTGAAAATCTTGCTCTTGCAAAGAGAAGAGGCAATCACAGAGGCTTGGCATTCGGCGTTACAAAAAAAGAAAAAGAAGAATATGTTGAAGTTCTTAAAAGCCTTGATTTAGGACTTGAAACAAGGCTTACATCTAAAGTAGGACTTCTTTCAGGCGGTCAAAGGCAGGCTGTTACGCTTCTTATGGCAACACTTAAAAAGCCTAAAATTTTGCTCCTTGATGAACACACAGCGGCACTTGACCCTAAGACAGCTAAAAAGGTGCTTGACCTTACGGAAAAAATTGTTGCAAGGGATAATCTTACAACAATTATGATTACTCACAATATGAAAGACGCTATAAATATAGGCAATCGTCTTATTATGATGAACGAAGGCAAAATTATTTATGACGTATCGGGCGAGGAAAAGAAAAATCTTACTACCGCTGACCTTCTTGCAAAATTTAAGGTTACCTCCGGCGGAGAAGAATTTGACAACGACCGTGTTCTTCTTTCAACAGAGGCAGACGAATAAATTTTATACAAAAATATTTTATGGGCGAGCAGTGCTTGCCCATATTTTTTAGGTGATTAGATGAACAACAAAGCAGGTTTATATATTCATATCCCTTTTTGCAAATCAAAATGTCCTTATTGCGATTTTTACAGCGTAAAATATGACAAGGCGCTTAGCGAAAAATACGCCGACGAATTAATCAAAACAATGGCTGATTATTCAGGCGAATTTGACACAGTTTATTTCGGCGGCGGTACTCCGTCGATTTTAGAAAGTGAATTAATCGCCAAAATTTTGACATCTGCAAAAAACCATTTTGATATAGATAAAAATTCAGAAATAACGATTGAATGTAACCCGTCAAAAAACCTTGAAAAAGATTTTTACACCTATGCAAAATGCGGAATAAACAGAGTAAGCATAGGTATGCAAAGCGCAAGAAACGAAGAACGCTTTGCACTTGGAAGAAGCGCAGGGCAAACGGAAGTTGCAAAGGCTGTTAATGATGCTAAAAAAGCAGGAATAAGTAACATAAGCCTTGACGTTATGCTCGGCACTCCCAAGCAAACTCTCTCCTCTCTTGACGAAACTTTTGAATTTATCGACAAAATGAACGTCACCCACATAAGCGCATATATGCTTAAAATTGAAAATGGCACAAGATTTTTTGACCTAAAGGACAGGCTCAACCTTCCCGACGAGGACACGGTTTGCGAAATGTATTTAAAAACAATAAAATCCCTTGAAGCTCTCGGCTTTAATCAATATGAAATAAGCAATTTTTCTAAGCCGTCGTTTGAAAGTAAACACAATACAAAATATTGGATTTTAGACGATTATTTAGGCTTAGGCAAAAGCGCACACTCCCTTTGGCACGGCAAAAGATTTTATTATGATACCGATTGGTCGCTTAA
>ENA-UONV01003677-UONV01003677.1-human-gut-metagenome-genome-assembly--contig:-CS4-NODE-3677-length-10181-cov-9.383073_pt1 | contig 10181 bp, 8 predicted proteins | sample MGYA00242461_ERZ724008 | MGnify/ENA metagenome assembly ERZ724008 | reverse complement strand
CTCATCAGACAGTGCAGCAAGCCGCCGCAGATTTTCCGTTGTTTTTTTCGTATAGGTCATATCGGTTATTCCTTTCATCACATTAGACGGGTAGTCGGTATAATAAATATTAAAGCAGGCGCACAGCTCCCTTTTGTACCGGGTCTGTGCGCCTGTTGTTTTTCTGTCACTTTCTTTACAGCTTTGGCATCGATACAGTCGCACCGGTGTCATATTCAAATTTTATACGAACAAAATTGAAATTTTGTCAATCGGTCGGTAAACCCCGTCCGGCAAAACCGTATTCCGCACGGTTGCCGTTCTGCCATTCAGCGGTGATACGGTAGACATATTCCCCGGTTTTCAGGCTGAAGGTATAATTTCCGTCCGAACGGTCGATATTGCAGATATCCTCAACGCTGCTGCCCTTTTTAAGACATTTTACCGTCACGGTATCGGGCTGTGTGTCAAACTGCAGCGTAGCTTCTGCCGGCAAGGAAATGCTTACTTCGGGCAGATTGATTTCTGCCCCGATTTCGGGACCGCAAGCATTTGTATTTATCATTTGTCCGCTCCCGTCCGATATCGGCACCGTCCAATCGCAGCCGCAAAGCGCGGCGAGAAAACCGTCATTTTCGATTTCTGCGTCCGCTTTGATCTTGATGCAAAGGGACGGAACGTCGGTTTTGGAGTCAACCTCCCCTTTTACCTCAAACTCAAGGCTGTTTATCATCTTTTCGGAAAGCTCAGAACCACGCTGAAATCGAAATGTTGCCCGAAAGCGATATCTCTCGTTAGGGCTCAGCTTATACTGAGCCGGAATCCGATAAGAAAGATCGGCAGTGAAACCACTGTTTATGCTATAGGCTATAGATGGAAACATAAGCTCAGGCTCCGCTTCAATCTTTTCCCATTTACCGTCTTTCCGTCGGAACAGTTCATACGACGCACCGTATTGAATCGGCTTTCCGGAGCGGTTTACCCACCGCAAATCCAGAACAACATCCGAGCCGACCTCACGGACGTTGATCACTTCGAAACTTACTCCCGCAGAGTCGCTTTCGGCTTTCAGAAAGCGAAACTGCCCAAACTCACGAGCCTTATCCGGCGCCTGTCTGCCGTATCGGATATATATCACCGTCGCAAAAATGCAGGCGGCAGCGGTTATCACGGCGAGAATTAAGATCCATATGGCAGAAACTTTTCGCTTTAACATTTTTGGTCACCCCTTTTCATCAGTATTGGAAGCAGAATCAGAACAAAATATCCTGCAGTACATAAAAGTTCGGTCAATGCCGGGAACAGTCTTGTGCTTTGCGTGAATACATAAAAGAACAGCCAGCCCGTTTCAAGGCAGAGAAAGACAAACGGCAACCATCGAAGAACCGTGCCGACTGTTCCGGCTTTTCGTCCTCCCCATAACACGGCGGCAAGTCCGGCGCTGAGAAGCGCGGGAGGGATACTGTACCACAGCCAGCCGGAAATGCTGTGCAGTGCCATATCAAAGAGCGTCTCATACGGTGTACTGCTGCGGTAAAAGAGCCGGAGCGACATATATACCGTCGTCACAAGGAACATAAAAAAGATATACAGCCCCGAACCGATGCAGGCGACATCTCTCTTCTCGCTCCACAGCACAAGAAGCGAAGTCGTGAATATCCAGAAACCGTAAACGGACGTGCTCCAATATGCCGCCGCCCACAGCCCGTCAGACGGAAATTCAGAGAAGAATGCCACCAAAAGGCCTCCGAGTATTCCGAAAACCGCCGTCAGAAGAAAATGCGCCGGACACCCGCGAAGCAGCGCTCTGCCGCAAATCGGGCTCGCTTCTCTTTTTTCAGGACTGCTCTTTCCCACAGCTCTTTTTCCTTTTAATAATCAGCACAACAGCAATCACACCTCCGCCGATCAGCACAAAGCCGACAAAACCTGCAGGCAGGAAGACCGGATTGAACGGAATCGATAGCTTTGGAGACCGGGGATGCTCTGATTCCGACAAAGTGAAGGTCAGCTCTTCTTCCGGCAGACCCGGCAGTGTCAGTTCATAACCCTTTTCCGTCTTAGAGAAACTGCTTTGATTGTTTTCGGTCATGTAATACGGTGTGTTTACCACGATTTTCAGCTCTCCGAACTGCACCCATGTCTTTGCAGGAGAGAGCAGATAGGTGTAAGTATAAATACTCGGCGTGTAGCCCGCATCAATGGCCGGATACAGCGGGGCCGTTACCGTGTTTGTCAAAGTCTGTCCCGGCTCCAGCGACAGGGTATACTCGTACCACCGCATCAGTGAAAAGGCGGATTTTTCGGTGTAAATTCCGCCCCGCCGCCATTCTTCGGAGCCGGCGTTCAGAAATGCGACCTGCGCATTATACCAATCACTCTCCGATATGCCGGAGCTGTTGTCGTATTCCCTGAAAGCAAAATCCCGGAAGGTCATCTGTTCCGAATATTTCAATGTAATATTGCCGTCAATTTTCTTTTTACACGCGCCGTTTTCATAAAGTGACCAAGTGATACCGTCCTTCGGAGGTTCACCGAAAATATATACGGTAAGTGTGTCTCCGGTTTTTGTCCAGCCGGATATTCGGATACCGTCTTTCAGCGTAGCTATGCCGCTCTTTTCCTCCCACAGCACCCGTGTTTTTGAGGGTTCCTCACGCAGAACAAAAGCGACGGTTGCGGCTTGGCTTTCGGCACCGACGCCTTCAACGGAATAATGCTGTACCCATACAGGGAGATCGGGACGGAAAAAGCTATCGGATATATATTCATCCACAAGCTTCGGCATATCCTCATCTAAAGAGAACGGTGTACCTCTGTCTTTCAGCGTATGACGCACGGTAGCCTTGATCAGCTTGCCGTTGATCTTAACACCGTACTTTTCGGCATCCGAAACGGCGATATACTTATCGGTCGGGGAATCGTAGATATATTCCCCGTAATGAGGCAGGTTACCGAACGGAAAGACAAGCGTGGCAGTCACCGTATAGTCGGCGGGGTTGCGAAAGGTGTACTCAGCCGTGACCTTCCCTGTATAGGCGAGGAATTCTTCGGTACTGTTGTAGTAATTCTTCGGGAACTCCTGCACATCAAAGGTCAGAAGCTCTTTATCCACCACAAGCGGACAGTTCTTGTCTTTTAGAAGTGCGCCGGTGCTGTCTGTTCCGCTCCAGTAACGCTGAGCGGAGTTGGCATGAGTCGGCTGAATAAATACGACACTAAGCAACAGAACCGTAAAAATCACTGTAATTACTTTCCGTTTCACCTCTTTCACCCTCCCCTGTTTTCAGCAAACCGTTATCTGTACATTACTTCCCGATATCTGTGACTGTGCCGATAAATACCGGCAGCCCGGTTGCGTTGTCTGTAACGGCATAGATAAACGGACGGTCAAGCGTCACGCTGTATATATCCACTGCAGCAGCGGTTTCCTTAATTTCCACAGCGGTCGCCGCACCGGCTTTTGTGCCTTTCTCGTCCACAGCGATATACGCCTTATGTAGCACACGGCTGATGAATATATTGCCGCTATCGGAAGATCCGAGCGCCGAAAAATCCGCTTTTGACGGTTCAAACGGCTTTGTCATACCGAGCGCCTTCAGCGCACCGCTCATTTCAATGTCATAATCGTAGGAGAACTTCGGTATCGCCGTTTCATGTGCATTATATGATGTGATCCGAATCACGTCCTCACGCAATTCTTCACTGAATCCGTCGAGATCGTCATAACCGATTGCCCTTCATTGACCAGGCGGCAAAGGTTAGCGAGAATCTCCGAGTTGCGCATCTCCGCCCGCACACCGGTGCAGCGTTTATCCCGGCGTATGCGTCTATACAGTTCCCAAAACTTTTCCGCTTACGGGCCGTCACGGCTGAGCAGCTCAATGTATTCCCGGCTCAGCCTCCCGATATATGCTTCCTGCCATCCTGCGATTCTTTCACAGAACAGTATCCATTCCCGTTTGGATTTCCAATGATTCTGCATAATTTCACCTCCGCCGTCAGATTATCCGTCAATCAAACAGATATTTCTTCACGAGGTCGGCAACCGCTTCGGAAATCTGCTTGACATCTTTACCTGCTGTATTGATAAGCAGATCGTAGTTTTCACGTGCTCCCCATTTTTGTTGGCTGAAATAGTTATAATATCTTGCCCTTCCTTTATCGATAGAGCGTATATTTCTTCTTATCTTGGAATCGGATAAATTTTCCTCCTCCGGGCTTCGTTCCCGGCAGCGTTTCAGTTTGCTCTCTGCATCCGCGTAGACGAAAATACGAAACGGATCTTTTTCCTTCAAAATATAATCGGCACATCGCCCGACGATAACACAATCGGATTTCTCCGCCAGCTCCTTAATAATATTGTGTTGCTCGGCAAACACCGTAAGACTCCTGTCAAACTCAGTATAAGCATAATATGCCGTATGAAAACTCATGCCGGCATGGATGGGGTAAGCCATATACGGGCGGTCTTCGGTGATGCGTTCCACATATTCCTCGGAGAGCTTTGTGCGCTTGGAAATCTCGGTTACGATTTCCTGATCGTAATAGGCAATCTGCAGATTTTCCGCAATCCAGCGGCCGATCTCACGACCGCCGCTCCCAAACTCGCGTCCTATTGTGATAACCTTTTTCATTTGTCGCACCTCCTGTAAAATGCCGTAAGGCACCGACCCTGCCATGCAAAGCCGATGCCTTGTTCTCTTTTGTTGGCTCGTGGGCTTTGCCGGAACTCCTTTGCCTACGGGTCTGTGTATGAAAGCTTTTCTGTCTCAGTTTGATTCCTTTTCCGCCACATGGATTCCGATATATTTTCCGGTTTTAACACGGGCGTCTGACGGTTTCTTTGCATTTTCGGGGATTAACCAATATGCCCCAGCTTTTTGCGCTCCGGTTATGCGACCGTCTCCGCAAAGAGCAACTACACGGCGTCTTGAAAGATGCCAGCGTTCCGCCGCTTCAATAGCTGAAATGTATTTTATGCCGTACATCGTTTACATCTCCTCTCTGACTATATTATATTCTCAACCTGGAACAATGTCAAGAGGAAGCAACTGTTTCGCGGTTTTTTACATGTAAATTTTCGTTTTTTAAGAACAAGGGCGGCGCAAACCGCCGCCCTGCTCCATATGTGTGTCTGCATTCGGGTTTTATTTCTGCTTTTTCTTCTTTTCGGTAACAGTTGTGCCGATAAGAGCTCCGCCGCTGATAAAGAGCAGTGCGATCCACAGCATAAGATTGTTGTTGTCGCCGGTCTGAGGAGACTTCGGCAGCTTAGCCGTTACGGTGTCGGCCTTGGCGATCTCCTCGGTGCCGTCTTTGTCACTGTAATACTTTCCGCAGCCGCTGCAGTACCAATACTCGATGTTGCCCTCGGCATCCTCGGTGGCCGCCTTGGCGGGAATATGCTTCAGGTCGGTGTGATTCTTCGGGTCAAGCTCGCCGTAAGCCTTTCCGCAAACCTCGCATACCGCCTTGTCCTTGCAGGTCGCTGTGCCGCCGATGTGGTTTGTGATCACCTTTCCGCAGAGGTCGCAGACATGATCCTTATCTGCGTCCTCGTGGTTGGAGATTGTCTTTCCGCAGAAGTCGCAAACATGATCCTTATCTGCATCCTCGTGGTTGGAGATTACCTTATCGCAATAGTCACAGATATGGTTGTTGTCCGCATCCTCGTGGTTGGAAATCACTTTGCCACAGTGATCGCAGACGTGATCCTTATCCGCGTCCTCATGGTTGGAAATCACTTTGCCACAGAGGTCACAGACGTGATCCTGATTCGCATCCTCATGGTTGGAGATTATATTTCCGCAAATGTCGCATATGTGGTTTTTATCCTCATCGGTACAATTATCCGTTTCGACGCCTTCCGTACAGCCGTCTGCCGTGCATTGGCGGGTGTGTGTGCCGTCGCCGTTTGATGTCCATTCACCGAAGGTATGCCCGTCGTTGACCGTTACGGTCATTTCGGCGGTGTTGCCCGCCTTGTCGGTGACAACGATTTTCTGCTCGCCGTCTGCCGGAGAGAGGACAAAGCTGCCGGTTGCGTCAAGCGTGACCGCCGTGCCGTTTACAGTGACGGTGTCCACATACTTTTCGTCAACGGTGACCGTCTGCGCCTCGCAGTAGGTCTTGCCGTTTTCTATGCCGGTGATCACAGGGCTTGTGCCGTCAAGCACGATGCCGTCCGAGCAAATGTAGTCCGTATTGCCCGCCTTATCGGTCAGTCTGACATAGATAATATACTCGTTATCGGGGTCAATGCCGAACGGTGCGGTGTACGCTGTGAAGGTCATGCCGTCAAGCTCCGCTTTTGTCAATTCCTTATTTGACAGCAGATATTCAACCGTTACCGTCTCACCGCTGTTGTCGGCTGCGGTGATCGTCACCGTTTGCGTGTCCTTAAAGAACAGACCGAAGGTGATGTTGTTGAGGAACGCTTTCCAACTGTTCTCGCTGATTTTAATTTCGCCCGTGGGCTTTTCGCTGTCTTTCCACAGCGCCTTGACTGTGATGTCAGCGGTGACGGTCACAGGGGCGTTCACCGGATACTCCGTACCGTCGATCTCCCATGCCTTGAACTGCTTTCCTTCGGGCGCAATAAACTCGCACTCCGGCAGAGAATACTCGCTGCCGCGCAATACCTTCTTTGCAGGCATTGCGGTGGTGACCTCCTCCGGCAAATCCTCGGGTTCGGAGCCGCCGTTCGCGTCAAAAGTGATGGTATGCTCGTTGCGCTTTTCAAACGTTGCAGTTATGGTGACGTTTTCCTCCGACTGGGCGAAGGTATAGGTATCATCCTCAACTGCAAAGCTGGCGGGAGTACCGTTGATGGACAGCGTACTGAGCATATAGCCCTCATTGGGTGCAATGGAGAGCATGACAAGGTCGTCCTTGCAGAACAGGGGCGTGCCGTCCTCGGCGGTTTCTGTGGCATTCACCACCGTGACTGTGCCGTTTTCACTGCTTGCAGCCGTTACCCTGTACTGCGGTGCACCGGCCACCGTTACCTCTACCGTAACCGTCTGCAAGGCTTCCTGCTCCGGTGGGACGACAATGTCTGTGCCTGACAGATCCAGCGTCCCGGTCACGGTAAAGTGCTGCTCCCGTTTGGCCGCTGGAACATAGTCCGCCGCCTCGTCCCATTTGACCGGAACCGAAACGCTCTGATTCCCACTGGCCGCCGTCCGGACGGTGACCGTGGCAGGCAGCGATTCAGACAGCACCGCGCCATGCGGGAGCTTCTGCTCGTCGAGCGTATCGACATGGGCCAGCGTGTTCCAGCGGACCTTGTTTTTCAGATAGAAAATCGTATTTCCACAGGAGTCTCTGATATAAATATTGTGGTAGACATTGTCGTCCATGTCCGCCGGGATCGTATAAATGCCGTTTTCATCCGGCTTCAGAACCGTTTGGCCGTCCTGCACCGTAACCGGCGTCTCGTCATGCACCTTGAACTGCAAATTGCCCCAGTAGGTCGTGCCTTCCACCGCGGCTGTGCTCGAATTGGCTTTGCCTTCCAGCTCCTTGCCGGAGGGATGCACTGTGGCCGCCGGATCTGAGCAGTCCAGTATGAGCTTCGGGGAGGAGACGTATTTCGTCCCCACCTCATTTGTAGCCTTGGCGTAGACATACCACTCGCCATGGTAGTCCTCAAAGGAGGGACCTATGAGGGTAAGACTCCAAGATTCCGAATTGTATTTATACCATTTAATGCTGCCTTTGTCATCCAGCTCCTTCAGCTCCTTTAGTGTATAGCGCGTGGCCGTTTCAAAATAGTAGCTGGTTTCGTCAGATGAAATCCCAAGACTCACAGCATAGCCCTCTCCGTACTTGTCTACCGGATCGACATAGCAGAATTCATCCGGCGCATCCGCACGATAGTCCCAAAAGCTTTTGTTTCCTACACGAACCGTCAGCGTAGGCAGTTCCGTTTTCGGGATCACCAGCAAAAACTTCCGGTTCGAGTTGATGATGCCGAGGTTATAGTAATTATTCTCCCCGCGGCTTATTTTGATGTCCTCGTTATCCCAGTCGACAAAATAGGCTTCCTTCGGCAGATGATCGAACGGCAGTTCCAGTTCAGACCCGTGCGGCACGCCAAGGTGGAGGATCGTGCTGCTCGGGTCGTTTCTGTCACTCAGGATCAGGACCCGGTGCCTTCTGTACAGAGTTATCTTTGTTGTGGTGCTGTTGCCCGCATTATCCGTAGCAACGACCTCATACACAAGTCCTTCGTCATTGTTGCCGCCGTCCGGCGCGGTCAGCTGATAAGCCTGTCCGGTCTGCACGGTCTGCTCCTCACCGTTGATCGTCACAGACTTGACGCCGGAGGACACCTCCTTGTCTCTCACCGGGTCGCTGACTGTGAAGCTGATCGTACCGGGCTGCCCGTCGTCGGTGTCGTCGGCGGTATACTCCATTCCATTCGCAATTCCCTCGGTCACCGGAGGCGTGGTGTCCTTCGCCGACACAACCCCGCATACGGTGCACTTCTTTTCCTGGTTTTCCCACTCTCCGGGAATATGCTCACCGTCCGGTACAGGTCCACGCTCTAGCGGATTCCGGGCCGGGCAGCGTGTGCATCCCCAGACATGACAGCCATTCCGGTTTTTCCAGCCGTAGGTATGGTTTCCCTCGCAGGAGGTCTCCATCATTTTCACATCAAGATCAGTGATCGCCCATCCGTAGTTCTGCGTGTATGGCAGAGTCAGCAGTGACAGGTCAATCATTCCGTCGCTGTCCGGAATCAGGAAATCAGTGAGATGCATGAAGTAGCTCGGTTTCCCATCCGTTCTGAGCGCGTGACCGTTAGCCGTCAGCATGACGATCTTTCCATCCTTTGAGCCGACCTTTATCCGGTCGTTCGTCGCGATCGACGGATCCGCCACGAGCTCATCCGGTTTGTAAACAATGTCGCCGTAGCCGACAGCCGCCGCGTCCGAGCCGTTGCTGCGGTAATTGGTCGACAGATTCAGGGTAGCGTCGGTAAGGGTTATGTCCATTCCGCGGCACCAGCGGCCGCCGCCTATCGCCGCTCCGTAGTGTCCCGTCGCCGTAACAAAGCCGCCCGTCACCGTGATATCACGGGCGGGGACATACTGCCCGCCGCCGATACCCGCGCCGTTGTGGCCGCCTTTAGCCGTGACCGTGCCGCCGGAGATGTAGATATCGTGGGCGGCGTTGATGCCATTCATGTCCTGCTCCGTTGTCCAGCAGCCACCGCCGATACCAGCGCCTCCCTCACCGCCTTGAGCGCTGACTGTGCCACCATAAATATAGATCTCACTGCCGCGACCCTTATAGCTGCCGCCGATGCCGGAGGCCAAGCGGCCGCCGTTGGCTTGCACCGTGCCGGAGTAGAAATACAGTTTCTCACCGCTTCCGCCCTGGCCGCCGCCGATGCCTGCGCCGCCATTGCCGCCGATGGCCGCTATGGTGCCGCCCCAGTAGTCAGGATTGCTCTGAGAGCCGAAGTGCATATTGACGCCGTGACCGTACATATCTCCGTTGTAATAACCGTTGGAAATATTGCGGGTCGCGTAGCTTCCTCCTATGCCCGCCGCTTTGTCGCCGCCCTTGCAGGTCACCGTGGTGCCTGTGCGCGCCAGAACATAAAGCTGCCCCTCGCTGCGGTTTTTCTGGATCGCCGCGCGGCCGTCAGCGCCTTGCAGGGTGCTGTCCTTGCCGATGAAATAGAGATAAGCCGAAGCCTTTTTGTTCAGCTCGATGGCCGGCCCCTTGGAGTTGGGGCTCATTTTAATATTTACGCCGTCAATAAATACGTGCGGCGCGGTTTTATCTCCCTTGATGAATATCTTCTTATCCCATGCCCATGTGTCCCTGAGCTTATCGGGAACGGACGAGTAGATATAGTAGCTCCTACTGTCCTTAATGGATATGTCCGATGTCCGGTTGTACACGTCAATGCTCACGTCGTACTTTGGTATGGTATCCATCGGCCCGTCCGCTGCCAATACTGTTGTCGGCAGTAGCGTCAGCACCATGCAGCATAGAAGCAGGATACTGAGTATTCGTTTCTTCATATTCTGTTACCTCCGTTATATAAACTTAATCAAGAGCAGTAATTGTAATTGTACCGTTGAATCCGAGAAGTGTAGTTTTGTAGCTTGACTGCTCAATTCTGAATCGCAGGGGAATATCTTCGTCCGATGCTATATATATCCGGCTGAAACTGAAAT
>ENA-UONV01003672-UONV01003672.1-human-gut-metagenome-genome-assembly--contig:-CS4-NODE-3672-length-10185-cov-4.841165_pt1 | contig 10185 bp, 9 predicted proteins | sample MGYA00242461_ERZ724008 | MGnify/ENA metagenome assembly ERZ724008 | reverse complement strand
GATAACGTCAACAATATACTTCTTGTCACCGGGCCCAACATAACCAAGCGCGGTCTGAACCGGGGTCTTATGGAAGCACTGGACGAGGCGGGCATAAGCTACACCGTATTCAACCACATAGGGGCAAACCCCACCAGCGATATGGTTGAAGAGGGCGTGAAGCTTTATCATGAAAAGGGCTGCCAGGCCATTATAGCCTTCGGCGGAGGCTCTCCTATGGACTGCGCCAAGGGCATAGGCGCCCGTATCGCCCGACCCAACAAGTCTATAGCCCAGCTTCAGGGCCTGCTGAAGGTATTCAAAAAAATACCTGTCTTCTACGCCGTGCCTACCACCGCAGGTTCAGGCTCCGAAACCACCGTGGCGGCGGTCATAACCGACACCGCCACCCACCACAAGGCGGCTATTATGGATACTCACCTCATACCCCGATGCGCAGTGCTGGATCCCGAGCTTACCGTAGGCCTGCCTCCTTTCACCACCGCCTGCACCGGTATGGACGCCCTGAGCCACGCTGTCGAAGCTTACACCAATCACACCTACAATACAAAGCTGGAAAACGACCTCGCCAAGCAGGCCGTAAAGCTAATTTACGACAACCTGCTCAATGCCTATAAGGACGGCGCGAATATAGAGGCACGTCAGAACATGCAGAAGGCCGCCTTCTTTGCGGGCCGCGCCTTCACCCGGGGCTGCGTAGGCTACGTTCACGCCGTAGGCCACACCATATCCGGCCTGTACAATATCGCCCATGGACTTGCCATGGCTGTGATACTGCCCCATGTGATGCGTCAGTATGGTCCCGCAGCTTACCCCCGCCTTGCCGAACTCGCCGACGTCTGCGGCATAGAGGGCGCCAGCAATGCCGAAAGAGCTAACAGGTTCATTTTATGGATAGAAGATATGAACAGGGAGATGGGGCTGCCGACCTGTCTCGATATGATAAAGGAGCAGGACATTCCGCAGATGATAAAGTGGGCGATGAAGGAGGGTAATCCCCTCTACCCCACCCCCGTTACCTGGACGGAGGCCGACTTCCGCAAACTCATAGATACCCTCCGTACATCCAAATAATGGAAAAAAGTTTAAATAGTACTTGCAAAACAAAAGTGGGCAGTCTATACTCATATTAGATAGTAGAACTACCCACTTTCATTTTATTTCCTGTAATTCACCCCAAACATTGGCATGAATTCCTTTACAAGTTCAATATGTATCTTTTGGCGCTATATGCGTCTCAATAAAGCACAACGAAACCAAATATAAAGGAGGAATTACCGTAATGGCACTTCAGGCGGAAGAAAAAAAGCGTTTTGAACAGATCGCCAAGGAGCTGCGCCTTACCATAATCGATGTTATGGCGTGGTCCGGCGGCGCCCATGTGGGCGGTTCTCTGAGCATTGTAGAGATACTTACCCTGCTCTACTTCAAGTATCTCAACATCGACCCAAAGAATCCCAAGTGGGAGGATCGGGACAGGTTCATACTTTCCAAGGGCCATACCGCGGCGGGCTACATACCCGTCCTTGCCAAACGCGGCTATTTTGATGAGGAGCTGCTCAAATCCTTCAACCATTTCGGCAGCCCCTTCGCCATGCACCCGGACTGCAACAAAGTCATTGGCTGCGACGCCTCTGCCGGCAGCCTTGGCCATGGCCTCAGCATGGCGGTAGGTCTGGGACTCGGCGCAAAGCAGCTGAAAAAGCCCTGGAAGACGGTATGTCTCATGGGCGACGGCGAATGCTGCGAGGGCAGCGTATGGGAGGCCGCGATGAGCGCCGCCCACTTCAAGCTGGATAACATTGTAGGCATAGTTGACCGCAACAGGCTTATGATAGACGGCTGCACAGAGGACGTTATGGCCCTTGAGCCCTTTGCAGACAAGTGGCGTGCCTTCGGCTGGAACGTTATCGAAGTAAACGGCCACGACCTGGATGAGCTGGACTGCGCGCTGGATGCCGCATGGAAGGCCGAAGGCAAGCCCACCCTGATACTGGCCAATACCGTGAAGGGCAAGGGCGTTGACTTCATGGAAAACAACGTTGTATATCACTATGCCTCCGGCGACTCCGCCCTGTGCGAAAAGGCCAAGGCTTCCATAATGAGAGGATAAGGGAGGGAAAAGCAATGGCAGTAATTACAGGAACCAACTGGAACGCATACGACGCCTCCACTATGACCGCAAAGGAGATATATGGGCGCACCCTTGCCGCCCTTGCGGAAAACAACGACAGGATAGTGGGCGTCACAGCCGACCTTGAGAAGACCACCGCTATAAAGTTCTTCGCAGATAAATTCCCCGACAGGTTCTATAACGTGGGCATAGCGGAGCAGAACATGATGGGTATAGCGGCGGGCCTTGCCAAGGCGGGTTTCATACCCTTTGCATCAACCATGGCCATATTCGCCTGCATGAGGGCGGGCGAACAGGTGCGCACGGACATAGCTTACCAGAATCTGCCGGTAAAGATAATAGCCACCCACGCCGGCATATCCTTCGGCCACGCCGGCACCACCCACCACTGCACCGAGGACTTCGCCATTATGAGGGCCATACCCAACATGACGGTGATCTGCCCCGCGGACGGCATAGAAACCAGCAAAGCTGTTCAGGCCTGCGTAGACCTCCCCGGCCCCGTATATGTGCGCATAGGCCGCGGCTTTGAGCCCCCCGCCTATGCCGACGACAACTATACCTATGAGATCGGCAAGGCCATCACCATGCATGAAGGCACCGACCTGACCATAATCACCTGTGGCATAGGCGTGCTTCAGGCCGTGAACGCCGCTAAAACTCTTGCCGAGACGGACGGCCTCAGCGTCCGCGTCATCAACATGCACACCATAAAGCCCATAGACCGCGAAGCCATAATGAGCGCCGTAACAGACACCCGCCGCATACTCACCGTGGAGGAGCACAACATACTGGGCGGCCTGGGCGACGCCGTGGCCAGCGTAATAGCCGAATCCGGCAAGGGCTGCGTATTCAAAAAGCACGGCATGCAGGACACCTTCGCCACCATTGGCTATGCTGAAGACCTGTACTCCTACTATCAGTTCGACGCAAACGGCATAGTAGATAAGGTCCGCGAAATGATGGGTATGGAGTTTGAGCCGGACGAAAACTGGGACGACGAATAAGGAGGCGGTACTATGTCAGCATCTCCTCAGGACTTAATGACGGCAAAGCTGTTCTTCAACGCAGCATTCCCCACAATGCAGGTGCTGCTTGACGATGATCCCAAGCTGCATAAGAAATTCCAAAGCTTCAACGCCACGGTGCAGTTCGGTGCAATGAACGACGGCGAGCTGCTCTGCTGCCACCTGATATTCCAGAACGGCAACCTCACCGTAGTTCAGGGCCCGGCAGAAAAAAGCGACATTTCTCTCACTTTCTCCTCAGTAGAGAAGATGAACTCCCTTTTGAAGGGCGGTCTCTCGCTGCCCTCCATAAAGGGCAACTTAAGTCTCCTTCCCAACGTGTTGTCCATACTCATGGGTTTGAAGATAATGACCAAGCCCAACGATAAGCTGAAAAACGACACGGAAAAGCTGCTGAAGGTAAAATGCAGCCTGTACATGATAACCCGCGCCCTCAGCCAGTACAACAAGCTGGGCGATCCGGACATGCAGGAGTTCTGCCGCCGTCAGCCTGACAGGATCTACCAGTTTCAGGTGGAGCATGACGGCCAGCCGGACTACATAGCCTGCTACCTCAGGGTAAAGGCGGGACAGTCCAAATCCGGCCATGGGGTATACACCCGCCGCAGCCCCTTCGTGCTGTTCCACTTCTTCTCGCTGGACGGTGCGCTGAAGGTGCTGGGCAAGGAGTGCGAGTTTGTTGAGGGCGTGGAAAAGGGCTACGTGGAGACCATAGGCAGCCCGGAATACGCCTGCTACCTGAATGACTACATGGCAATATTACAGGGCATGCTCACCTGATGATTGGGGGGAAAGTATATGAAGACAGTATATTTCGATAAAGACATACCCCGGATACTCGCTACCAAATTCGCCGCCAAGCACGCCAAGGGCCTGCTATACGGCAGCCTCAACGCGGTAAAATACTTAAAGGATCTGCCCGAGACCCCGCTGCCCGCAGGCGACTGGGTAAGGGTGAAGAATATCGCCTGCGGCCTCTGCGGAACGGATATCAGCTTCTTCAAGGCAACCACCGGCACCAACTCCGCCTTCGAACCCATACCCGGCTCCAAGCGCACATATCTGGGCCACGAAAACGTCGGCGTCATAACCGAGGTCGGCAAAGACGTTACAGAGTTCAAGGTCGGCGACAGGGTAACCATCCGCGCCTACATGGCAGGATGCGACACAAAAGGCTTAAAGGATCGCTGTGAATACTGCAAGCGGGGCGACTATAACTTCTGCACCAACTATGGCACGGCCTCTCCATACGGCGATATAGTGACCGGAGCGGGCTGGAGCGACAGCTTCATATACCCTGCGAAGGGTTTAGCAAAGGTCTATGACGAAATAACCGATGAACAGGCCGTAATGGTTGAGCCCACCTGCGTATCCGTACATTCCGTGCTGCGTTCCAGGCCCCAAAAGGGCGAAAAGATTCTGGTCATGGGCTGCGGCACAATAGGCCTCGGCGTCATACAGGCCATAAAGATAGTGGAGCCTGACTGCGAGGTCTGGGCCATGGAGCGCGTCAAGACCAAGCAGGAATTTGCCCTGAAGCTGGGGGCCGACCACATACTCAGCGGCGACCCCTACAAGGCCGCGGCCGAGGCCACAGGCGGCAGCGAGATATATACCGGCATGAAGGGCAACAAATACTTCTTCGGCGGGTTTGACAGGATATACGACTGCATAGGCGGCGACTGGTCAAACCATACCGCGGTAAGGCTGCTGAAGGCCCGGGGAACCCTCGTCAAGATAGGCCACCACATGCGGGCCATAACCTTTGACGAAAGTCCCATCTGGTGGCAGGAACTGACCCTGGTGGGGGTGGACGCACACGGCATGGAGCACTGGCAGGGCCGGGATCTTTATACCTTCGACCTTGTTCAGGAGTGGATACGGGACGGCATATACAAGCTGGACGGCTTCGTCACCCATCATTTCAAGCTGGACGACTACAAGGAAGCTTTAAAACTGGCACTTGAAAATCCGCCGGACGTTGTTAAAATAGTTCTTGACTGCGAATAATCCCTGAAAGGTAACTATTTTTTCCTATGAGCGAGCAGAAGACGTCCACCGACGGTCTCATGAAGATTGGCGAGCTTGCCAAAGCTGCCAACGTAAACGTATCAACGCTGAAGTTTTATGTTAAAGAAGAGCTTATCCGCCCGGCCCTCAAGACCGGGCGGAACATGTCCTGGTATTCTCCCGATTGCGTAGCCACCATACGGGCAATACGCATGCTGCAAAGGGAACGGTTTTACCCACTTTCCGTGATAAAGCATCTGCTGAGCTCTTCCGGAGCCGGAAGCCCACCGGAGCTCGCACTGCTGGACGCCATACACAAGGTTGATTACCGCACCACCGGCGATGCCGTGCCGCTAAGCGAAGCGGCACGGCGAACCCGGCTCACAACCGAGCAGATACGCACCCTTCTCAGCCGCGGCATAATCAGCGGCACAAAGATCGGCAGAAAGCAGCTGTTTACCGCCTATGACATAAGTATAATGGGTCTTATACGCCGGCGTATGGAGGCCGGTATCCCATTTGAGCAGTCCGCATCCGCATTTGAGATTTATTCCGAAGCGCTCTGCGGCGCGGTTCAGGAGGACATCCGTTCCTTCATAGATCAGGCCATAGTGGACCCAGCCTTTTCTGCCGAAGAAGGCGCCAAGCGCATACGTATCTCGGATGAAACGCTGGATAACTTCATCGATATGAAACGCCGCGAGCTAAACCGCATATACGGCTCTGAGTATCTGGAGCTGCTGTATGGCTTTGGCGATGTACTGCGCGGTGTTCCCGGCCGCCTTGCAGAGTTTTTCTCCCGCGAAGGCTTGCCGGAGGCAGCGGCCATGTCCCTCGTAAAGGACGGCCTGCCCACCGGCATGGATAACCTCGATGCATGCGTAAAGCGATTCAACTCCCTCGTTTCGGCAAGAGAATCCGACATTTCCTGCTGTATAAGCAAATGCGCGGCTAACAGGGATTATTTCGCAGCCCTCGACCCCGAAGGAACGGAGCTGCCTCTGTGTGCTCACTGTCTCAAGGCAAGCTGGCTGTGTACCGCGCCCTCGGTACTGCGCTGCACAGATATTGCCGCGAAAGCCTTTGATGGGCTGCTCAGCTTTATCCTCGCCGCTTATCCCGAAAAGGGCGAGATGATGTTCGATAAGCTTCGCGCTCTGCTGACCGACCAATATTGATATCTATCGCAAAAAAATGGCGGTATGATATCCCTTCATTCCGTTCTCCTTAGTTGTTTTCGCCATTGCCTGAACCGTCTGAATGGGATATTATATATGATATGCATCGGGCACAAATCACGGCGGACGCATGCTTATTTCCCCGATGATGGAAGAGCTAAATACCCTACAGGAGGCAATTACAAATGCTGGCAACAGGCATAAAGAACAAAATAGAGCTCAATGTAACTGACAAAAACACCGCTAAAGCCGTCGGCAGCGGCACACTCGAAGTATACGCTACGCCGCAGATGGTCAATCTCATGGAGACCTGCGCATGCTTCAGCGTGGAGCCGTATATGGAGCCCGGCAAGACTACAGTAGGCATCAGTCTCAACATATCCCACGTCAGCGCCACACCCGCCGGCCTCAAGGTATGGTGCGAGAGCGAACTTACCGCCATAGACGGCCGCAAGCTCACCTTCAGCGTTTCCGCCTACGATGAGCACGGCCTCATAGGCGAGGGCACCCATGAGCGGTTCATAGTGGATATACAGAAGTTCATGGCAAAGACCCAGGGGAAGCTGAAGCAATAGATTTTGAAAACAGAACAACACAAAATGCCGGCTAAGCCGGCATTTTTTTATCTGTTATTCCGTAAGGCCGTTTATGGCTACAAGGTTCTCCGGTGCCGCATTCTCTGACTGGCCGAAGTAATAGGTCAGTATGTCCACTATGGCGGGAACGCTGGAGGAACCGGAAAGGCCGTATGGTACGCATATCACTATTGCTATCTCGGGCTGCTCCCGGGGAGCAAAAGTAACGAACCACGAGGTGTTCTCGATATCTATGTTCTTTGCCCGTCGGCCTATCTGAGCAGAGCCGGTCTTGCCGCCGAACATTTCGGTATCGATATACTTCTTGCGGAATTCCGGATAATCCTTAAAGGCGCTGGAGGCTGTGCCGCCATCCTCCGGGGATACGACGCCCTTCATTCCGCTGCTCACCGCGTCCCAAATGTCGTCGGAGATTTCTATCTGGTTGTACACGCTGGGAGCAACATTCTTTACGGTGCTGCCGCTGCTGTCCATCACCTTATCTACTATGTGGACGTCGTACACCGTGCCGCGGTTGGCAAGTGCGCTTACATAGCGGGCTACGGCGACGGGCGTGACCAGCGTAGTACCCTGGCCAAACCCGGCACGGATGGTCTGAGTGGGCTTCCACTGTATCTCGTTGAGCAGGGAGGAAATGCTGTTTATCCAGTCCTTGCGCATCTGAGTTATACCCTCGGGAATATCTATCTCCTCGCTTATTATCCTTCGTATCTCAGGGCCCTTGTTGGTTATGTCACCATCCTGAAGCTCCATGAGGCGCTTGGCACAGCGGTTTATTGCCTCCTCGTCTACCTCGGCGTTTCGGCTTTCCACAAACTTTACCAGGGTTTCCTTCAGCTTGCGGTAAACCAAGCCGGGAAGGCTTGTCTTCTGGTTTGCAATGTCCAGCGTGCCGTCCTCTCCCGTAAGTGTATTGTCAAACAGTACCTTCTGGCCACCCACGATACCCTCTGTCTCGCCGGTAAGCTCTATGCCGGTGCGGCTGGTGAGGCCGAATTTGCCCGCCCATTCGTTGAGCTTGTCTATGCCCAGGCGATACGCCGCCTCGCAGAAGTAGTAGTTGCAGGAGTTCTTTATGGCGTCCGCCAGTGTCTGATTCGCGTGCTGGCCTATCTTGCTCCTGCTATTCAGGTGGCACTTAGGAGCGTTCTGCTCTATGGTTTTTTCATTGCCATTTTCATCGGTATACTTGATTATATACTGATAGTCGCAGCTTATGCGTTCGTTAATATCCAGAACACCCTCTGCCGCCGCCGCCACGCCGGTGGCCATTTTAAATATGGATCCGGGCGCCAGCTTTGTGGATATTGCCTTGTTTCGGGTGGGTGTGGTTTCCACAGAAAACTCGCTGTTGAAAAGCTCCTGATTCTGCTCAGGGCTGAGGCCCGCTATGAACCAGTTTGGGTTGAAGGAGGGATAGGATGCCATGGCAAGTACCTGCCCGGTGTTTACGTTCATGACCACAGCGGCACCGGTCTTTGCCGTCTTTATGCCCTCCACGTCGTCGTTAGTAGCCTTTTCGTAATCCGCATATCTCTCCAGAAGCTGCTTTTCTTCCTTTTCGTCTATCTTGGCTATGAGATCCTCAAGGGCCTTTTCAACGACGGTCTGGAGGTTTATGTCAATGGTGAGCATAACGTCGTCGCCGTCCTTTGCGGGCGTATAGGAAAGCTCCCGTATGGCGCTGCCGTTTTTGTTCTTTTCCAGCACCCTCTCGCCCTTGCGCTCGTTGGTGGAGCCTGTCAGATACTCCTCCATCGTGTATTCGATGCCGGATACTCCTATATAGTCGTCATATGAATAGCCCTTCTCCTTTACCATCTCCTCTGTCGCCGTCCTGCCAAGATAGCCGAGGATGTGCGCCGCCGTAGTGCCGCGCGGATACACGCGTGTAGTACTCTGGCTGGTCTGTAAGCCGGTAAGCTCGTCCGCCCGCAGCTTAATCTCCGCCACTACCTCCATGCTCACATCGTAGGCTATGGTAATAGGCTCATAGGCGCGGTAGTTGTTGAGCAATACCTCCTGACGTATGGATATGACCTTGTTGGCGTCCTCAAAGGACAGATCTTCCGGTATGAACCACAGGGCGCGAAGCTTTGTATAGGCTTCCTCGGCTGTGGGCCATGTACTTGTGTCCCACTTGGACTTGTCCTCTATCTTTTCGTTTTTCTTCAGGGATTCGGTTATATTGAAGCCCATGGACTGGCAGAAGTTTTTGTACCTGGCCACCTGTGCCGCCCTGCTCTTCACACCCCACTCATATTCGAGCCTGCCATCCTCGCCAAGGCGTATATACGATGTGTCGATGGTCTTACCGCCGCCGTCCTCTATTATCTTTATGGCCTTGATGAGAGAATCGGTATATGTGGCGGAGTCGTAATCGGTACGGTTGTCCGCATCCCGAAGGAACTCCACATTATAGCTGTTTTTGCTGTATGCCAATACTACTCCGTTGCGGTCGAGTATCCTGCCGCGGGTGCCCTTTATGTCTATTGAGCTGGTGCTGGTATTCGCGGCCGCCTCGGCATACTGTGCGCCTTCTACTATAGTGACCTCGTGGAGCTTATATATAAGCGCGCCCATAAGGCACATCAGAACCAACGATATTATTATGAACCTCGATATGCTGTTCTTCATTATTTTATTCCTCCGGCGCTTCTGTCATAGCGCTTCTTGGCGGAAAGCATCAGCCTGGGCTTGAGCAGCGCGTGCACCGGTATGCACAGCGCCGCGCTCATAAGCGCCGAGGGCACCATATAGGTTATCAGCATACCGAAATACGAAAACCTTCCGCCCACCATCCTGGTGAGTATTGCCATGAGGTTTTCCTTCAAGAAAGCGCATACGCCAACCGTCAGCACCGGGATAATCATATTGTCCGCTTAGTATTTTTTATAGAATATGCCTCCCACGGAGCCGGCAACCATATAGGCTATGGCGTTTATGCCTACCGCCTTGCCGAAAAGTATATCTATGACAAGCCCAGCAGCACAGCCAGCCGCCGCAGCCTCGGTGGCGCCCAGCTGTATTCCCATGCATACTATCACCACCAGCACGCAGTCCGGCACTACGCCGGCTATATTTACTTTTGCGAACAGCACAGAATCGAGATACATCCCGATTATTATGCTTATAGCCGCATACAGCCGGTACATTACTCTGTCGTTTCCTCCTCTTTGGTATCGACCTTTACTATCATTACCTCCTCGAGCCTGAGGAAATCCACCGCCGGCTCGATT
>ENA-UONV01003666-UONV01003666.1-human-gut-metagenome-genome-assembly--contig:-CS4-NODE-3666-length-10197-cov-6.229343_pt1 | contig 10197 bp, 4 predicted proteins | sample MGYA00242461_ERZ724008 | MGnify/ENA metagenome assembly ERZ724008 | reverse complement strand
CCTTTATCATGGAGAATGACAAGCTTATGAGTGGCTGGCGTACAAACCCGGACGGTCATATTTTATAAAATTGGCACAAACCGCATCAGCAGCAATCGGACGAAAAGGGTATAAGAAAACCCCGGAAAATGGTGATTTTCCGGGGTTTTTGAGCTTTTGAGCTGTGAATTTGCGTCCGATCAGCGCTTGCTGAACTGCGGAGCGCGGCGGGCGGCTTTGAGACCGTATTTCTTACGCTCTTTCATGCGCGGATCGCGGGTGAGATAACCGGCGGCCTTGAGCGTGCCGCGGTAGTTCTCGTCGACCTTGAGCAGCGCGCGGGCGATGCCGTGACGGATCGCGCCGGCCTGACCGGTCATGCCGCCGCCGACGACGGTGGCTTCAACGTCAAACTTCTCGGCCGTCTCGGTGGCGGCGAGAGGCTGACGGACGATGAGCTTCAGAGTCTCGAGACCGAAGTACTCGTCCAGCGTGCGGCCGTTGATGGTGATGCTGCCGCTGCCGTTGGGGATGAGGTGGACACGGGCGGTGGAGGATTTCCGACGGCCGGTGCCGTAAGCGTAGGGACGCTTGCTCTGATAGGTAGCCATTCTAAAATTTCCTCCTTTCCTTATTCGACCGTCCAGACTTCGGGCTTCTGCGCGGCGTGCTTGTGCTCATTGCCGGCAAAGACCTTCAGACGACGGAGCTGCCATTTCTGGGTGGGGTTCTTCGCCAGCATGCCGCGGACGGCGAGTGTCATGGCGAGAGTGGGGCGGGTCGCCATCAGGCGATCGTAACGGGTCTCCTTGAGACCGCCGGCGTAACCGGAGTGGGTGCGGTAGTACTTCTGGGTGAGCTTGTTGCCGGTGAGAACGGCGTCCTTCGCATTGATGATGATGACAAAGTCACCGCAGTCGACGTGCGGCGTGTAGTCGACCTTGCGCTTGCCGCGCAGCAGGTCGGCGGCGAGAGCGGCGGTCTTGCCCAGGGGCTTGCCGGCCGCATCGAGAACGTACCACTTGCGGACGACGTCCTCTTTTCTGACCATCGTAGTGGACATTGATGTGCCTCCAATATCATTGTTTTTTCTTGCTTTTTCAAGGCGCGGCGGGTACAATATACCCTCAAGACGCGCTCTATTTTTATAGCACAGCGCTCCTTCGGTGTCAACCCCTGTTTTCCAAGATTTTTATTTACGGCAGGGCAAGCTCGCAAATGCTCCGTTTTGCTCGCAAATGCTCCGTTTTTCTCTGTTTCGATTTTTAATTTTTGAGGTGTGAACTATGGATTCTCTCAATGCGTTTACCGGCGTTGTACGCCGGTGCGTGGACGATTACGGCATGATCTCCCCCGGCGACCGCATCGCCGTGGGCATTTCCGGCGGCAAGGATTCGCTCGTGCTGCTCGCCGCGCTCGCGTATCTGCGGCGGTATTACCCCGCGCCGTTCGAGCTGGAGGGCATCACCATCGATACCGGCTTCCCCGGCATGGACTTTTCCGGCGTGGAAAAAATGTGCGAGGAGCTCGGCGTGCCATATACCCGCGTGCCGACGGATATCCGCGAGATCGTGTTTGACGCCCGGCAGGAGGAGAACCCGTGCTCGCTCTGCTCGAAAATGCGGCGCGGCGCGCTGAACACCACGATGAAGGAGCACGGCTGCAACAAGCTCGCGCTCGGCCACCACTTTGACGACGCCGTGGAGACGTTTATGATGTCGCTCGTGTTCGAGGGGCGGCTCAACTGCTTCAAGCCGGTGACATATATGTCCCGCGCGGACGTGACGCAGATCCGCCCGCTTCTGTATATCGGCGAGCAGCGCAGCGCGAATCTCGCCGGACAGCTCGAGCTGCCGGTCGTGAAGAGCACCTGCCCGATGGATCACACGTCCAAGCGGCAGGAGATCAAGGATCTGCTCACGACGCTCTCGGCGCAGTACCCGGATATACGAAGCAAGGTGTTCGGCGCGATGCAGCGCCTGCCGCTCGACGGCTGGGGCCCCACGCCGCACGAGCGCGTCAAAACGCGCGAGAGAAAAAAAGAGGAATAACCCTGCGGGGTCTATAATATAATAGTATAGGGGAATATGCCCTCTCGGCAGCCGAGAGGGCATTTTAAATCGCTTCCGGCAATACCGGGGGAACCACAAGGTATAGTGGTTTCTGCGATAAGCAATCACTACCTGTACAAAATGTTAAAAACTGTTAAGAGTTTGTTACAAATAATGAAATGTTACGTAAACCTATGGAAAAATTCCCCGGTATCGTGTAAAATGAAAACAACATAGTAGGATAACTATACCCATGCGCAGAAAAACCATGTTCCGGCACAGTAAAAGCCGGACATTTTCTCCCACAAGTGTCCGACAACGAGGGAGAGGTAAGTGAAAACAGGAGGACTGTATGAAAAAGAGGAATCTGATCGCGCTGCTGATGGTAGTATGCATGATGTTCTCCCTGCTCCCGGTGAACGCGATCGCCGTTGGAGACGAGGGGACCGTCCCGGCAGAGGAAACGCTTCTTTCCGAAAATGGAAACGATCCCGCGCCGGCTGGCAGCACCAACCCCGCCGGAGACAAAGACTCCATTCCGGACACAGGCGATAAGCCCGGTGCGGGGGAAGAGCCCGCGAAGGGCGAAGAGCCTGCGAAGGACGAAGAGTCCGGCAAGGACGAAGAGCCCGCGAAGGGCGAAGAGCCCGGCAAGGACGAAGAGCCCGCGGAGGACGAAGAGGGCGGCAAGACAAACGTTGTCCCCATGAGAGTTGTCCGGCCGGATACGGACAAATATCTCACCTATGTCTTTCGGGTAGACGGCGCGGAAGTCTCGCGCCAGATCGTCAAGAAGGGGCGACACGCTCTATCAGCCCGTTTCCCCCGTGAAGGACGGCTATAAATTCACCGGCTGGTTCGTCGGCGCGTCCGAGCTCGCCTTCGGTACCGTGGGCGAGATCAGCGAATCGGCGCGGATCAACGTGGACGCCGGATTCACGGAAGTGCTGTACGTGTTCTTTGCCGACACGAACGGCCGCATTGTCCATACCAAAGAGGGCGTGAAAGGCGACGTTATCAAGACTGACGATGTGACCTACGGTCTTGAGAACACAACGCACGCGATCACCGGCTGGTATCTGGAAGGCAGCTACCAGACCCCTGTCGACTCCGTCACGCTGGACAAAGAGAATATCACCGTGTACGCCAAGGTCGAACCGGGCCACTGGCTCCACTTCGATTCCGACGGCGGTACATATATCGCGCCCCAGTTCTACAGCGCAGACGCAACTACGGCAAAGCCCAATGTGGAGATTACGAAGCCCGGCTACACGTTCAGCCACTGGGAATACAACGGAGCGCAGTTCAACTTCGGCAGCCCACTGACGGAGAACATCACGCTCAAGGCGCGCTGGAACGCCAAAGCCGACACGCAGTACACCGTCATCCACTGGCAGGAGGATGCCGATGACGACGGCTACTCTTATGTGGAAAACGAGACGCTGTATGGTACGACCGGCGCGCAGACGAGCGCCAGAGCTAAGACCTATAATGGTTTTACCGTTCGGGCGATTACGCAGGAAACCATCAAGGGCAACGGCGCTACCATTGTCAACATATATTACAAGCGCAATGTGTACGAAGTGAAATTCTACCGGAGCACAGGAAGCAGCTGGAATCCCGGTTGGAGCGAAATAACCAACAATAGAATCAGCGCTAAGTACGGTGCGAATATCCGCGACCAGTGGCCTGGCGGACAGTGGAAGGTCAGTCCGAGCGGCAGTGTTTACCAGACCAATATAGATGTTATGCCGCTGGGCGGCACCAGCTTCTATGAGACGAGCCAGTACAATGGTTCCGCTAAGTACTATCTGGAAGATCTTAACGGCAACTATGTGCTGGATCACACGGATACCGGTGTGAGTACAACTGCCACTATTTCAAAAGAGGATCGCTACAATATCACCGGCTTTACCGTAAATGAAAGCAAAAGTGGAAAGGACGGCGAGCGCTATAATGGCGCCAGCTTCTACTACGACCGCAACAGCTACAATGTAGTGTATATAAGCCACGGTCAGACGGTCAACACGGCATCGTATAAATACCAGCAGAGCATTGCCGACGCTGGAAATTATAAACTTACGACCCCGCCGGTCGGCATGGAGAAATATATTTTCGCAGGCTGGTGTGCTGATCTCTTCGGTCTGCCGGAATATGTATTTGATGGCAAGACCATGCCCGCGCAGAACATTACGGTATACGCCTACTGGGCAGCGCCCACGGTAAGCGGCGTTGCCTACATCACCATGGAAGGCACCGGAGGAAAGAATCTCACCATCCCCTACGGCGGCACCATTGACGAGAGCATGCTCCCCGATCCGCAGAAGCCGGCGGGCGATGGCTGGACATTTGCTGGCTGGACGACGAAGAACGGCGATACTTACACGCCCTTCCACTTCAGCACCAAAATTTACGAGAATATCGAGCTTTACCCCTACTATACCAATAAGAACAGCTACACCGTGACATATACTGACGGCAAGAATACTGTCACGGATATGAAGCGCTATGCCCCCGGTGCGCACGCCGACGTGCAGGCCAACTCCTTCGCCGTTCCCGAGGGCAAGGTGTTCCTCGGCTGGGCAGAGACGGCGGACGGGGCGGTCAAGTACCAGCCCAACGACAAGCTGCGCATGAACGCGAGCGTCACGCTCCATGCCGTCTGGGGCGATACCGAGGGCGTCCTCTCTCTCGTGTATATGCCGAACGGCGGCACGGAGAGCGCCGTGACGGTGGAACAGATCCCCAACAACAGCAAGGTGACGCTCAAGGGCGCGATCTTCACCCGCCCGGGCTACACCCTCACCGGCTGGAACACCGCTGCCGACGGCAGCGGCACGGGCTTTGCGCTCGGCGCTTTTGCCCGCGTGACCCGCATCGACTCGAACGTCCTCTACGCGCAGTGGAAGGCGAACAACGATACTGCCTATAAGGTCGAGTTCTACTGCGAGCAGACCGACGGCGCCTACACGCTCGCAAAGACTGAGCCGCGCACCGGCACGACGGACGCCACCGTTTCCGTCACCGATACAGACAAGGGATACGGCGTGCCCGCGCATGTGTACGATGCGGCCAATGCGAACAACGTCGAATCCGGCACCGTGGCTGCGGACGGCTCGCTGACGCTGAAGCTGTACTTCAAGCGCAACACCGCGGAGTACACCATCCACCATTACCTCAAGGGCACGGAAGTGAAGGTCGCTCCCGACCAGACCGGCACCATGACGATCGGCGATACGCTGACGGCGAGCGCCTCGACCGCGCTGGGTGCGGAATATGCGTCGGCGCATGTGGACAGCTACTCCCCCAGCCAGTCGCTGAAAATGAAAGCGGCGGGGAACGTCATCACCGTTTATTACACCGTTCCTTTGACGATCACCGCAGAGAGCGCGAGCAGAGCCTACAACGCCCAGCCGCTCACGCAGCCGGACTTCAAGGTCGAGGGCCTTGTCAACGGCGATCAGAAGAAGGATATCACCCTCTCCATGACGAAGGAGAGCACCATCACCAATGTCGGCAGCGTGTCGAACGTCATCGATACGACCACTGTCCGGTTCAAGGGCGGCGAGCTGCCCGGCGGCTACTATGAACTGCCGACCTATAAGCCCGGCACGCTGACGATCACGGCGAACACCGATGAAGTGACTGTCACCATCACCGGCAACCATAACACCCTGGTCTATAACGGCAGCGAGCAGAGCGTGACCGGCTTCACGACGGACGTCGGCGAGAAGACCATTACCGTCGCGCTGAAGGAAGGCTCCAAGGCGGAAGCGAAGGGCACGAACGCCGGCAAGTACGACATGGGGCTGACGAAGGATAACTTCACGGTCACGTCCCAGAACTACAGCAACATCAAGGTCGTTGTGGTGGACGGCTATCTGAAGATCGATCCGATCACCGAGAAAGTTACCGTCACCGTCACCGAGGAATCCGACACCGTCACCTATGACGGGCAGGAGCACTCCGTCACGGGCTACAAGTCCATGACGGCGGACAACGCGCTCTACGACGTGACCACCAGCGTCCGTGCGACCGAAACCGAGGCGTGGACGGCGAAGGGAAAGTATGTCGGCACCTACCATGTCGGCATCAAAGCGAGCGACTTTAAGAACACCAGCGGCAACTTCACGAACGTCGAGTTCGTGATCGTGGACGGCAATCTGGTCATCACCCCGGCGAGCGTCGCCGTTGTGAAGATCGCGGGCAACACGAAGACCGTCACCTACAACGGCGAGGTGCAGTCCGTCGAGGGCTACACCATCACGAGCAACCCGGCGAACGCGACCGTGACGCTCGTCGGCGAGGCCGTCGCTTCCGGCACGGACGCGAACACCTACCCGATGGGTCTCACCGCCGCGGACTTCACCGCGACTTCCCCGAACTATAATAACGTCACCATCGAAGTGACGGACGGCTATCTGGAGATCGATCCGATCACCGATAAGGTCACCGTCACCGTCACCGAGAAGTCCGGCTCCGCCGTGTATAACGGACAGGAGCATTCCGTCACCGGCTACGAGACCATGACGGCCAACAACGCGCTCTACGACGTGAAGAAGAACGTCGCCGAAACGCAGACCGCGGCGTGGACGGCGAAGGGCGTGGACGTAGGCGAGTACCCGGTGGGCATCGTCTCCGGCGACTTCGCGAATACGAGCAAGAACTTTACGAACGTCGTGTTCACCGTTGTGGACGGCACTCTCACCATCTCCCCCATCTCCGAAAAGACCATCACCGTCACCGCGGCGAGCGGCAGCAAAAAGTACGACGGAACGCCGCTCACGAACAACGGCTTCAGCTGCACCGAAGGTGTGCTGGTGCTCGGCGACGTGCTGACGGCTGTCGTTGAGGGCAGCGCCACGAACGTGGGCGACGAGGGCAAGAACGTCGTCAAGAGCTATAAGGTCATGCGCGGCGGCGCAGACGTTACGGGCAACTACACCTTTGCCAACAGTGTGGACGGCAAGCTGACCATCCTGCCGCGCACCGTGACGCTCACGTCCGAGACCGCGAGCAAGGAATACGACGGCGCGCCGCTGACCCGCCCGGACGTTTCCGTCACGGGTGACGGCTTCGTCTCCGGCGAGGTGACCGGCATCACGGCCACCGGCAGCGTGACTTATGTGTCCGACGGCACGGTCGAAAATACCATCACCTATACGACGGGCGCGGCCTTCCGCGAGGCGAACTACGATATCACCGAGATCCCCGGCAAGCTCTCCATCACGCAGAGCTCGAACGCTATCGTCATCACCACGGCGTCCAGAAGCAGAGAGTATAACGGCAAAAAGCTGCTGGACTACCAGACCACACATACCGGAACGCTGGCGGAAGGCGACCGGCTGGTCGTGGAGTTCCCGGCCGACGCCGGTCTGACCGACGTGGGCACCAAGCGGAACGAATATAAGTCCTACCGTGTGGAGCGTTCGGACGGCGCGGACGTGACCGCCAACTACACCTTCGGCGAGCCCGTCATCGGTACGCTCACCGTCACGCCGGTGGCGATCGAGCTGACGGCGAACAGCGCCGCCAAGGCGTACGACGGCACGCCGCTCACCGACAGAGGCTACACCATCAGCAACGGCAGCTTCGTGGGCGAAGAGGGTCTTGCGGGCGTCACGGTCGAGGGCAGCCAGACGGCTGTCGGCAGCAGCGCCAACACCATCACCGGCCACAAGCTGAAGAGCAACACGCTGGCCAAGAACTACACCATCACCTATGCGGACGGCACGCTGACCGTCACGCAGAGCGAAAAGGTCATCACCGTCACGGCGAACAACCACACCTGGGAGTATGACGGCCAGCCGCATTCCGACGGCGGCTACACCGTTGTCTACGACGGCGAAACATATACCGTGGCCGCGGGCGAGAGCCAGGAGCTGCCGACCGGAGGCCTCACGCTGACGGCGACGGTCGTCGGCACGGTAAAGAACGTTGCGGACAGCGCGAAGGACAATAACAAGATCACCGTTGTGGCCATCACGGACGCAGCGGGCAATGTCGTGAACGATCAGTTCAAGACCATCACACTTGTCCCCGGCACGCTCACCATCACCAAGCGCGGCGCGGGCGAAGAGAAGGTCATTTTGAAAGCCGCGAACAACGCCGTCGTTTATGACGGCCAGCCGCACGGCGTGTGCCTGACCGCCGACGGCAAGGTCGAGGCCGGCACGAGCTACACCATCACCTATCTGGTCGATGGTCACAGTGTGGAAACGGTCATCACCGGCAGCCGGACCGCAGTGGGCAAGTACACCGGCATTCTGGTGCCGGACAAAAACAACACGCGCATCGTGGATGGAAGCGGCAACGACGTGACCGATAACTATGAGATCACCTACAGAAACGGCGATCTCGAGATCGTCGCTCCGGGAACCGTGGTCGTGGAGATCAAGGGCATCCGCGACAGCGTGGTCTACGACGGCAGCAAGCACGAAGTGAACGGCTACACGGTCGTTAGCATCAGCAACCGCGCGTATACTAAGGCGGACTTCAGCCTCGCGGAGGGCAAGAGCGCCCATGCCGAGGGCACGAACGTCGGCGAGTATTACATGAATCTCGAGCCCGAGAGCTTCGTGAACAACAACACGCAGAACTTCACGTCGGTACAGTTTGTCATCGTGGAAGACGGTCTGCTGGAGATCACGCCGATCACGGATGAGGTCACCGTCACCATCAACGGCAATACTGCCACCGAGGTCTACAACGGCAGTGAGCAGAGCGTGACCGGTTACACCACGGACGTCGGCACGAAGACCATTTCCGTCAAGCTCAACGAGACCGGCAAGGACACCGCGAAGGGAACGAACGCCGGGACCTACCCCATGGGCCTGACGGCGGAGGACTTCACGGTCACGTCCCGCAACTACAGCAATATCAAGGTCGTCGTGAAGGACGGCTGGCTCAAGATCGATCCGATCGCCGATAAGGTCACCGTGACCGTCACCGAGAACTCCGCCGCCGTTACCTATGACGGCACGGAGCACTCCGTCACCGGCTACAAGTCCATGACCGCGGACAACACGCTCTACGACGTGGAGAAGAACGTCGCCGAGACCTCGACCGCGGCGTGGACGGCGAAGGGAACGTATGTCGGCACCTACCATGTCGGCATCGAACCCGGTGACTTTAAGAACACCAGCAAAAACTTCACGAACGTCGAGTTCGTGATCGTGGACGGCGATCTGGTCATCACCCCGGCGAGCGTCGCCGTTGTGAAGATCGAGGGCCACACGAAGACCGTCACCTACAACGGCAAGGAACAGACCGTCGAGGGCTACACCATCACGAGCAACCCGGCGAACGCGACCGTAACGCTCGTCGGCAAGGCCGCCGCTTCCGGCACGGACGCGAACACCTACCCGATGGGTCTCACCGCCGCCGATTTCACCGCGACTTCCCCGAACTACGAGAATGTCCACGTGGAAGTGACGGACGGCTATCTGAAGATCAACCCGATCACCGATAAGGTCACCGTGACCGTCACCGAGAAGTCCGATACCGTCGTATACGATACGAACGAGCATTCCATCACCGGCTACGAGACCATGACGGCCAACAACGCGCTCTATGACGTGAAGAAGAACGTCGCCGAAACGCAGACCGCGGCGTGGACGGCGAAGGGAACGGATGTCGGCGAGTACCCGGTGGGCATCGAAGCATCCGACTTTGAGAACACGAGCGTCAACTTCACGAACGTCGAGTTCGTGGTCGTGGACGGCGCGCTGAACATCACTCCGGCGGAAAACATCGCTGTGAAGATCGCGGGCAGCACGAAGACCGTCATCTATGACGGCACCGAGCAGACCGTCGAGGGCTACACCGTCACGAGCAATCCTGCGGACGCGACCGTGACGCTCGTCGGCGAGGCCGTCGCCTCCGGCACGGACGCGAATACCTACCCGATGGGGCTCAAGCCCTCCGACTTTACCGCGACTTCCCCGAACTACAAGAAAATCACCATCGAAGTGACGGACGGCTGGCTCAAGATCGATCCGATCGCCGATAAGGTCACCGTGACCGTCACCGAGAACTCCGCCGCCGTTACCTATGACGGCACGGAGCACTCCGTCACCGGCTACAAGTCCATGACCGCGGACAACACGCTCTACGACGTGGAGAAGAACGTCGCCGAGAAGCCGACCAAGGCGTGGACGGCGAAGGG
>ENA-UONV01003652-UONV01003652.1-human-gut-metagenome-genome-assembly--contig:-CS4-NODE-3652-length-10220-cov-4.793901_pt1 | contig 10220 bp, 10 predicted proteins | sample MGYA00242461_ERZ724008 | MGnify/ENA metagenome assembly ERZ724008 | reverse complement strand
GCCTTGCATACCCAATTCTCAGCGGTGCGTGCAGATTTCGTCGGTATGGTGAAATAAGAATTTCATTTTTAAAACATTAAATCATTGTTTACTAATGATTTAAATATTATTTCAATGTCAATTAATACTATTATTGTACTTCTATCAATATGTTTTCCTCAAAAAATAAGTTATTATATGGATATATTGTCCGGTAAATTATCCGGCATTGAGGATAATTCACCTTGAACTCTATTGCCATATCTTCCAAAAAGCAGGTAAATGAGTGCACTGGGTAGCTGGGTTGTAAGCCCGGCTTGTTGCTTTAATGGTATTTTCTTTTCTGATACCTTGTCGAGTTCTATGCGGCCTTCTGTTTTTTTCAGTGGTGAAAGCATGATAGCACTGCAAAGGTTTTTACATTCATTCTCATCAATCAAAACTTCGGGTAGAACATTGCTTCGTCCGCTGAATATAAGAAGAAGCAATTTGAATTGTTGCCAATAATAGATTGTAGACTGTCCCTCGTTCATCAATTCCACCTCAAAACCATAGCTTTCCAACTCTCGCTTCAACGCACGACTGTCAGTAGTTATTTGTTCCAGTTCCTCACGACGTTTGTTACCGGCACGGTCCGGATATAGGATGATGCGTTTATTCAAAGCATCTCCACCGAAGAACTCATTGAATTGGCGGGCAATCTCCGGCTGCTCGTCCGGATAACAGCAATAAAACTCTTTGATGATGCGAAGTCGGCGGCCATATTCTTTTTCCTGCCCTACAACCAAACTGGAGAAGTGACCGGGGTCATACCCCACCAGCAATTCATCGCGTTTCTCGTAATGCAATAAATAGCGGGCAGTAAGGATGAAATGTTCCCGCAAATCCAACCGTAATATAGACTCATAGATGTAACTATCAGCATACTGATGTTTCTCCTTATTGTAGTTAGCGAAGAATTTATTGATGACCTCTTTGTGACGGATGGCGCATATAGAGGTCAGAAATTCGTCCATATCGAGTGTTTCGAGCTGCGTTTTGAAGAATTTAGGACCGAGAATATCTTTGTTACAGAAAGAGCTTGCACGAACGTAGAGGGTAGCATTTCGTCGCATATCGGCCAAACGGGGTTGCCAAAGGGCGATAATACGGTTTAGCTTGATTATCTCAAGACGGATACGTTCCAAGATAACAGGATTTGTTGTCTCTTTTTGAGAGTTTAATAGCTTGTATTTCTGATAAATAGACGCATTTAGATGAAGTGCAACAGTAGATATTTCTTCCAATAGTTTACGATCCATGTGACGCTCATATTCCTCGAACCAATCATCTTCTCCCAAATCAACACGCGCCGTATCAGATACACCAGTAATACCCTGATAATATGGGGAGCGGCGAATTTCGGCATTTGCTCCTCGGAGAGAAGGGAACAAACGTGTCTTTAATTTTTCCCCTTTATTGTGTTTCATCTCCTCAATAATGGCGTGAACGGCAGAACGGCCGGCTACAGATTCGGGTTGGTCAGAGCTGACCAATTGGATATGGTGTCCATCGCGAAAGACAACAGAATGTTTGGGGTATGAAATCGGATAACGAGGACGACGAAAATGCGAAGGAAGCTTTGCTTCCCCCACTACATAATCAATACCGTATTCGAGCATTGGACGAACTTTCCCACCTACGGTTACTTCCTTGGAAAAATAAGCTTGCAGGTTTGGCCATACGTTTGTCATTAAGGCTACGTAGGTTTTATGTACCAGGAAGGAAAGTTCTCCCGGCATGTCATTGGCCACACGAATAATGCGCGGTCCGGTAATACCTTCTGTTTTTCCCCCGGCACGCGCTACTTCAGCAAAGATATTGTTTGAGTCGATGACATTAACCAGTATCTGCATCTGGTTCATGTAGTAACGCTCAAAACTGTTACTATATTCTGTTTCCATATCGGATTGGTTTATTCTTCGTTTAGTTCTTCATATTCCGCTTCTTGAATGTCCGCATCACGTAGAAGCCGTTTCTTTTCTACTTTTTCAATAGGAAGACTATCTATAAGATTAAGATAGAATCCTTTGTTATGTTTGGTGGCGATTTCCTTGAGTGAAGCTTTGCTGTATCCCAGGTCTTCTGGGGTGAGTTCCGGAGAAATAAGAAAGACAATACCAAGGTTACGGTCAGCTTCGGCAATTTCGGAAGCCCGACGGCGACATTCTAAAGCGGCAGCATAACACTTACCCTGGTTCTTGTAGTCTCCGGCAGCTGCACATAATTTAGCAAGGTCTTCATATTTATCAGCGTAGTTAGACTCCCATACTTTGATAGATACATTATTGTCTATGTTAAAATAATTGATAGCTGCATAAATACGAGCCTTGCAAGTCCGTTCATCTATATTGATGTGTTGTTGGGCATTAATGCGCTGGCGTAGCTGTTTAGCTGCACGAGTTATGTTTCGTTCATATTCGTAAATCTCAGCGGCCCATTGGAGCTGTTTTAGAAAGATCTGTACTTCTGCTGGAATACCATCACATTTCCCGGTAGTTAGAAAAGCTGATATCAGGTCAGGATGTATCTTATCAAGAGCGTCAAGTTGTGTCATATTCCAAAAAGTTTATTTCTTAAGTCCTTTACAATCCGTTCTTGCTTTCGGGCTTCCAGTATTTCAATAGCTGACACATCTCCAGTTTCGGCTTTTTTGGCAAGTTCTGCATCAATATTATATTCACCCAGAGCACTACCATTGCGATACGCATCGTAGTAGGCATCTCCCGGTATTGCAATGCGAATGCCGAGAGCTATTTTTTCTTTTCCACGTAATCCAAGCAAATTGCAAATACGTTCGGGAGAATACCCAAGTGCGCCAAATGTACGCACTTGAGATACGTATTCATCCCCTAACAATGTGATTTTATCAACATCAGAAGTAGGCGTTAATTCTTTCTTCATGACAATATGGATTGAGTTTCTTCAATAGACTGAAGTTTTCCTTGTCTGATAAACTGAATAGGTTGTTCCGGAAACATAGCACGATATCTATGTATAGTGGCGGTAACATAACGAGGATCTATTTCCATCGCATAGCATATTCGGTCAATCTGCTGACAAGCCATAAGTGTTGAGCCGGATCCGGAGAAAAAATCCACTACTATTTGTCCCGAAGTACTGGAGTTTGATATTGGATAAGCCATAAGAGCAATCGGTTTCATTGTTGGATGAATGGCATTTCGTTGCGGTTTATCGAAATGCCAAACTGTAGTTTGTCTGCGATCAGAGTTCCATAAATGTGCAGCACCGGGTTTCCAACCATACAGGCACGGTTCGTGTTGCCATTGGTAATCTTGCCGCCCCATAACCATTGAATTTTTTACCCATATACAGCATTGTGCAATTTTGAAGCCAGCTTTACGAAGTGATGCACGAAAATTTTCCCCCTCACTGTCTGCATGGAAAATATAATAAGAACCGCCTGGTTTAAGAACTTCATATATAATTGAAAACACTTGTTTGAGGAAAGTTGCAAACAAATCATTTTCCATTGAATCATTTTGAATCGTAAGTTCCTCTTCAGTACCACCTTCATAGTTTACATTATATGGTGGATCTGTGACACATAGGTCTGCATGCTGCCCGTTCATCAGAGTGGTGACGTCTGATTTTGAACGGCAATCTCCACACATTAAACGGTGATTTCCAAGTAACCAAACATCTCCTGATTGTGCTAAGAAATTAGGAGTGTTTTCTGATGATGGAATAGTGAAATCTACGTTATCTTCCGTAACGCCATCTGCCTCGTGTTCTTGCGGAAATAATGATAAAGTTTGTCCGAAATCAATAGTCTTAACTTCATAACCAAGATTGAACCGCTGAAGTGTATCAGAATCAATATTATACTTCTTAAACAGAAGCGTATCTGGATTCTTGGTAGCAAACTCGGAATTATAAGCTGCGATTTCTTCTACAGCTTCTTTTTTGTTAACTGCAAAAATGGGTTCATAAGGTATTTCCGGGATGGTAAATCCAGACTTACGCAATGCGAGCAGTGCTTTCCGTCTCTGATGGGCATCGATAATCCAGAGTTTTCCATCCGGATCCTTCCAGGCTTTGAATGCATACTTGAAACCACGTGTAATGATCAGCATCTGCAGTTTCGATAATTTATCAGGGTCAGACTTCTTAAAATCTTCCTGAAGCTCTAAGAACGAATCCAGCGGGGCGGTAGGCAAACCACCCAAATTAAATACTTCTATTAGCTTTTCCATTTTACTTTTGAGTTTGAAAATCTTGTAATATTGCTTTAAATAGGGCTTCCCGTTCACGATGACGACGAAGATGTTCCCGATCTTGAGTACGACGATCTGCACGATCAGTACGTCTCAAGTAAGACTCGTATCTGCGAATGTTATCCGTTACATTCTTATGTAAACGCAAAAACTCTTGCGTATCCGTTTTCAATAGCTTTTCCAATTGTGCTCTCTCTGACTGGTGAGCTATGAGCGGATGAATATAGAGAAATTTCCCAGTGTCGTTGAACGATTGCAGCTCATCGAATGCCTGTAGATTCCGGATACGAAGTTCTACCATTTCCATGATATCACGTTTCGTTGGTTTCTTATCCAAGCTTTCGTCGAGCTGCTTCATTTGTTTCCATGTAACAACACGATCATTGTAAATGAGTGTTGCTATTTGGACTTGCGGGTCGAAGAGGTTGTCCCAGTAGATTTGCGGGTACTCTTCTTGCTTTTGGATTTTACGGGATCTTGAGAATTCTCTTTTTTTTTCTCTTCTTCCAATGCCGCTTCTGCTGCTTCAGCACGCGCTTCAGCTTCCGCTATTGCTTCCTCGGCTTCTTCATTATTGGCTTCCGCTTCCTCAGCTCTTTCAATGGCTTCCTCTAATTGTTCTTGAAGCTCTTCTTCTCTGCTCTGAGAAGCGTCATTGACACTATCCGAAGTTGCCATCGATTGTTCATGTTCCTCGGTTTTGAAAGAATCAACATCTGCTTCAGTTTGAGTAGGAGACATTTTACCATCATTGATGGTACTGGCCGCTAAAGTTGCAGCAATAGTGGAAGAATCCACCTCCTTAGTTTCTGAGTTCATTTTGCTACGCCGAAACTCCCTGATTTCTTCACGAGTAGAATAATCCAGCAATAAGTAAAGAATATCATTGGCATAGCGTTTAGGGTTTCGGGAATAGGTGGCAATTATCGGAAGATTAGGCTGTTTTTGCAAAAGTAGCTCAAGATCATATTTTGCAGCATCCGGATTAAGGAGCGCATTGAAGTGTCTCTTCTTTTCTTTGAAACTATACATAATGGAGAAATTTATATCTTACAAGCTAACACACCTATTGTCAATGGTATATCAGCTTGTAAGGGTGGTTTATATTAAGCAGTTTGAACACGGCTACCCTCAACTTCAATAAGAGTAGAAGGATCCAAAACTTGGAAGGTAATGGAAGAACCTGCCTTGGCCGTCCATGTTGCACCGTCAATTAGGATAAATGTGCTGCTTTCTGCAATAGTAGCTGCTTTATCCGTACCTGTACCTTCAAGTGTAATATGGCGTCCCTTATCGTTTGCAGTCAATCCTTCAACTGTACTAATGGCATAAGTAGCTTCGCTGCCATCGGGAATTTCATACCGGTTATTGCTTGACTTGACAGTCAGTTTGGTGGCATCCGCGGTATGCGAAGCTGCCGGTACTCGGACGATGTCACCCACGTACTTATAATATTGGTCGATGCTGGTACGCTTGAAAGTGAACGTGATGTAACGTCCGTCTTTGTCGTTTTTGGCTTCAAAAGATGACAATACCATCGGACGGTCGTAATTACCAAGAATATACCACTGAGTCTCGCCTACTTCTTTGAAAACAATAATGAACTTACCACCTGCATGTTGTTCTACGAAGTCAAGTAATTGGTTGCGCATGCCACCCATGATGATGACGAAGTTATTCTCGCCGCTGGTAGTGATATCACCTTTTTCACCGGTAGCTGTAAACGTAGGAATATCATGCGCTATGAAGTACTTCATATATTGCCCATCTTTCATCGGAATAGTGCTTATTTCCCTGTTCGCATTAGGAAGGGGAAATGCTACATCCGGGTTAATCTGGTCGATGTCCACTAAGTAAACCTTATAGGCTATGTTGGAACCGTGTGTCTTACGATCGGATACATCATCAACGTCTCCGATAGCCATCAGTGCAGCCATTGTCGTACCGGAGAAGCCTGCGATACCCAGTGTAGAGCCGGGTTCAAGAATCATGCTGACGACAAATACCAGTGCGATGAGTGTCATCAGTGAGAGAAAGAAGCGGACTTGCATTTTGCGAGCCGCCCTGTTTCCTTTACGGAAAGGGTCGGAAATTTTTCTTGCTTTCATATTAATAATTAAATTGGTTAGTTTTAAATAAATAAAAAGGGCGGGCTATTTTCACCCGCCCCATGTCACCTGAAAATAAACAAATTACCTTGTACCGGGCTTATCTGACACCGGGGATATTAGGTTGCAATTTAGCATTAACCTTACGTACGCCGCCTACCTGCCGTTCCAATTCCAAGAAATTACCATTACTGTTCAGTATTACCATAATATAGTCACCGACCTTGGTTGGAGTATAAGCAGCTGTGATATCTGCAAATTTTTCTGCCTTGGCAATAGTAGTAGCATTATCCGTATCACCACATTCGATGATATATGCCACTCCCGCCTTGGCATTGGTAATATCAGTTATGGCTTTTGCTGCAGTATTGGCCGTAGTTATTTGCCAGAAACCTTTTGATGCGTCCATAGTTGTAGCATCCGCATCCATATCTACAGCCGGTTTGTTCATGAAGATTTGCTGCCACTCATAGTTATTGGCTTTTAGCTTATCCAGGCTGTCGAAACGACGACCGGTAAAGGATGCGGAACAGCCTTCTTTCCAGGTAGACCAAGCTTTGACAAGTTCCATATCCTCTTTGTACTTGATGGAGAGCATTTCTCCCGGTACATACTCCAGGAACTGAAGGTTACCGGGGATATCCATGAACATGAACGGAAGCTGCCCTAAGTAAGGTAGCCATACGATGCGCATATTAGTATCAGGAACCGTATGTAGATAACTGTTCGGACCGGTAAAGTCTATATCCTTGCCATACTTGGTACGGACATTTTTAATCCACCAAGGCTGGTGCATCTTATTAAGGTAAAGAACATGGTTATCCAAATCCATATCTTCCGTACAAGAAGCCGTAACGTCACCAACAAACTCCTGAACGGCATCCAACATATCAGATGCAGTATAAGAACGGTATTCTTCATTGTCGTGAGGTAGAATCTTGAATTCATGCATATAGCGGATAAGAGTGTAGATGATACCAGTGCCTGCATTAAGATAGCTACCAGCAACCCCTGTTTCAGGCTTCACATAGATACCACGCATACGACGCTTGTTCTGTTCTACCTGAGCTGTCTCAAGGCAGTTCAAAATACAGAACTCTATCATATTCCACTTGATAGGATCAGAACCTTCTTTATTTAGATAACCGATGTACATGCGTTCCAATTCTTTCATTGGACCAAACTTCATCTTTACCATGGCGTCATCCACGTATCCCATTTCGTTTTCAAGCTTCATGTCACCTTTCCAGATTTCACCTTCTTGATAAGCCTGAGAAACTTCTGAGAAGAAAGCATTGAATACGAGGTCATGATCTTGAATACCATAACGTACAGGGAAATACTGCGTGAGGTCGCGTTTTGCAAGTACACGGGCAATCAAGGCATCTTGGCGGAGTACTACATGTTGATTGCCCACACCTGCGGTATTAACACCTTCGTAGTTTGTGGCAAATTCACCGGCAGCCAAACGTTTGGCGTCAAGCATACCATTGGCATGTAAATAAGCATATCGCTTCTGCAAGGAACGTGAAAAGCTAACAGCCTGTTTACGGAATGAGGTTCCTTCGTTTTCTTCATCCCAAGGTCCGAGCGAAGCGGCTGCCGATGGATTGAGGGCGATTTTATTCCATCTATCATCCATTGAAAACATGGGGCTTTCAATGCCAAAAAGGAAACGGGTACGGTCGGCTGGTCCGGTAAAGGAGACAGTAGAGGCTGTAACCGTATGCGTTGGAATATCATCAGCTGCACGGTTATTCATGCTGTTTACCAGCCCTTGTACGGCAGTAGCAAGTTGTACAAGCCCTTCACCGGTAACAGGCTGCTGGTTTACTGCCTGAGTTGCTGTGCCACTTTCTCCATTGTTCTCATTTTCCGTATCCTCTGTAGTAGCGGATTGGGTAGGGTTTATGATGCCGTCAAGTATCGTTTGTACTTGAGCCATCTGCTCTTGAGATACAGTAGATGCTTGCTGCTGTTCCGCATTATATGCGGCCAGATCATCTTGTAAGGTAGCCTGATACTCCTTTTTGTAGGAGTTCACAATCTGTCCCCACTCTTCATTGGTGAGTTGGTTTGCTTTAGCTTTATCCCACAATTTTAACTTTTGCAGGACAGTTTGAAGTTTTTCTCTAAAATTCATGATGAACTAAAAAATTAAGTTATAAATAGTTGAGAGCACTTTTCTTTACTTTTTCCAGTTCGGCATATTCATTACCAAGTTCTATTGCTTTGGCAATAGCCTCGATAAAAGTCATGGATGCGTCGATAAGTCCTTTCTCAATAGCCAGTGGCGTGCTGAATGTTTCTCCACGAAATACAGGATCGTCTTCAGGCAGGTTACTTAATTGTGGACGTGCAGCCAAAACAGCAGAAAGAAACTGTTCATTGAGTGGATCCAGATCTTCCTTTATATACTGTTTCGTTTTACCATTAAGCAAGTCTTCACTTTTCTTATTTTTAAGGTCAGACTTTGAGGCTCGCGCCACGATACGTTTAATGCCGAATTTCTCAAACCAGCCATCGTAGTTGAAAGCTTCAAGCATAGTGCCGATACAACCAATCGTGTCGTTGGCTGTAAGTGAAGCGATGAAAGAGGAATGGCAAGTGATGTAATAGCTGGCAGAACAGTTGTATTGCTCCACCAAAGAAACAATTGGTTTACTCAATGAACGCATAGTTTCACTAAGCCGGTCAAGATACCAGGCTTCACCACCCGGTGAGTTTACATGCAGCAGATGACATGTTATGGCGGGATTGGCTTCCGCTTCCAGTAAATCGCATTCAAACTGTTTGCTGGAAAAGTACCAACGACAATCCGCGGTGATAAATCCCCAAATACGATGATAAGCAATACTTCCTTCCGGTAAGTCCTCTGCGGAAAAGTTGTCAGTAATTGTTATACCTTGAAGTTCCGAACGAGCTACTATATTCTTCAAAAGAAGAGAGAGAGCTTTCTGTGATGTCTCTTTATAAGTAGGAGGATCCTCATCGAAAAAAAAAGAGGTTGGTTGCTGCCCATCGACAGCTACTAAAGGGAAAGCCTCTATCATGGCAGAAGCAAAACCTTCTGCCGTAATAAGAAGCTGATGAGTATTTAATGTAAGAAGCTGGCGTAGATAAGTTCTATTCATTGCATATCTTTTCAGCGAAGATAGGCAGCATTCAGAACGGGGTGAAGGACGCTACAAGAATGGGGATTTAAGCATTTTACACTCAATTTTCAGCGTTGCGGAGTTTAAGTCGATGTCTTGTGTCTGTGAATTCAACAATGGCAAATCTTCCAGAAAAGAAATCGGTTATAACATTCTCTGATGGAAGCTCAATAGTAATATCCTTATTGCAATTTAAACAACGGCCTGCCTCCGATGTCTCCAGTACCGGGGAAAAATCGAATTCGTCAGCAGTGAAATGGTATACATCCTGCCGCATTTGCTTGACAGGGATTACCCTGATTTGAATGGAAAGTTCTCTCATAATGTATATATATATATGATATTCAGTAAGTTCGCCATGTAACGGACATTTTTACCGCCATTTCGTGACAAAAAGCATAGTTTGGTCGGTTATTTTTTAGTTGTTTTTTAACTTCTTTTTGTATTCCCGACGTTTTTTCCGTTTCCGAATATTGTCTCTCCAACGGTAGAAGTTCTTCAGCAGAGCATCTTCTGTGATGCTGTCGATACAATAAGCGCACAGGAAGTTATGAACGATATCTATGTTGTTCAACTCATGTCCGTTCTGATCGTTTTCATCCATTGCAGTATGGAGTTCACGATTGAACATACGACGTACCTCATTCTCTATGATCTTTACCGAACGGGGAGACAGATAGTTATATACTTGCGGATCTTTA
>ENA-UONV01003650-UONV01003650.1-human-gut-metagenome-genome-assembly--contig:-CS4-NODE-3650-length-10222-cov-3.660470_pt1 | contig 10222 bp, 8 predicted proteins | sample MGYA00242461_ERZ724008 | MGnify/ENA metagenome assembly ERZ724008 | reverse complement strand
TTGATGTGCGCTTCCTTTCATAATTCAGAAAAAAACACGAAATTTGCGACGCTTTTGAACGAAACTTTACTAACACCTTTAAATAATTAGATAAAATGACAAAAAGTGCATTGCAAATTGCAAGGGCTGCTTATCAGCCCAAACTTCCGAAAGCGCTGAAGGGTGCCGTTAAGGCGGTAGCTGGAGCAGCTACTCAATCTGTAGCCGATCAGGAAGCTATCCAAAAATTGTTCCCTAATACGTACGGAATGCCTTTGATCAAGTTTGAGGCTACTGACGAAGTGGTTAACTTCCCTGCTATGAATGTGGGCGTTATCCTTTCCGGTGGTCAGGCTCCCGGCGGTCACAATGTGATTTCCGGTATTTTCGACGGTATCAAGAATTTGAATAAAGACAGTAAGTTATATGGTTTCATCCTTGGCCCCGGTGGTTTGGTAGATCATAACTATATGGAGCTGACTTCAGATATCATTGACGAGTACCGTAACACAGGTGGTTTCGATATCATCGGTTCTGGCCGTACCAAATTGGAGAAAGAAGACCAGTTTGAAAAAGGTCTGGAAATCCTGAAGCAGCTTGATATCAAAGCATTGGTTATCATCGGTGGTGACGACTCAAACACGAATGCCTGCGTACTGGCTGAATATTATGCAGCTAAGAAGTGTGGCGTACAGGTAATCGGTTGTCCGAAGACTATCGACGGTGACTTGAAGAACGAAATGATTGAAACTTCTTTTGGTTTCGACACTGCTTGTAAGGTTTACTCTGAAGTTATCGGTAACATTCAACGCGACTGTAACTCTGCTCGCAAATACTGGCACTTCATCAAGTTGATGGGACGTTCTGCTTCTCACATTGCACTGGAATGTGCTTTGCAGGTGCAACCTAACGTTTGTATCGTATCAGAAGAAGTCGAGGCAAAAGATATGTCTTTGGACGATGTCGTAACTTACATTGCACAGGTAGTAGCCAACCGTGCTGCTCAAGGCAACAACTTCGGTACAGTTTTGATTCCTGAAGGTCTGATTGAGTTTATCCCGGCTATGAAACGTCTGATCGCTGAGTTGAACGACTTCCTTGCTGCCAATGCTGAGGAATTCTCTCAGATTAAGAAGTCACACCAACGTGATTATATCATCCGCAAACTGTCTCCGGAAAATGCCGCTATCTATGCCAGCCTGCCCGAAGGCGTTGCACGTCAGCTGACGCTGGATCGCGACCCGCACGGAAACGTACAGGTATCTCTGATTGAAACAGAAAAACTGTTGTCGGAAATGGTAGCTACTAAGCTCGCTGCATGGAAAGAAGAAGGTAAATTTGTTGGTAAGTTCGCTTCTCAACATCACTTCTTCGGTTATGAAGGCCGTTGCGCTGCTCCGTCTAACTACGATGCTGACTATTGCTACTCACTGGGTTATACAGCTGCTTCTCTGATTGCTAACGGCAAGACTGGTTATATGTCTTCTGTACGCAACACTACAGCTCCTGCTGACCAATGGATTGCAGGTGGTGTGCCCATCACGATGATGATGAACATGGAACGCCGTCACGGTGAAATGAAACCGGTTATCCAGAAAGCTCTGGTGAAACTGGATGGTGCTCCATTCAAGGCATTTGCTGCTCAGCGCGACCAGTGGGCTATCACTACAGACTATGTATATCCGGGACCGATTCAGTACTTCGGACCTACAGAAGTTTGTGACCAGCCGACAAAGACTTTGCAGTTAGAGCAAGCTAAATAAATCAGCAAGCTAACGAAAAGTGAATAAGAAGAACGCAAATTACATGAATTACACAAATTTGAATAATCTATTTGCGTAATTTGTGTGATTTGCGTTCTATTTTAACTAATGCATGGCAACTAAAACTAATTCTACACCTCGTCGAAAACCAACTTCCCGTTCTGCTGCACCTGCTGCACGCCGCGGTAAGAAAAAGAGCAAAGAACGTATCATGCCCACATGGTTGCGTACTATACTTGCTGTTGGGATTATTGCTGTGTTTTCTGCCGGGTTTTATTGGTTTTTCATTCGCCCGTATGCTTATCGCTGGAAGCCTTGTTATGGTCAGAAAGGATATGGTGTCTGTATGCCCTGTGACTATGAAGTGCATGGCATTGATATCTCCCATTATCAAGGCAGTATAGATTGGGTACAACTGACATCTAATAAAACAACCAAATTTCCTATCCATTTTGTCTTTATGAAAGCCACTGAGGGTGGTGACCATGCTGATGACACTTTCCCGTTCAATTTTGATCAGGCACATCGTTATGGTTTTATCCGTGGGGCTTACCATTTCTTTTCTCCCAAAACAGATCCGCATAAGCAAGCTGATTTCTTTATCCGTACGGTTCAGCTTATTCCCGGCGACCTACCCCCCGTACTTGATGTCGAAACTATTGGTAAAAGTACGCCTCATGATCTGAAGATTGCCGTTAAAACCTGGCTCGACCGTGTAGAGTCACATTATGGCGTGAAACCTATTCTTTATACTTCCTATAAATTTAAAAGCCGTTATCTTAATGATTCGGTATTCAATACGTATCCCTACTGGATTGCTCATTATTACGTAGATTCCGTCAAGTACGAGGGTCCTTGGCACTTCTGGCAACATACGGATGTAGGCAATGTTCCGGGCATTAAGGAAGAAGTTGACTTGAACGTGTTTAATGGCTCATTGGAACAATTGCAGGCTCTTACTTTACAAAAATAATTTAGTTGAAAGTTCTCTCTTTTTATATGTTTTCAATCTGCTCTTGTTTACAATATATTTTTTGCAATAAACGTGTTCCGAGTATCGGTCTGTAATGGCCTCTTTCGTAGTAGTTATGAATATCGTTCGTGTATTCATTAATGCCACTGAAATCAAATACGTTGGTATCACCGAAAAATCTTTTTAAGATCTCCACGTCTGCAGGATTTATGCTTATCTGACTGTAATCAGGACTTATAATAATCTTGACTGAAGTGTTATGTTTCCGGCAGATTTGGCTTATTTCCTCTAATAATTCGATTTGTGCTTGCCAAAGAAATGGTTCACCTTTCCGGTATTTTCCATTTCTATAATTGGGATTTCTTGCCTTCTGGAATTCTTTTTTATGATTTTCCCAATATGCTTCTCCTTCGCGTTGGATCATTTCTTCCCGGGGATTGATGGCATCATTGGTCACAGGATCTCTGACAACACCGTAAGGGTTGATCACTCCTTTCATATAGGGGCGGTATTGATGGAATATTTTATAATCGAGATAAGGAAGCAAGAAATTGGGAAAGAAAAAGGCTTGGCAGAATTTTTCCTGGAAACTAAAGTTACTGATTCCTGACAGAGCAGGAGGAAGTAATTTATTAGGGCCGTTTAAAAGCTGGTCTTTTCCTAACGACTCTTTATCCAGAATCAGAAGCAGGTTTTTAATTTCTGCGCCGTTTTCTTCCAAAGCTTGTAATTTTTTGCAAATGGCAGCTATACTCTCAGCATTACCAAACAGGCGTATTGCCCTGCCTCCATTCAGGTATTTTTCCCACTCGCGGCATGGATAGGCCATCGTACAGGAATTTCCCATAATGAAGGAGTCAAAAGCAATGGAGTCCCGGTTGTTCATGTACATTTGCCAACCGATATAGCTTTCGTTCAACATAACAGGAGAGTTGTCATAACGGTCGTAATGTTTTAAGACCATAAAAGGGTCATTCAGAAAATAGACCACCAACAGACTGATAAAAGGTATCAGGAATATAAATAATTTTAGGATGAAACGCATGGCTGCGCTTCGTTCATTCTTTTTCTTCATTATGCTGTCTTTATTTATATTAAAATTGCAGATAGATAAAACTGTCGGAATTGAACTGTCCCAATGTAAAGAACATAATAGCCAGCAAATAATAGATGCTCCATCTGATAAGTGCAGGCTGTTTTGCCAATGCTTCCAGAAGATCTCGTTTAGACATGAAAAATTCGTAGGTTAGAATCAGTACAAGAGCACTGCCTGCGACGATGCAGTTATGATCCGACATCCCGATGCTCATCTCTTTCCAACTGGCATGGGTGCTGAACGAAATGTGTCTGATATAATAAAACGCATCGGTAACCGAATCCAGGCGGAAGAAAATCAGGGAAAAGGCAAAAAGAAGATAAGTACGGATAATAGATAAGGTGCTAAACAATGAATTGCCTAACCAAATCTTCAATTTGTTACGGAAGATAGCGGTTTTCATTTCATAAAAAATGAGAAGCCCCTGGATGAGTCCGTAGATGATAAAGTTCCAACCTGCACCATGCCAGGCACCCAGTCCGGCAAATGTAAGGCTCAGGCTCAGGAATACACCCCACTGCCCCCAACTACGCATACCGGAAGACAGGGGAAGGTATAAGTAATCTCTAACCCAGAATGAAAGGGACATGTGCCATCTTCTCCAGAATTCGGCAGTAGTTTGTGCTATGAAGGGTCGGTTAAAGTTAGGGCTGAGTTTAAATCCCAACATACAGGCACCTCCAAGAGCAATATCCGTGTAACCAGAAAAGTCACCATACAATTCTATCGGATATAAAAGGCATGCCATGAGTAACTGGACGCCGGATGCTGCATGCACAGAATTGAAAATTCCATCTATATGGGGAGAAATATAGTCGGCAAGTATCAGCTTTTTTACCAATCCCACTACTATCAGTTTCATTCCATAGACAATGGATTGGTAGGCTACCGGTTTCCCTGACTTCAATTGGGGAAGCATATCTCTTGCTCTCTCTATAGGACCTGACAGGAATTTCATGAAGAAGAGCATATATATCATGAAGTCGGTAAGGCTCTCTTCCGGCTCTTCTTCTTTCCAATAGATTTCAGTCAGATACGAAAGAGCCTGGAAGGTATAAAAGGAAATACCTAAAGGAAATAGTAAGTGTACGCCGGGCAGTAGGTTGGCGTATCGGAATGTTAACCAGCCTACTATCAGAAGACATAAGCCTGAAATATAGATTCTTTTTGCATCCTTTTCACGTTTTGTTTGCCCTACCCATTTGCCGAGAAAGAAAGTTGCCAGTGAAATGAGGAGGGCTATCACCAGAAAGGCTATATGATAGTATCCTATAAAAACACAACTCGATAACAAGAGCACCGCTTTCTTATATTTCGTGGGGAGTGTGTAGTATAAAAGGAAAGTACACACAAACAGTGTGACAAAATTCAGGGATATGAATGACATGTTCTACTTTGTTTTAGTCAGAATCGCATTACAAATATCTCCTACATTCTTAAACCGTACAATATCTCTGAAAGTAAAATGAACATTAAAATCTTTTTCAATTCTACTTATTAGTATCATGTTGGTTAATGAATTCCACCCCTCTACGTCTTGTGCAGTGGTTTCATTGGTAAGAACGATGTTATCTTTCTTTAGGATTTCCTGAAAAATCAGGCTTAGTTTGGTTAAAATCATCTGAGTATCCATGTTAGTTTAGTTTTATATTAATTCCAAGATTTTCTTTCTATCTGTTTTACTGCTGGTGTTCAGAGGAAAATGCTCCATGCAGTGTATATGTTTGGGAACCATGTAGAACGGTAATCGGCTATTCATGTGTTCTTCTATCTGTTGTCTGTCGAGATGAACTTTTTCGACGACCAGATGCAGTTCGCATTGGTTGTTTTCTCCATATTTGGGAATGACAACCGCTTTGCATTCATTGTTGAAGTAGTTTTTTACGACGTGTTCTATTTCACTTAGTTCAATGCGGAATCCCTGTAGCTTTATCTGTGAGTCTTTCCGACCGCAGTATATAATATCACCATCGGCATCTAACTGACAAAGGTCACCGGTTTTGTAGTAAATCTTTCCATCTATTCCTTTGATGAGGCATTCCTGAGTCTTTTCCGGGGAATTCCAGTAGCCGTTCATGATTTGTTTGCCACTGATCCAGAGTTCTCCGGTCTCTCCTGTAGATACAGTAGTTTCATTGCTGTCCATAATCAGAATGTCGGTTCCATTGAATGGTTTTCCTATGGCAATCATCCCGTTATGGTGTTTGCACGAAGTGGTTGGTATCTGATAAGCTGTACAATAGATTGTTCCTTCTGTAGGACCGTACAAGTTTACAAAAGAGGCATTAGGTGCACAGCTTCTGAAAGCAGACAGTAATTCTACATCCGATGCTTCTGCGGTAACAACCAGATACTTCAGTTTAGGAAGCTGTATCTCTGAAAAATACGGCAATAGTAACTGGAGTAGCGAAGGAGCTACGGCAGCAAATGTAAGGTTATATTTCTCCAGGGTTTCAATGACATTGATATACTTTACACCTTCCGGAGAAACTGTATATACACATGCTCCTATAGTCAGTGGGTATAAGAAAGATACGATGGATACATCAAAGGTCAACTCAAACATTTGCAGCATCCGGTCGTTTTCATCCAATTGCCAGTCCAGATGACTGTATGCATCATAGAAAGCATTCAGGTTATTGCGGGAGATAGGAACTCCTTTGGGTTCTCCCGTACTGCCGGAGGTGAAGATGATATAAGCGTTTTCATTCTTTTCCGCATGGCTGCCAGAGGAGGAGGGAGGTGTTTCTTGTATTTCCGAAGTACATATAAAGTCTATATGCTGGGTATCCAGATTCAAAATACGAATATCTTTTGTATATAAGATTAAATGAATATCGGCAAGCTCGGCTATCTTCTTGTTTCTATGCTTAGGATAGGCAGGGTGCAGGATGACATACGTTTTTCCACTGATTAATACTGCCAGTATGGAGGCATAGGTTTCTAATTTGTCTTCGGCTATGATGCCAATGATTTTGTCTTTCCTTTCATTAATTAAGGTCGATATTTTGTATACGGTTTCAGATAATTGCCGATAAGTATAGGCGATGTCGTTAATAACAAATGCCTGATGTTCCGCATACTTCTCAAAAGCATTTATGATCTCACCGATCATATCTTTTTGATCCTTTTCCATTTTGTTTGTGATTTGATAGTTATAGTAAAGTCTAATTTGTTTTTGCACAAATAAAGACAGGGAGAATTTATATTCTCCCTATAGACCTATCGTTAATGTGTGTTAAGGATCGTATGCTTTCAGAGAATTAAAGTTTGAACTTTACTGCTGCCCAACGATTTTTCTCCTGATGGTGCACAAATTGCAATCCATTACGTTCAGCCTCTGCCTGAATCAGTGGAATGTCGTCTACATAAAAACCGCTCATATACAGTTCTGATCCCGGATGCATGCAACGCACATATTGTTTCATGTCATTCAGCAGAATATTACGGTTGATGTTGGCAATAATCACATCAAACGGACCTAAATCTTTCAGGGAAGATGCATCACCTTGTGACACAGCGATATTGTCTACATGGTTCAGCTCTATGTTTTCAAAGGAATTGCGTACACACCATTCATCAATATCAATAGCGGTGCAAGGTGCAGCACCACGCATACGGGCAAGAATGGCGAGGATAGAAGTACCGCACCCCATATCGAGTAAAGACTTTCCTTGCAGGTCACTGTCCAGCAGTTCACCGATGATGAGGCTGGTAGTTTCGTGGTGGCCCGTACCGAAAGCCATTTGCGGATTGATTACGATGTCATATTCAGTTTGGGGAACATCGTGATGGAAAGTGCTGTGAATGACGCAACGATCACCAATAACGATCGGTTGGAAGAAATTCTTTTCCCATTCCTCGTTCCAATCTTTGTCTTCAGCTTCTGCAAAAGTATATTCTATTTTTGTATCCGGTAGGGGGAATTCGGTTATAACTGTTTTTACAGTTGTCTCATCATACAAATCCTTTTGTATGTAGGCAGCAATACCGTCTTCTTGTTCTACAAAACTCTCAAAACCTGCATCACCCAGAACGGCGGCAAGCACATCGTTCACTGTTTCAGTGCAGGGGGAAGTGCGGAAAGTAAATTCTAAATATTTCATTGGAATACAATATATTGTTAAATGCAAAGAGGGTCCCGATGAAGTGAACCGGTTTCTTTGTATATTTGTTTATTAGTTGCAAAGATAATGTAAATCGAATGCAGAACTTTCATGCTTGCATGAAAAAGTTATGTTGAGATGCAGCTTATCCTTTTTAAAGATAGGGTATTTAGGGAAATCCCTATAATCATTTGGGGAAATTCTTCTGCACACGGTAATTCCCATCGCTATCTTTGTGACGTGATAAAATAGATAAATGTAAACCTATAAACCACACCCATATGAAAAAGATTGTTTTTTTATCGCTTTTTGCCTTGTGCCTCCCTTGGATGGTTTCGGCGCAGAGCATAGATGACGACCTTTACTACACTCCTTCTAAGGATAAGAAGGAAAAGAAGCAGGAGAAGAAGAGAACATCTGCTCCGGCTGAAGAAATTGTAGTAAAGTCGAATGCACCGACTACGGTTTATACGTCGCCGGGGAATACTACTGTTGTAGTTCAGGATCGTAAAGGAAATGCACGTGATGTAGACGAGTATAATCGTCGCTATGATTCACGTGAGAATGACTTCGTAATGGAAGACGATACCTTATATATTAAAGAAAAAGCTGTGCCTGATCCGGAGGGGGAATGGGTAAACGGCTTCGATGGTTCGGAAGAAGATTATGAATATGCTATGCGTATTGTACGTTTCCGTAACCCTCGTTATGCAATAAGTATCAGTAGTCCATACTATTGGGATGTCGTTTACGGTCTGGATACATGGAACTGGAACGTATATACTGATGGAATGTATGCTTATGCTTTCCCTACTTTCTCTAACCGTTTGTGGTGGGATTGGCGTTATAACTCCTACGGATGGGGTGGCTATCCTTATTATGGTTGGGGAGGTTACTCGCCTTATTACAGCTACGGTGGCTGGGGATGGGGCCACCATCACCATCATCACTATCCTGGCGGTGGCTGGTATCCCGGTGGCGGTGGACACTGGGGAGGTGGTCATTGGAATAGTGGTAGCGTATATACGAATAGACGTCATGATGGAACACGTTATTCCAACGGAAATCGTGTCTCTACTGCACAAGGAACTACACGCCGGGGTTCTGTAACGAATGGTGGACAAACCGTACGTCGTTCTTCGGATGCTACTTCCGTAAGACGCAGTACCGGTACTTCAGGTAGTACAACTCGCAGGGTGGTAGGTACTCGTTCAGGAAGTGACCGTCCGGGAATGAATACCCGAAGAGATGCTGCTTCTTCACGGAGATCGACTTATACTCGTCCCAGCAGTACGCGCAATAATTCATATAATAGTAGTAATGTGGAAAGTGTTCGTAATAGTGGAGGAACTTCTACCCGTTCTTCTTCTGTAGGAACTACACGTCGTAGTAGCACTTCTACATCGACTTATAATAGAGGTAGTTCGACTAATCCTACCAGAAGCTACTCTAATGATAATAGCAGACGTTCTAACAACAATAGTAGTACTACTCGTTCTTATAACAGTAGTCGTTCTTCTTCAAACAGTAGTTACTCTTCCGGTAGTAGCTCACGTTCGAGCAGCTATTCATCCGGTAGTAGTGGTGGAGGTTCTTCCAGTCGCTCAAGTGGTGGCGGTGGTGGAGGTTCCAGTAGAAGAAGATAACTATATGGAGTGTTTACCATAAAAAAGAAATGAGTATGAAAAAGAAATCAACGATAATAGCTTTGGCTGTGCTCGTAGCAACAAGTGTGAGCGCACAGACTGTATATGATGCAGCAAATATAATAAGTAAAGATTTGAACGGAACCGCCCGCTTTGTAGGTATGGGGGGTGCGATGGGAGCTTTGGGTGGTGATATTTCTACTATTGGAACAAATCCTGCCGGTATTGGTATCTATCGCAGTAATGATGCAATGGTTTCATTTGGCTTTTCCAGTATGGGAGTCGAGAGTAAGCTAGGAAGTAATACATTTAATAGTGATAAAAACCGTTGGAATTTTGACAATGCAGGCTTTGTGTTCTCTACGAAGCTCGGGAATGTAACGACCTTGCGTTATGTTAACTTTGGATTTAACTATCATAAAGCAAAATCATTCAATCGGACAATGACGATGGGAGGGCAATATGGTTTGTCGCAGACAGACTTGATGGCAAGCCAAGCGAATCAGATGTATGGTGCAGGAATGGATCTTCAACAGTTAACAGAAAAAAATATTCTTCCGTATGATCAGGATAGAGTTGGATGGTTAGGTGCTTTAGGATGGGATGCCCGTTTATTTGATAGAGATGACGATCCTAATAATCCTTATCTAAGTTTGGGG
>ENA-UONV01003649-UONV01003649.1-human-gut-metagenome-genome-assembly--contig:-CS4-NODE-3649-length-10225-cov-5.465683_pt1 | contig 10225 bp, 13 predicted proteins | sample MGYA00242461_ERZ724008 | MGnify/ENA metagenome assembly ERZ724008 | reverse complement strand
ATTCATTTCGTATAGATCACACGTATTATCCGATTCGCAGGAAGTATCCTTATTATAAATCATATAAATTTTATCATTTATCACATAAAAATATATTCCACGATCCTTTTCAACAATAGTTTTATTATCTTTCCCATTTATGTCCATTGATTCAATATCACTTCCACCCCACTTTGTAAACCATGAATAATATATTCTATTATCATACAGCCAAAGATCCTCCACCTTGACATCAAATTTTTTCACATCCGACCCATCACTTCTTAATCTTACAATAGTAGAATCATCTATCTGTCTGTTTTTTCCCTTTCTTTCCAGTAATTGAAATACGATCCAACCGTTTTGAACATTCAGATAACGAATCTTTCCATACTTACTTTTATATATTACCTTCTTCTTTCCATCACATCGATAAAGAACAGACCCCCAGGCTTTGTCTTCAGCAACATAAAGACTATCGCCATCTTTGCAAATCGTTCTTATACAATGATCACTATTCATATACGGGTATCCGGACTTCTCATCTTTACTAACATCCACATAAAATGATTCTTTTTCTTCTACTGCCGAACGCGATACAATCTTCTCGTTTTGGTCTGAATTCTGATTCACTTCCTTGTGTACGCCACAGGAGGTTAAAATCAAACCTATTATGAATAAACTTAATACCTTAGAAAATTTCATATATCGTTTTCTCCTTTTCCGTATTTTACAGCCTCTTAATTTTCTTCGCAGCCAGTATTTTTCGGTTTCCACGGTGTCGGGCATAACAATGTCGTTTTCTCAATATCCGGTAATACATCATAAATTGAACATCCCATTTGCTGTTCAAAATATTCTTTGTTTTGAAATGTTATTTCCCAGCCTTTTATGTAATTTTCCATAATTCCGTATCTGCGTGTCACATCCACAAACCGTTTTTCCAATATCACAAATCCATAATCTGTCGCCAGTGCATCTGCTATCTGGATCAATTTATCATAATCATCTGCCTGACAATTCATAATATATTCTTTTATTGCTATTTCTTCCTCTGTTTCCGGTATATAATCGAACTCATCTTTCATAAGCGGATAAGAATGTGTCATACAAACTCTGGCAACTTCATCCCATCCTTTTGTAATTGCATATTTATACCCCTCATAAACGTGCTGCGGAATATTTACAATTCCAACTCTTCGCCCAATATCATGAAGCATTCCCACAATATAGGCTTTGTTTTCGTCCATTCCCGGCACTTTTTTTGCAATATTCCTTGCCGCAATTCCGACATTAAGTGAATGTTCAATCCACGGACCGGGATTTAATTTTCCCGCTATTTCAAGTTCGCTTTTCGCTTCTTCTATTGTAGGTAACATAAGCTCCCTCTGCATTTACAATTTTTTCCTTTCTCAATGTAGTTATAATGTCATCACTTATTCCAGTTATTAATTACATCTTCTACCTGAGCAATTAACTGCTCCTTATCGGGCATATGAAGAACATATTTTGCTGCAAATATTTGATTTGACAAGCCTCCCAAAGCATATTCTGCTGTTATATCATCTTTATCTGTACACAAAATAAGACCAATTGGTGGGTTATCATCTGAATCATTTACTTCCGAAGCATAATAGTTTAGATACATATTTATCTGTCCTGCCGCTTCTGGCGTTAATTTTTTTGCTTTTAATTCAATCAAAACATATGCACGAAAAATTTTATTATAAAAAACCATATCAACATAATAATGTGTGTTATTGATTGTTACTCTTTGTTGTGTTCCTACGAACATAAACCCATTCCCAAGTTCAAGCAAAAAATCCTCAATTCTTCTAACCAATGCTTTTTCTAAATCATTCTCTAGCATTGGTTTATCCTCTGGAATTCCTAAAAATTCAAAAACATAAGGATCTTTAATCAAATCAGATGGATTAGCATATTCAACTCCCTTTGCAGCCAACTCCAATACCTTTTCTTTATTTACATTTCCTTTTGACAAAAGAATTCTTTCAAATAATGAACTATCAATCTGTCTCTTTAATTCTCTAACCGACCACTTTGCATTAATACACTCTTTTTCATAAAAACAACGTTTATCTTTATCTGAAATAGAAAGAAGTTCACAATAATGTGACCAAGATAATTTTCCAGACACTGTCTGGAAAATTGGATAGCAGAGATAAAACTGTCTCATATTATAAATATTAGACCTCGAAAAACCTTTTCCCAATTCTCTGGTTAATTCTTTTGAAAGAATCAATAACGTTTTTTCTCCATATCTGGCACGTATTTGATCATTTTGTTCATAACGCACAATAATCTCACCGATTTTCCAATATGTTGCTATTAATTCCTTATTGACTTGTACTGCTACATTTTGTCTGGCATTTTTCAATACACTTTTAATTTCAGTAACAACCGATAACATTATTTTATCATCTTTATTAATAATTGTATTTTCCATAAGTAACACCCTTTCTGCACTTCAATTAATCACTCAACAATTTCATACGACGTAACGATACTCCCTTTCATCTTTTAGTGGTTAAGCAAAATCCAATCAAAATTCTTCTAATTCTAAGAATTCAACTGTATTTCTTGTCGCTACTCCACTATATATTTTATCATTCCTATGCCCTTCCGTCAAATAATGATTTATCACATATTTTGACGTAAAAGGCATATCTAATTTTCCAATTTCATCCACCGGGAACCATTTCAAAATCCCCTCATTTGACTCCAATGAAATATCCTGATCCAGTTTCGCAAAGAAATAATAATTCTGCCGAATTTCTCCTTTTATATTACGCAGTGTAATGTACTTCAAAGTCAGCTTAGACAGTTGGCTTTCTTCCACGCCCACTTCTTCCTTCAACTCACGCAAGACACATGCCTTTGCATCATTTAACTCAAATTCTTCAAAATGTCCACCCGCTGTCCCAAGCCATACATCGTTTACCACTCTGCTCCCCTGCCGAAACAAGAGCAATACTTCTTGTCCTCGAAATAAATATATGGAGGTCATATTTCGTAACTTGCCTAACATAAATACTCCTTTCCTTTTATCTGTCTCGTTCATCAATAACATGAATTATTTTATTATCATTGATAATCTTATCGATATTTTCCTTCAAAAATTCCGGTTTAATTTTACTTGATTGGATTTCATCCAGTGATAACCATACCAATTCTTCTCCATCATCTGTTTCCTTTTTACATAAACTTAAATCTTCCTCAATAACTTTCATGTAATAATAAAATTCTATCGTATGACAATCAAAACCATCAATCTTGCCACCGATACCTTTGAAAAAGTTTTCGCATACGACCGCAAGATGATCCACGCAAGTATGGATACCTGCTTCTTCATAAACCTCTCTTTCAACACAATCCTTAGACGTTTCGCCCATGTGAACTCCGCCGCCAATCATATAATAATAGTCTCCCATGCAGCTTTTTACAAACAACATTTTATTATTATGTATTATAATTCCACCTGCGCGATACCTAAACCAATTATTTCCTTTTTCAAATCCACAATCGTATCTCATATTTACCTCCACAAATTTACTTTTTATTTCTTTTTTGTAACCAATGTTGTCCACTTGCCGAATGCCTGAGAATCTATGCTTGAAACATAGCCGAGATCCTTATATCCTAATTTCTTAAGTAATTCAATACCGGCTTTATTCTCGCATTTTGTAAAACTAATAAACTCCCATTCCGGAGCCATCTTATGAAGATGCTCATGCAAAACGGTTAGAGCCTCAAAAGCATATCCTTGTCGATGATATTTATAAGAAAAAGTATATCCTAAGGACATTGTATTATCTTTTGGCTTAACAACTATTTCGCCAATCATTTCGTTCGTTCCTTTTAGAGCTACTGCAATCATACAAGGCGAATCGATTGATATTTCATCATTTTTTCTACGTTCAATTAGATTTAGAATTTCTTCAAAGTCTTTTGCCTGGCCTCTCTGATATCTAGCACATATTTCATTATTTCTATAATCAAACATTACATATACATCATTTTGCAATACATTGCGCAGATGTAGTCTTTTAGTGTCAATGGAAATCATCTATTTATCCTCCATAATTCAAGTTTTCACTGACTTCACTAACTTCCAAATCATCCATTCTCAAAGCCAGAATTTTACAAATCATTTCATCTTTAACTGTTCAAAATGATAACGCGGTTTTCCCATGCTCTTTTTGCCGTACTCTATTGCTTCTGTGGGACAATAACAAATACATGCCATACAGTGAGTACATTGTTTTCCCCATGTTGGCTTGCCACTTTCAAGTGTAATATTGTTCATTGGGCAGTTTTCAACACATTGACCGCAGCTGATACAAGTATCATCTGTCTGAAATGCATTAGCTTTCACGAAGAACCGATAAAAAATCGGATTTACCGGACCACTCATAAAACGGTCGTAAAGATTATTTCGTGTTGCAGGAAAAGGTTGTCCTTCCTTAATCCAGACAACAGTGTCCATAATAGCAGGCTCAGCGTTCTTTACAATTTTTCTTGCTTCCTCTGCTTCGGGTGCATCGAACATGGCAATATAGTTTTCCGGCATAAGAATTTGAGATGTGCCCATATAGCATAAGTGCTTTTGCTCTGCAATATTGCGATTATATTTTGCCGCATTGCCAATTTCGCTACCACAGTTCATAACAAACCAAATACGTTTTGCAGAAAGTAATTCTGTTTCAGAAAGCCAATCCGACACAATCCGGGGAATACGCCACGCATAAGTCGGAGTTACAACGATTACATTATCACCTGTTTTTATCGGCGAATAATCTACTGCCCTGATTTTTGCATTAATATCTACAATCTCGTCCTGCAATTTATCTGCAATTTTCTTTGCTATATAACGGCTGTTTCCAGTTCCTGAAAAACACAAAATCATGATAATAGTACCTCCACAATTTCAAATTTGTATATTTCTATTATACCATAATGATAGTCAGTTTTGCAAACTGGGATTTGTTTTACAACAGCTTATCTAACTCTATTAACAATTTTGATTTCATTTGTTCCAATTCTTCCTCTGTTGGTCTATTATCATCACTATACATTTTTTCCATTGGATACCACCAAACTGGTCCTTTTCCATTGTTTCCGTAATTCTCAATATCACCAGTTCTTCTTGGATTTAAGTGCCAATGAAGATGAGCATCACCCATTCCAAGTAATTCATAATTCATTTTTTCAGCACCAAATGCTCTTGATACTGCCTCAGCAACTATTGTCATTTCTTCTAAAAATTTTGCTTGTTCATCTTTCTCTAAATGGAATATCTCTGTTTTATTACCGTGCTTCTTGTATAAAAATAAAGTATATCCATAAAAATGCTGGTTATCTCCAATAACAACATATCCTGTCTCTAACTCCTTGACGAAATAAGGATTAGTTCCTTGTTTTATCATTTCTATTCTATCGCATATTAAACACATTCTCTTTTTCCTCCACAAATTCCAATTTATAAATCATTTTACATTGTCAACAAATTCATTACCAAATTAACCATAATATCTTTTTCTTTGGGGTCTGACTCAGCAATCATCAATGTTATTGCCACTAAAGCACCATCGCTTATCCTCTTTTGTCCTTTTTCATAAAGTACATTATTACGAACTAAAAACTCTAAAAATAATGAGGCTGCTATTCGCTTACATCCATCAGCATATGGATGATCTTTTATCATAAAATACAAAAGATTAGCTGCTTTTTCTTCTAAAGAAGGGTACGCATCTTCACCAAACGCACTTTGGTAAACCGCTGCAAGAATGCCTTCGACCTTTCCTTTTTCTTTCTCAACACCAAAGACATCCGAATGAAAAGAATCTTCCATTGCATTCACCATATTTCGACAATCTTCATATGTAATTCTATATATAGGTTTGTTTCCAGTAGGCTTTTTTAAAGATTGATGATCATACTGATCTAATAGCATTAATGCATTTGTATATAAATTAACGGCCTTTAGCAACTCTGCTTCATCCACTTCTAAAGTACTTGCCAGCATTTTGGTTTGAATATCTACTGTTCTCTGCAATGCTGCTAATCGTTTTTCATTGATTGCATACCCTTGCATGATATACTGTTTCAGAACACTATTAGCCCATTGTCTAAATTCTACACCTCGATTAGATTTTACTCTATAACCTACAGAAATAATTACCTCCAAGCTATAAAACTGAACTGGCCTGTCAGAATTTGGAATGTGCATTTTTTGCACATTGCTTTCTCTAATTAATTCATTCTCTTTGAAAACGTTATTCACATGCCTCGTTATAACCGTTCTGTCTACTTGAAAAAGTTCCGTCATCTGAGCCTGTGTAAGCCATACAGTTTCATTTTCAACAGGTACTGTCAATTTTATTTCATTATCTTTCGTTTCAAATATCATGATTTCTGTTGCCATATTCTAATCATTCCCTTCAAGCAAACTGAAATTTGTAGACTAATCTATATACATATTATTTTCCTCGAACAATTTGCAGTATTCCATCTGCCAGTTGTAGAAAGAATCATCAACATCCTCCGGCCAATTTGCTTTAGTTTCTTCATTCAAGGCGTCATTTTCTTGAACAAGCTGCGGAACCGTATGTGCGTAGAAAAGAACTCTTTTTTCCCATACATCACATAGCATACTCGGATAAACAAAATCCTCATTTTCTCCTTTGAACAAATCACTTTTATGACTAATATGTTGTTTTTGACCACCCACCTCAATCAATCGTTCTGTTTGAGCGTTCAAATGCCCGAATCCACATATAACTAGAATTCTTTTGTTTTCATAATCAGTAAGCTTTTCCATAATGTTATTATGAATGTGGTCATCTCTTTCAGTTGTAGTAGTATTAGTTTTAGAATCATTAGTAATTTCCCAATAGTCAATCATTTCGACAGGAATATTATTGTTAGAACAATAGCTATAAGCTATGCACATATCTATCGGTCCATCCACAACTCCATATTCTGTAAAGCTGTTTTCTCTCGCTTCAATAAATACCACATCTGGTTCAATATTATTTACAGCATTTATCATTTCCTCTATTGAATAATTTGCATATCGTTCAAAATGTTCTGTATGAAATGTCCCCATAATATACACTTCTTGTTGTGCTGACATAAAAACCTTTTTGATAGTAAATACCTTGAGATTTGCATACAAAGCGGCAACACTTAAGATGACAAAAGTAATTACTATTGAAATAATTATTATTCTCTTTTTCTTTTTCGTCATTTACATCATTCTCCTTATGAATTAAGGTAATTGAGAATTCAAATAAACGCGTGCTTTCAATCTCGCTGTGAAACTGGAAATTACTTAACAATATGTGCTGTAATGATTGTATAGCTATATGAATTGATAGTAATTTTGATATTTTCAACCTCGCAATACCAATTTTTACCCTGTTTGTATATATTGCAATTTTTATCTAATACCTTATTTTTGCAATACTCAACAACATCTGCTGTATCTATTTTTAGGTTTCTTTTAATTCTATCAATTCCCATTTCGGTTGTATGAATTTTATCAATATTATCAAGCAATATCTTTTTATCTTCCATTCTTTCTTTTCCTCAACTTCCGATTTATAACCAGCCAAATTTCAAGTGGCCCGTTCATTTATTTCTTGAATTTATATTTTCCCTTTCCATGACCGGATACTGGTTCAATAATATCCGCCTGCACCAAATTGGAAAGAAGTTTCGAAGCGCCTGAACTTTTCAGCTCAAGAAGTTCCATAACTACACTTCTTCCAAATACTCCATCAAAGCCAAACTTCTCAAAGAGTCTATGGATATGAACCGTCGTTTTTACTGTGAAATCGCTGCCTTTTGCGGAAAGCACGCTTTCAATATCCACTTCCACGCCTTGAATGTCCACTTTCACACCTTGAATGTCCACTTTTTCTTTGTTCAGAAGTCCGCTTATATGAAGATTTCGATTTTGAAGTTCATTTTGCTCGTTCAAAAGCAGGTTTCTAAGAAACAGTTCCAGATATTCTGTTGTTTCGTGAATACCTTTTTGCAGGTTCGTATAGTTGGCACGGACAAGTGCATTTCTGAAATACCATGCATTTTCCGCAAAAATATCATTGGTTGCAGCAAAGCCCAGTGTTCTCAAATATTTAATAAAAAATACTGCTGTTGTCCTCGTATTGCCTTCCCCGAAGATATGAATTTGCCATAACCTTGAAATAAATACTGCAAGATGATGGATAATCTCATCCATTGAAAGACCTTTATAGCTAAAATCTTTCTCCTGTGAAAAATCATATTCAAGCGTTGCTCTCAGTTCAGAAGCGCTGCCGTACATAACGGTTGCCCCATCAAGGACCCATTCTTTCTTTGTGATGTTATAATCTCTAATCTTTCCAGCATGGTTGTAAATCCCCTGAAAGAGTTTGCGGTGGATAGCAATATACTCATTTGGCGAAAATGAGAACGCAATTTCTGAAAGGATTTCTGCAATACGTAAAGAAACCTTATCCGCTTCTTCGGTACGCTCATCGTCTGATAAATGCACTGGTCTTTCTTCATAGTAACTGTCAATAAGGTTCTGCGCTTCTTTCATTGTGATTTTGCCTTCAATATTCTGAATGGCAGTATCAATCAGATATTTAGATGGTTTGAGTCCGTCCACCGCCTGAAGTCCGATTGCTGTACTCCAAGCATAACTCTTATGCGCTTTATCCGGTTCAGATTCTCTTAAATATTCCTTAAATGGGTCTTTTTCCATATCCACTACCTCGTTTTCCATAGTTTCATATTTCCTTTACATTTATCAAATATTATTTTGTTATGTCCCATAGTATTCTAAAAATGATTTTTTCTATTTCACTGTGAATTTCTTCAAACAAATAAATATCAGCAACATATAACCTTCCGTAGGTTTCATCGTTTTCATTTTTATTTACTCTAGTCTTCCCTTTGACAGAATATACGCAAATAGGCTTAATATTAAAATCAATTGCTCCCGTTTCTTCTCTTAGTTCGCGCTTTGCAGCATCTAGGATCAATTCTCCTTCTTCTCTATGCCCGCCCGGTATTTTATAAGTATCTCTTTCTTTATGTTTACAAAATACCCATTTTCCATCAGCCTTAGAAATAATTACAGCAAATTTTAATAAGCTGTCATCTACCTCATCATAAAAATTAACTTCCAACATTTTCTCCTCCATAACTTCAAATTAGTTACATACCCATAAAACGATCATAAAAACTCCCAACCAATAAGTCACTTGATAATTTATCCTCCTTCAAGGATAAGCCTCAACAACAAGGAAATTTACAATTTCTTTATAGGATGTCTAATAACTGTTTTCCATTTTTCCGATGCAACCACCAGAAGCCCTCAAGTGGTGGAACTACATATTCAAAAAATCCTTTGATTTTGTAATCCGTTTTATAACTCATTTTCAGAGTATACGCAACCGCATATAACACACTTATTGCCTGCTGATATGCCCCACCTTCGTCATTTGGATCACCTTTTCCTCTAACCGCAATATAATTTGCTTTAGGAACAATTACAATCTCCGGTTTATTTTTAGGCATATAAAATTCTTTGTTTTCTTTCTTAAAATCAAAAGACATTGCTACCTCCATAAATTCCGTTTTTCCAGTTCATTAAAGCAATTCACATAGTGCTGTATACTCTCTCAAATACATTCCTCTACGCATCTCATCGACTCCCATATATGAATTATGCTGTGAAAAAATATCTTTAATTTCAGATATATCAAGCCATCTTGGTTCCATACCAACTTGTATTTCTCTTTCTGTTTGTTTTATTTGAGTTGTACCTGTTGCTTTGCAGATAAAATACCGATTCACCCATTTCCAGTTTGCATAGTATTCAGCAATTTCTAACAAGCAATCCGAAGTTTCTACTTGTACCCCTGTTTCTTCAGCAATTTCCCGAATACAACACTCTTCATCACTTTCATTTCTTTCCAAGCCTCCGCCCGGAATCATCCACTGATTTGTTTTTGTTTCATATGAAAGCAAGATTCGTTCTCCATCTATAACAATACCTCTACAAGCAGTTCTGGTTTTATCCCAATACCCAAAATAATTTTCTCCAACAATTTCTATCGTTTTCATTTTCATCCATCCTCCAATTATTTTCAACTCTGCTATCAATCTGATAAAATTCGAATTTAGCAATTTCTAATTTTTTTGACATTTCGGTTCATTAAATGCCTGCCAA
>ENA-UONV01003643-UONV01003643.1-human-gut-metagenome-genome-assembly--contig:-CS4-NODE-3643-length-10232-cov-5.056009_pt1 | contig 10232 bp, 9 predicted proteins | sample MGYA00242461_ERZ724008 | MGnify/ENA metagenome assembly ERZ724008 | reverse complement strand
GGTCGGTGTACAGATAGCCGGGATAGCCGCGGCGGCCGGGGACTTCCTTCTTTGCCGCGGAGACCTCACGAAGAGCTTCGGCGTAGTTTGTGATATCGGTTATGATGACAAGAACGTGCATGTCCTTTTCAAACGCAAGGTACTCTGCCGCAGTCAGCGCCATACGCGGAGTTGCGATACGCTCAACCGCTGGGTCGTTTGCGAGGTTTGAAAAGACGACGGTTCTGTCGATAGCGCCGGTGCGCTTGAAGTCCTCGATAAAATATTCCGACTCCTCGAACGTGATGCCGACCGCCGCAAAGACGACCGCAAAGTTCTCGCCGTCGCCGAGAACGCGCGCCTGACGCGCAATCTGCGCCGCGAGCGCAGCGTGCGGAAGGCCGGAGGCCGAGAATATGGGCAACTTCTGGCCGCGAACGAGGGTGTTCAGGCCGTCGATGGTGGAAACACCGGTCTGGATAAACTCCGCCGGATACGCGCGCGCCGCCGGGTTCATGGGCATGCCGTTAATATCGCGATGAGCCTCCGCAAGAAGCTCGGGGCCGCCGTCGATAGGCTGACCCATACCGTTGAATACGCGGCCGAGCATATCCTCGGAAACCGCAAGCTCCAGAGGATGACCGAGAAATCTGACCTTAGTCTGCGCAAGGTTTATGCCCTGAGCCGAGTCAAAAAGCTGAACGACCGCTCTGTCGCCCTCGACCTCGAGGACCTTGCCGCGGCGAACCTCACCGTTGGGAAGCTCGATCTCGCACAGCTCGTCATATGTGACGCCCTCGACCTGCTCGACGATCATCAGCGGATTTGCTATCTGTCGTATGGTCTTATAATCTTTAATCATGCGTCCTCACCTCCTGCGATGACCGCATCGATCTCGTTCTTCATCTGCTCAAGTATCGAAGCGTACTCGGCCTTGTATGTATCGGGAGCCGCCATTTTTGCGCGGCCTATGCGCTCCTTTGCTCCGATTGCAAACAGCGCCTTCATATCTGCGCCCTTGCCGAGTGCATCGCGGCCGAGCGCATCGAAGGTGAGTATCATGCGCATAAGCTCAAACTGCTTGTCATAGGACGAATATGCATCCTCATCGACGAATGCGTTCTGCTGCAGGAAGTCCTCGCGCAGCATCTTTGCCGTTTCCATCGTGAGTCTGTCGGCAGGGCTGAGCGCATCCTGACCGACGAGGCGGACGATCTCTTGAAGCTCGTTTTCCTCCTGAAGTATATGCATCGCCTTATCGCGGTTTATCATATACTCGGGTCCGAACTGTTCGTTATACCACTTTGCCAGAGTATCGACATACAGCGAATACGAGGTCAGCCAGTTTATCGCCGGGAAGTGGCGCGCGTATGCAAGGGATGAATCGAGCGCCCAGAAAACCTTGACGATACGCATCGTTGCCTGCGAAACAGGCTCGGAGATATCGCCGCCCGGAGGCGAAACTGCGCCGATAGCGGTGACGGAGCCGCGTCTTTCGTCGGAACCGAGGCATTTGACAACGCCTGCGCGCTCGTAAAACTGCGCGATACGCGATGCAAGGTAGGCCGGGTAGCCTTCTTCGCCTGGCATTTCCTCAAGTCGGCCGGACATCTCGCGCAGAGCCTCCGCCCAACGCGAGGTGGAGTCTGCGAGAACCGCGACGTCATAGCCCATATCGCGGAAATACTCTGCAATGGTGATACCTGTGTAGATAGACGCCTCGCGCGCCGCAACGGGCATATCGGAGGTGTTTGCTATAAGAACGGTTCGCTTCATCAGAGGCTCGCCGTTTCTGGGGTCTGTAAGCTCCGGGAACTCCATGAGAACGTCGGTCATCTCATTGCCGCGCTCGCCGCAGCCGATGTAGATAACTATATCGACGTCCGACCACTTTGCAAGCTGGTGCTGCACGACGGTCTTGCCCGAGCCGAACGGGCCGGGAACTGCCGCAGTACCGCCCTTTGCTATCGGGAAGAGCGTGTCGATTATTCTCTGTCCGGAGTTCATCGGGCGCGTAGGCATGCTCTTGGATGCATAGGGTCTGCTTATACGGACAGGCCACTTCTGCATCAGGGTAAGCTCATGCTTTTCGCCTTTGTTATCCTCAAGCACGGCAACGGTCTCCGTTACGGTGAAGTCGCCGCCCTTGATGCTCAGAAGCTTGCCGCTCATGTTGGGCGGCACCATTATTTTGTGCAGAATGGCGCTGGTTTCCTGGACCGTACCGATAACGTCGCCGCCTGTAAGCTCATCGCCCTCGTGTGCGGTCGGCGTGAATGTCCACTTTTTCTTGCGGTTGAGCGCCGGAACGTCGGTGCCGCGGCTTATGGTCGCGCCGGTCAGCTCGCGGATCTCCGGCAGTGGGCGCTGGATACCGTCGTAGATATTCTCCAGCATACCCGGTCCGAGCTCGACGGACATCGGCATGCCCGAGCTTTCGACCTCCGCGCCCGGTCCGAGGCCGGAGGTCTCCTCATAGACCTGGATCGACGCGCTGTCGCCCGTCATATTAAGTATCTCGCCTATAAGTCTGTCGGGACCGACACGCACAACGTCGGAAACGTTCGCGTCGCCCAATCCCTCCGCGACTACAAGCGGTCCTGAGACCTTTATTATAGTTCCGCTCATACAGATACCTTTCTTTCTTAATTATTCTCGAGGATGTTCGTGCCGATGGCACGCTCGACTGCGGCATTGAGAGCCGAAAGGCCCATGCCGAGGCTGCCTTCTCTGCCGGGGATAAGTATTATCGCCGGCTTCGGGCTGTCCTTGAATTTATCTATCTGGCTTTGAAGCTGGGCGGCGATATCCTCCTCGATGTAGATGATCGCAACGTCCTCCCTGTCATGGGTGAGCGTGCGAAGTATCGCCTTTGCCTCAGTGCCGTCGGCGACCGGATATGCCTCCAGTCCCAGCGCGGTGAAGCCCATAACGGTGTCGCGCCGTCCGATTACAGCAATTTTAAGCATAAAGATCACGCAGCCTTTCCCGTATGGTCTCCGTCGGAAGTCCGGCGAGCATCCCGGTGAGTATCATGCGCAGCGCAGTGGTTTCACCCTCGACAGCGGCAAGATACGCAATGGCCGGCGCTTCGCCGTAGGAGACGAGCCTTGCACCCGTGAGATACGCTGTCACGGCATTGTCGCAGGCAAGCTCAAACTCGGTCATCGTTCCGCCCTTGACGGCGGCAGCTCCGAGAGCCGCGGCATTTTCCAAAAGTGTGTTCGCATATATCGACGCAAGCGTATCGCCCGAGCCAAAGGCTGCGAGGATGCGCCCTGTGTCAATGCCACCGCCCGGTATGAGCGCCGTTTTCAAGAACTCCGTATCCTTATTCATGCGCATCGTGCGCACAGCACTTCTAAGGTTTGCAGCGTCTATAAGCATCTGCGCATAGCCTTTGAGAAACGCGCTTCCGAGGTTTTTCGCCGCCGCGCAGATCTCGGCAAAATACGCTCTGTCGAGTATAAAATCGGCAAGCTGCGGATTTTGCGATCTTGCAAGCGCGCTTTTTGCCTCGACCATAGCGTCGGCGAGCACCGGCGGCAGGCCAAGATACTTCTCCTCGGCAAAGCTGCGCTTCAAGATCTCCGGGCTTACTCTTCCGGATGCGCTCATCAAATCCGAACGGTCGCGGCCGTCGGCCTCGGTTTTTATTGCGATCTTAGCATTATGGTAATCATACCTCATGCGGAAGACCTCTACCGGCTCCGCGTTCGGCGAAAGCCGCGCAAGCTCTGCGAATATCTCGGCTCTGTGCTCGGCAAGAGTCTCTTCGACCTGCTTTGCGGTAAAGCCCGACATGTCCTTATATCCGCAGTCTGTGAGCATCTTTGCCGCCTCGTCAAAGCTCGGCGCGTCTATCATGCGCTCGGCCTTATCGCGCGTGAGCATCTTCGCTTCCCTTGCCCTGAGCATCGCGGAAAGATACAGATATTTTTCTCTGACGCACTTTTTATTTGACAATTCGTTCCCTCCCTTTTCGGGATATGCAGCGCCGGAGCATCATTCAAACAGAGCTGCCGCAACTTCGGTGGAAAGTCCGCTGCGGCGCTGGCGAATGAGCGCGTCGATGCTGCAATTTGTCTCTATGCCGCCGAAGCGGACTATAACTCCGCCGGAAATATCGGCAGTGTCCTCGCTCACGGTGAGCTTGCCGGGCGTTCCCTTTGCCGAAAGAAGCTCGTTTGCCGCTTTGCAGACAGCCTTGCCGACCTCGGCCTTGTCACGCGCATTTAAGACTATCTCCTCCATGCCGCTGGCAGCTGCCTCGGCCGCCATACGCGCAAGAAACTGCGTGTATTTATCACGCGGCATATTGACTATCTCTTCGCGTGCTGCGTCAAACGCGGCAGATATCATCTCCTGCTTTACGGAAAGGACGCTCTTTTTTGCCTCCATCTCCGCAATGCGGCGGCTGCCGCTGAGGATATCCTCGCACTCGGCGTTGCCGGCCTGCATGAGCTTTTCATACTCCGAAAGCGCCGCCTTGAAGCTCTCGGCACGCTTTTCTTCGGCCTGCTTTGACGCGGCGTCGATTATTTTCTTTGCCTCCGCGTCGCCGTCGGCCCGGATATGTGCGATTATTTTTTCAGTGCCTTTCATGGTAAAGCCCTGCCTTTACGTTTTATTTCTTGATCAGATGTACAGCAGCATCATCATCGATGCGAGCAGGGACAGTATCGCGTAGAACTCAACGGTGATGCACAGGATCATGCCCTTTGCCCAGTGGTCGGGGTTCTTTGCAAGCAGATTGACCGACGCCGCTGCGACCTTGCCCTGGCCGATCGCGGAAACGAGGCCACCGATGGCGATGGGCATGCATGCTGCGAAGTAGCGGCAGCCGTCAACGAACGAAAGGTTGAGCGCCGTGCCGTCGAGCAGACCCATATTCATGATCGCAACGAAGAAAACGACCAGGCCGTACAGTCCCTGAGTGCCGGGGATGACCTGAAGGATCATCGCCTTACCGAACTTGGAGGGATCTTCGGTGATGAGTCCTGCGCCGGCTTCACCGGCGATACCGGTGCCGACTGCCGAGCCTGCGCCTGCCATGCATGCGGCAAGGCCTGCGCCGAGAAGGCCTATTGCAAGGCCGGAGTGTGCAAACAGAAATTCCATTATTAATATCCTCCTATTTAGTCTTCCGCTATATCGTAATATTTTGTGCTTACTTCAAGTGGTTTGAACGCTCTGCCGCCGTCCTTATAGAACTTGCCGAAGTACTCAAGGCACTGAAGCCTCAAATCGTGTACATAGCAGCCCAAAAGGTTCAGGGCAAAGTTCAGGCTGTGTCCTATCAGGAACACGGGGATAAACAGCCACAGGCTGTTTGCTATGCCGCCGATGGTGTTGAAAACGGTTGCGATAACGCTTCCTGCAAGCATCAGCGCCATGATACGCGAATAAGAAAGAATGTCGCCGAACCAGCCCGTCACGGTGTTATACAGCGTTGAAAACAGGCTTGTGAGCTTGCCGAAGCCCTTTGCTCCGCGGCTTCCTCCGTAGAAGAGCATCACACAGCCGACCACTAAAACGACCGGCACTCCGCCGACCGAGCCGACGTTCAGCGCCATCATGACGGCTCCGATGAGGATGACCCACAGCGAGCCTTCCTCCCAGAATGCACTTGCCGCATCGCCCTTTTTGATCTTTTCGACAACGCTTATGACCATGCCGGTGTTCAGATGGATAAGGCCGAGCACCATTGCGCCGATGAGCACCGTCATAACGTCGGTCATCGGGCTGAACAGGCACCACAGCTCGCCCCATCCGTCGGGCTTGCCGAGGATCTTTCCGATCTGCGCGAGCGCATCGCCGAAAAATCCGCCGGTGAGTATGCCCATGATGAATGTCGAGATGCCCGAATACAAAAGCAGCTGGCAGAAGCTCAGACTGCCCTTGCGCGGATGCATCTTTTTCATTGCAACGACCGCCGCAAGGATCATGATAAGTCCATAGCCCATGTCCGCCATCATAAGTCCGTAGAACAAAATGAAAAACGGCGCCATCAGCGGGTTCGGGTCAACGCCGTCGTATGACGGCAGGCTGTACATGTTCGTCACCATGTTCAGCGCGTTTGTTATCTTATTGTTGCGCAGCTGCACCGGAACCTCGGGATATTCCTCCGGCTCGGGGTCGCAAAGCTCCCACGCGCAATCGAATTTTTCAAGACTCTCTTCAAGCTCGGGCACCTTGCGTGCAAGCACCCAGCCCTGGAGCGCCACGACGCTTTCCATGCCGTACAGCCGTCCCTCGGCCTCGGCATAGGCGACCTTTGTATCCATTCTGTCGGCGCAAAGCTTCAGCTCCTGCCGGCACTCGGCCATGGCGCTTATCTCATCGATAAGCTCGCTTTTTTGCCGGTCAAGCTCCTCAAGCTCGGCTTTCAGCCGCTCTGTATTCTCCGCTGCCGTGCCTTCGGCATTGCCGAACGAGGCAATTGAGAAATTATGTACCCTCAGCGCATCGAGCGCCGCGGCAAGATCCTCCTTAAAGCATACGAGGGCGAGATACTGCTGCGTCTTATCCGCCGAAACGGGGATGATCTCCGCTTCCTCGGTGACATCCGCAAGGCTTTGGACGGCTTCTGCAAGCGGCACCGACGCAGGAACAAATCCCAAAGTAACGGCGCAGCGCTGCGTCCCCTGTCCGTCTAGCGGATAGTCAAGCGCAAGCCACGGCTTGAGCGAGTCCATTGCGCCTGCAAGGCGCGCACGCTCGGCATTGCCGCGGCGCACCGCTTCGTCAACGGAAACTATCCTGCGCGCAGTCTCGATCGTGTCCGCAAGCGTTGAATCGTCAAGAATGGTGCCTACCTCGGTCTCCGGTTTTGCCGACAGAAGCTTACTTTTTTGCGGCACATACTTATCAAGCAGTTCCACCGCCTGAACGAGCGTTGCACAGTCGGTCCTGCACTTTGTGATATCGCTGCCCTCTTTTGCAAGGTGCTGCCTCAGCTCCGGCGAAAGCTCGGAAAGCTCCGGCTCGGAGACCTCTATGCAGCCGAGCAGCATAAGCTTTCGCAGAAGCGCCTTTTTCTGATCGCGGACGGCCAGCAGTCTCAGCTTTTTCATTTTTTCAATGGCCATTATCCGTTCACGATCCTTTCCGCGATTAGTTTAGCCGCAGCCGCACAACGGCTTTCGGCCTTGGCGCGAAGCACAGCTTTTTTGTTCTCCGCTTTCTGATAGATCTCCTGTGCTTCCTTATCAGCCGCCGCTTGTGCCTCGGCCCTGCGTGCGGCAAGCTCCTTGGCCGCCTTATCACGCGCCTGTTCGACATCCGTTTTGCCGGCAAGCTCTGCCTGCGCGACTATTCTTTTTGCTTCCGCCTGTGTCTCGGCAATGTCAAGGCGCACGCTCTCCTCCGCCGCGCTTATTCCGGCAATTTCATCAAATGCCATCAGCTCTCCTCCCTTCGTTAATTTTCTTAACACATATCCCACTATCGTGATATTGAATGTTTTTAATGTGTTAACAATACCAAAAAAGTGCTGTAATTTCAACGATTTTTGTGCGGTTTCATTGACAAACTTCAAACAATTTAAATAGTTAAATTATTACCCATTGTTTCCGTTCCTTTGGCAATTGCCGAAATGCCTGATACAGCAGGGTCAAATGTTTGGCATAATGCCCGGAATTATTGTTTGTTAATTAACATACTAAGCGTTTATTCGCAATTTTGCAAGCTTTTTTTGCTTTTTCTCCATAAACAATTTGCTTTTTTCCAATAACCAATATGCATAGCAGTGTAAAATCTGTTGCTCGCAACGCATCAAAACGGTAAAATCTCCGTTTTTTCCTTGCCAAACGAGTATCGGCAATGTATAATTACTTGGTACATTTGCGGCAAATTCGTATACCAAGGAGGCTTCCTATGGCTAATAATTATAAAAGGCGCGCCGGCGACCGTGTTGACGGCAGACGGCTGCGCTCACTCAACGGCTTTTACAACTTCATTCCTTTTATAATGCCTACACGAAACGACGCACTCAACTACTATGAGGAATCGTTTGAGATCACCAATGCCGACCGCTGGTTCAGAAAGCAGCGCGTCGCTGGCTACAAGGGCATGGGCATGCTGCACCTGCTCATTGCGGCATATGTTCGCGCCTGCGCGTATCTGCCGGGACTCAACCGCTTCTGCGTCGGCAAGCGCATCTATGCGCGCGAGAATATCGAGATCGTCATGACCGTAAAACGCAGTCTGACCATCAATTCGAGCGAAACTACCATCAAGGTAACGTTCAAGCCCACCGACACGATCTATGACGTTTACAGCCGCATGAACGCCGCCATCGACGAGATCAAAAACTCCGACGAGGAAAACGGCACCGAGGAATTTGCAAACAAGTTTGCTTCCCTGCCGCGCTTCGTCATAAGCTTTGCCATCTGGCTTCTGCGCGTTGCCGACTATTTCGGTCTGCTGCCGAAGAAGCTTCTGGATGTAAGCCCGTTCCACGGCTCGATGATAATAACCGACCTCGGCTCGCTCGGCATAGGTCCCATTTACCATCATATCTACAACTTCGGCACGCTTCCTGTGTTCGTTTCGTTCGGCGCAAAGCGCCATGTGCATGAGCTTGACCGCCACGGCAACGTTGTTGACCGCAAGTATGTTGACGGCAAGTTCGTTCTCGACGAGCGCACGGTCGACGGTCACTACTACGCAAGCGTTTTCAAGATCATAAACCGCATCATTCAGGACCCTTCGATCCTCGAAGTTCCTCCCACAAAGGTCAACGAGGACATCTTCTGATAAAAAGCATTTACGGCTGCACAGATCATGCAGCCGTATTTTTTTATGTTTTCGTGGCAAAATATCAGCGGTGATCAATATGACTAAAAAAACAGGGCGGCAGACTCTGCGGCTGCAAAACGCGCCGTCGATCGTATCCTTTGCCTCGGTGGTCGGGCAAAAGGAGGGCGAAGGCCCGATCGGCCACTGCTTTGATAAGATATGCCTGGACGCATACTTCGGCGAAAAATCATGGGAAAAGGCCGAAAGCTCGATGCTGAAGGAATGCTTTGAGCTGTGCTGCGATAAGCTCGGCATACCGCCGGCAGAGCTTGACATGGTATTCTCCGGCGATCTGCTCAACCAGTGCGTCGGCTCTGCGTTTGCGCTTAAAAACACCGGCGTGCCTCATTTCGGGCTGTACGGCGCGTGCTCGACCATGGGCGAGAGCATGACCCTCGCCGCAATGGCGCTCGACGGCGGCTTTGCCGACAGGGTGTGCGCCGCGACAAGCTCGCACTTTTGCTCGTCCGAGCGGCAGTACCGCTTCCCTCTCGAATACGGCGGACAGCGCACGCCCACCGCTCAGTGGACGGTCACAGGCTCGGGCGCCGTGATACTGCAAAGCGGCGGAGCCGGGCCTTATATCACATATCTCACACCCGGCAGAATAGTCGATGCCGGCATAACGGACGCCAACAACATGGGCAGCGCCATGGCTCCGGCGGCATACGAAACGCTCAAGGCGCATTTTGCCGACACCGGCAGAGATCCGGACTATTACGACATGATCGTGACCGGTGACCTCGGTGCCGTCGGGCACGACACGCTCGAGGAGCTTTTTCGCCGCGACGGGGTAAAGCTCGGAAAGTTTTACACCGACTGCGGCGTTCTGATATTTGACCGCGAGCGGCAGGACGTTCACTCGGGCGGCTCGGGCTGCGGATGCTCGGCAGCGGTGTTCTGCTCGCTTATCATGCGCGGATTTTCCGAGGGCAAGTGGAGCCGCGTTCTGTTTGCGCCGACGGGTGCGCTCATGTCGCCGACGAGCACCCAGCAGGGTGCAAGCATCCCCGGCATATGCCACGCGCTTGCCATAGAAAAATCTCTTCCTGTCCGAGGTGAAGGATATGCTCATTGTATATATCAAGGTTTTTGCCGTCGGCGGCGTGCTGTGCGCCATAGGTCAGATCCTGATCGACAAAACGAAGTTCACCCCGGCGCGGATACTGACCGTTTACGTTGTCGCCGGACTTATACTCGAGGCAGTCGGGCTTTACTCGCCGCTCGTCAAATGGGCAGGAGCCGGCGCGACCGTTCCGCTTACAGGCTTTGGCAGCACGCTTGCCAAGGGCGTTGAAAAGGCCGTTTCGGAGGTCGGCGTCCTCGGCGCGTTCACCGGCGGCTTCACGGCAGCCGCAGCCGGTATCGGCGCAGCCGTGTTCTTCGGTATCATCATTGCGCTTCTGTTCAGGCCGAAAGCAAAAAGCTGAAAATTCAAAACGCACGGAACA
>ENA-UONV01003642-UONV01003642.1-human-gut-metagenome-genome-assembly--contig:-CS4-NODE-3642-length-10236-cov-11.206561_pt1 | contig 10236 bp, 8 predicted proteins | sample MGYA00242461_ERZ724008 | MGnify/ENA metagenome assembly ERZ724008 | reverse complement strand
TACATCCGCTACGTGCAGCTTACACGCCGGGAGCTTGCCGACGTGGATTTTACGGCAGGAGACTTTGATGCAGGTAAAGACCCAGGGACTCATCATTCGGGAGCAGACGGTGGGCGAGAGCGACCGCCTTGTCACGGTGCTGACGCGTGACGCGGGCGTGGTGCGTGCGTTTGCACGCCGCGCCAAAAATTTAAAGGACAGCAAAAGCGCCGCAACGCAGCTTTTGTGCTATTCCCGCCTTTCTATTTTTAAGGGGCGGGAAAAATACATGATTGACGATGCCGAGCCGATCGAGGTCTTTTTCGGGCTTCGGCGGGACATCGCCGCGCTTTCGCTGGCGCAGTATTTCTGTGAGCTGGCGTACTTAATGGTGCCGGAGGATACGGATTCCGAGGAATACCTGCGGCTCATCTTAAATTCCCTGCATTTTTTATCAAAGGGCACGCGGCCGATACGGCTGTTGCAGTCTGTGACAGAGCTGCGTATGCTCTCGTCGGCGGGCTATATGCCAAATTTAGTTGCGTGCGAAAACTGCGCCGCGTATGAGGCGGAAACGATGTTCTTTCTGCCGCAAAGGGGCATTATTCTGTGCGACAAGTGCTTTCACGGCGCGAATGAACCGTATGTCGCGCTGCCGCCGGGCGTGCTGACCGCCATGCGACACATTGCGTATGTGGATTTTGAGAAGCTCTATAACTTCTCGCTGCCGGAGGATGCGCTGAAAATTCTGAACGCCGCAACGGAAAGCTACGTTGTCCATACATTACATACCGTACCGAAGACCTTGGAGTTTTATAAAACGTTTTTGGATTAACAGAGGAGATTGACCCGGCAAAACCGGGTACGAAAAGAAAGCAGGAACAAAATGCTGAAAGATCATAAAGCGCTGGAGCTGGATAAAATTCTGCTTCAGCTTGCAAATGAAACCACTTGCCCGGATGCGGCGGAGCTGGCGCAGAAAATTGAGCCGGATACCGACATTCGCCACGTGGAGCGCCTTTTGCAGGAAACGGACGACGCGTTTGTTTTAATGGCAAAGTACGGCGCACCGTCGTTTTACGGCATGACGAATGTCACGAATGCGCTGCGTCGCGCAGAAGCGGGCGGCGTGCTGAATCTGGCGGAATTATTGTCTGTTGCCGCGACATTGCGTGCTATCCGCAGTGTTTCGGATTGGCGTAAAAAAAGCGAAAGCGTCAAAACGGTGCTCGATTACCGCTTCGAGACCTTGCAGCCGAATAAGTTTATCGAAGACCGCATCTCGATGACCGTCGTCAGCGAGGAAGAAGTTGCCGATACCGCAAGCGTCGCCTTGGCGGCTATCCGCCGCAAGATCCGCGCGGCATCACTGCGCGTGCGCGAGCAGCTTGATAAAATGATCCGCTCGCAGACCTACCAAAAGTATTTGCAGGAGGCCATTGTTACCCAACGCGGCGGCCGCTACGTTGTGCCGGTTAAGGCGGAGTTCCGCAATGAAGTCAAGGGCCTCATTCACGATTCCTCCGGCAGTGGTGCCACCGTATTTATTGAGCCGATCGGCGTTGTGGAGGCGAACAATGAAATCCGCGTGTTGCGCTCGGACGAAAAGGACGAGATCGACCGCATCTTGACGGAGCTTTCCCGTGAGATCGGCGAGTTTGCGGACGGCATCATCCAGAGCTACCGCGCGGCGGTGGAACTGAATCTCATTTTCGCAAAAGGGCAGCTCGCCTACAAAATGAAGGCGACCGTGCCGAAGCTCAATCAGGAGGGGCGCATCGCCATCAAATCGGCGCGCCACCCGCTCATCGATAAAAATAAGGTCGTGCCGACCGATCTGTACCTCGGCAGTGATTTTGATGCGCTCATCGTCACCGGCCCGAACACCGGCGGCAAGACCGTCTCGCTGAAAACGGCGGGCCTTTTGACGCTGATGACCATGTGCGGCCTGATGATCCCCGCGGCGGATGGCAGCGAAGTTTCGATTTTCGACCACGTTTTGGCGGACATCGGTGATGAGCAGAGCATTGAGCAGTCTCTCTCCACGTTCTCGGCGCACATGACGAATATCATCCGCATTCTCAACATTGCGGACGACAAGAGTCTTATCCTAATCGATGAGCTCGGTGCGGGCACCGACCCGGTCGAGGGCGCCGCGCTTGCTATTTCCATCATCGAAGCCATGCGCACCAAAGGCACGCGCGTGATGGCGACAACGCATTACGCAGAGCTGAAGGCATATGCCATTCAGACCGTTGGCGTTGAAAACGCCTGCTGCGAATTTGACGTGGCGACGCTGCGCCCGACGTATCGCCTGCTCATCGGCGTACCGGGTCGTTCCAACGCATTTGCCATTTCCGCACGTCTCGGTATGCCGGCGAACATCGTAGAGCACGCAAAGGAGCTCGTTTCCGATGAAAGCACTATGTTTGAGGAGGTCGTCTCCCGCTTGGAGGAGAGCCGCCGCAAAATGGAAGATGAGCGTGAAAGTGCCGAGCAGCTGCGTTTGAAAGCGCAGAACATGGAAAAAGAGGCTGAAGCGCTGCGCGACCGCGCCGAAAAGGACGCGAAGCACGAAATTGAGCGCGCCAGAATGGAAGCGGCGGAGCTTGTGCAGAAAACGCGCCGCGAAGCCCAGAGCCTGTTAGACGAGCTCGAAGACCTGCGCCGCAACAAGCAGAAACTATTGACCGCAGAGCAGAAAGCGCGCCTGAAGGCAGGCATTCGCGATATGGAAAAGGCCAGCGACCCGGTGCACGAGCGCCGTATAGACGAAGATTATGTGTTGCCGCGCCCCTTACAGGTCGGCGATACGGTACTGATTTACGACATCGATAAGATTGCGACCGTTTTGGATGTGCCGAAAAACGGCGACCAGATTTTGGTGCAGGCAGGCATCATCAAAACGCGCGTGCCGCTGAAAAATCTGCGCCTGACCGACCAGAAGCCGAAGGAAAAGAAGAAAGCCGCAGGCGGTCACCGCACCGTGACGAAGAAGATGGATTCCGTTCCGGCGCGCAATGAAGTGGATGTGCGCGGCATGAATTTGGAAGAAGCGCTCATGGAAGTGGATGCGTTTATCGATCACGCTTTGATGCACAATCTCAACATGCTGACGATTATCCACGGCAAAGGTACAGGTATACTGAGAAACGGCATTCAGCAGCATTTGCGCCGCCACAAGGCCGTGAAATCCTTTCGCCTCGGCGTATATGGTGAGGGCGAAAGTGGCGTGACGATTGTAGAGCTGAAATAACCTTAAGAGGATCGTAAGATGCAAAGTCTTGGCTTTACTTGACAGCAGCGAAAAATTCTCTTAAAATAGGTACAACAGAACCGATACCGCATAAAACTACGAAACAGGTTTTGTGCGGTATTATTTTACGCGGCCGGGCACAGCCGGGCTGCCGAAAGGCAGGGATTGAATGAAAAATCTATATAAAGCGGGTATGGGACGCTTTGCGGCGATATGCCTTGTGGTTTTGATGGTGTTTTCCACCGGCAACCTGTATGCGTTTGCGGATGAAGCCGGAAACGGCGACACGAGCACCTCGTCTTCCGAAGACGGAGGCGACACGGGCAGCACCGTAAGCGCGACGGCAGCGGACGCCGAAGTGCCGGAGCAGCCCGCGGATCTTTATGTCTATGACGAAGCGAGTGTGATTTCCGCCAGTACGAAAACGGTAATCAACGATAAAAACGCTGACCTCAATGCGACGTATGGTGTGCAGATTGCGGTGTTCACCATGAACACTTTGCCCGGCGAAAAATCCGATTATGATGGCCGCGTGGCCTACCTTAAAAAGGTCATGGACACGTGGAAGCTTGGCGGCGACAGCAAAAACGGGCTTATCATAGGCCTTTCCGTTTCGGACGGCGACTATATGGCGGTGGCCGGTGACGGCCTGCACGGCGCGTTCTCCGGCACGGAGCTGAGCGCTTTGCTGCACGATAATCTGGAAGCGGATTTTCAGACCGGCGCATATGATGCCGGTGTTTTAAAGCTCTTTAACGCCGTGGCAGCGGCAGCGGAATCGTATAAATCCGGCAACCCCACAGACGCGGCGGCTGTGGGCACTGCAAGCAACGCAGAGTCCACCGCCGGCGGTACGGAATCTTCCGCGGCCGAAAGCAGTGCATCCTCCGAAGCGAGCGGCTCTAAGGGCGGCTCGGTGATTTCCGGCATTTTGAAATTTGTTTTGGTGCTTGTCATTGTCTTTGCGGTGTTGCTGCTTATCGTGTACATCCACGGGCAGCGCGTGCGCAAAAAGCGCCGCGAAGCGCGCCGCAGACGTGCGGAACAGCGCCGCCGTGCCGCCGAGCAGGAAACGGCTGACCCGTACACCGCTCCGCGTAAGGAAGAACCGAAGCGCACGCTGGAGGACGATTACCTCGACTTCATGAACCGTTATAAATAACCGTAAATATAAAAATGCCGCAGGCACGGGAAAACCCGGTTGTCTGCGGCATTTTCTTTTGTGGTAAGATCAGCCTTTTGCGCGTGCTGCGATGATGGAAGCCATTTCGCCGACGTTCTTCATGGAGGAGATTTCGCCCATCTTGAACTTCATGCAGAACTCGCGCTCTACAGCGGAGATCAGTGTGATGTGCTCCAGGCTGTCCCAATCCTCGATGTCGTCTGCGGTCGTTTTCGGCGTGACGTGAATGGTGTCATCGTCAAAAACATCCTGAAATACGCGGTCCAGTCTTTCAAAAATTTCTCTTGTGTCCATGGTAAAATTCCTTTCTGTGATTTGATTTAATACTTAATTTAGCGAGGATCACGCTTCTGCGTGATCGTTGCCGAACACTTCGATCACGTGGTTCTGCGGCTTGTAGTCCGCGACGCGCAACTGCCACACGGTGCTGCCGTCCTCGTGCTCCTCAGTCTTCGTGAAGCCGAAGCGACCGAAAAGGTCGCTGACCATCTTGTTTTTTGCGGTGGGGTAGTAGTAGCCGTTAATCGTCTCTACGCCCACTTCGCGGCAGCGCTCCACAAGGCGGTCCAACATGGCAAATTCCATATCGCGCTTTAACACGCGGCAGCTCATCAGCCATAGGTCAATGTCGAGTGCCATGCCGTTTTTTCTGCCGATGACGACGGAAACGACGCCGTTGTCGCCGAATTTATCGATGAGCTTACCGTACAGACGGATATAGCCGTCGTCCTCAAATACGCTTTCCATTTCGGCGGGCGTATAGCGGCGGGTGGTCACGTTGAACTGGTTGCTCTTGTTTGTAAGCTGTGTGATGCGCGCAAGGTACACCGGGATGAAATCATCGATGACGGCGTGCATCTCAAGGCTCTTTAAATAGTCGTTATAATCGCCGAACGACGCCATTTCCGCGGCGCGCAGGGCGTTTTTCTTGTACATTTCGTTGCGCTTCAAGTCATCTTCGCTGAAGGTTGTCACTTCAAAGAAGCCGCTGCGGTCAATCGTCGTGATGTAGTTTTCCACGCCGTCCATGTCCGGAACGGCCGCGCCCTTGATCTGCGTGCGCACGATCTCGCGCTCGGCGGGGTTATCGTCCGCAAAAACGATGGAATCCGGCAGAATGTTCAGCTCTGCGGCGGTCTCGGCAATGTTGCGGTCTTTGTTTTCCCAGTTTGCCTTAATGATGACGAAATCGTCCGGGCGCAGTGCACCTTCGGGGTGGTTTAACCCCGCAATGGCGTTTTCATGGTCATTTTTAGAGCAGACTGTCAACACGATGCCGAGACTTTTAAGCTGCTTTACGTATGTCTGAAACTCGTAGTAGGATTGCGAAACGCCGGTCTCCTGTCCGATCTCGATGCCGTCTACGCCGTCGTCGCCCACAACGCCGCCCCACAGGGTGTTATCGAGGTCAAGGGCAAGCGCCTTTTTATTCTTGCCGAAAATCGACTTGATAATGTGCGAAACACTGAACGCAAAGGACGGGATCGCCTCAAAGCACATGGCGTATTTGTACATGTTCCAGAACAGCGGGTTCGACCATTCTTTCAGGCCGTAATCGGCAGAAACAAAGTTGAGGTCGTGAATATAAAAGCTCTCATTTTCGCGTGCGTAGGTGTAAAAAGCTTCGTTTAAGCGCGTGAGGAAATTCGTGCGGCCGTGGATGTCCCACGCGTCGCGGCTACCGAGCAGGCGGTAAAGCGGCATTTCAAAGTTATTTTGAATGATGGGGCAGTGGAACTTTTCCGCAATGCTTTTCCACATCGCCGTGAAACGGTTTATTTCCGTGTGCAGCTTTTCGTCTATTTGCTCCGTGGTGTCGGTCATCTCGGGCCAGTTCGTCACGTTGCGATTCGTGGTGTGGATGAACACAATGTCCGGCTTGAAGCTTAAAAGCGTTTCATCCGGGAACATGGCGTCCTGAAAATACTGCGCGTATTCGGATTCGTAAAATTCCGGCTCAATACCGGCGTCTAAGAGGAAAAGCTCCAGCGTTTTTACAATGTCGCTTGTGGTGGAGCCGCCGAACACGGCAATCTTCTTTCTGATGCGCGAGGTGCCGTCTGCGAGCAGTGCTTTCTTTAAAGATTTGCGCTTTTTGATGATGTAAGCGGCGTCAAAGGGATATTCCAGTTCTTTCATAGGCTCTCCTTTGTTATTCTTTTGCGGAGGAGGTATCATCTGTACCGGTCGAGGTGGTGTTAGCGGCCGTATCCGTGCCGGAAGTCGTCGTTGGTGCACTTGTCGCGGTCGGCATGACCGTTTTCGGCGTAACAGACGGGACAATGTGCGAATCGGTGATGGTCTCACCGGCGTTCTGCGCGATGAGGTTCTGAATGTTGTCGGCGTTATCGCCCACAACGGAGTATGCGGACATTGTAAAGAGCACATCCGTGATACCCATATCTTTGATGAAGTTGACGAGGTTGCACTCCAAATAGCGCACGTCGGCAACGTAGATCTGCTCAAAGGAATTCGTGTAGAACGGAATCTCCGCGTTACCGAAGCTGTCCTTAATGACGAGCAGCTTGCGGCCGTTTTTCATCTGCGTATCGACTTTTACGATGCAGGAGTCGCCGCCGAGGAACTTGAGGTACGCGTTTGCGGTGTCCACATCGGCAAAGAGGTCGTCTTCGTACTGGTAGTTAAAAGAAGTATCGTAGTAGGAAGCCACGTAGTTCGAGGCCGGCACGAAGTAGTGGAAATCGTCCGGGTCGTTCAAAATACGCGTATCCTGCGAGAAACCGTACATAGTGCCTACATAGCCCGGAATGGATTCTTCCGTGTAGGTGGAAAGGTCTGCAAACGGCACGCCTGCGGCCTCGGCAAACGTGCGAGCGGCATAGTAGGCGCCGCGTGCCTGCCAGTGGTGGTCGGTGCGCAGGTAAATATCTTCCTCCGCATGCTTTTTCATCACGTCCACAACGTTTACGGACTGAATGCCGGCATTCAGCTTTTCGGCAACGCCGTCAAAGCATTCCTTCTGGTCGCCAATATAATCAATGCCGTTTTTCGGGGTGTAGATGGCGGAAGCGGTGGGTGCGGGCATAGACCAAATGGTCACACCGCTGCCGATCTTGCTTTGCAGGTCGTTGAGCGCATTGGCGTAAGCGGCGCCGCCACCGCCGCCGAAGGCCTCCATGCAGCGCCAGTGATTATCCCAGTTTACGACAAGCAGGTTGTTCACCCATTCCAGTGTGCTGTTATCCTCGGTGCTGAAATCGCGGCCCATTTTTTCATCCGCAGCGCTCACGGCCGGGAACACACGCCCTGCGGCGTATTGCAGCAGGTTCGTGTTGTTTGGCACGGTGCCGTTTGCGGGTGTGGTCGTCTGGGTGTCACCGTTTGCGGCAGAAATATCGGTGTTATCTGTGCTGTCCGTCTCGGGCTTTGCGGTGCTGACCGTTGAAGCGAACATCTTCATACCAAACAGGTTCTTAATGGAGTTGCTCATATTCTTAAAGCCGTCGTGGTTCGGCACGGTATCGTCAAACCATGTGGCGACGTCCGCCGTAAACGAGCCGGAAAAATACGATGCAAAAGAGAATTTCGGGAATTCCGCAAGGTTTCGGTTTTCAATCTGTGAGACGGTGGAGCGGGGGAAAAGGAGCAGATACAGCGTCATCAGGGCGAAAAGAATGACCATAACGCCGACGGATAAAACGGAAAGCCGTATGTTCAAAAGCTCGCGGCGGCTCGGCTTCGGCTTGCGACGGCGCTCTGCGGGTTCGGCGCTTTCATCCGCAGTCGGCGCATCTACGGCTTCGGTTTTCTCCGGCTTCGCTTCCGGTTCGGCGGGCTTGCGGGGAGCAAAATAATCAAGGTCAAGGTCTTTAAAATCGTTCATGTCAATGAGCACCTCCCCTTAGAATCTGAAATACAGGAACACGTTGTTCGTGGTGTCGACGAGCAGAACACTTACGACGGCGAGCAACACCATACAGACCGCAACGGAGCCGACGCGGCCGATGGCATAAACGATATCGTTTTTGCTCTCGAGAAAATAACTCTTGATCTTCGGCAATACCGGCAGGCTGACGAGAATCGCGAACAAAATGAGAAAGATGTTGTTGCGCAGGGAGGAGAACGTCATGGGGTCCGTAAACGGCGCGCCGTTCGCAATCATGCTGATGCCCGTGATATTGAGGAAAAACTGACCAAGCTGGCCGAGATCTTCAAAATAGAAGATGCCGAAGCCGAGGATGATGACAAGCTTCGTATACACATGCTTCCACACGATCGGCCACTTTTTCATGCGCTTTTTGCCCATTTTCTGCTCGAACAGCATGAAGCAGCCGTAGTAAAGGCCCCATAAAATGAAGTTCCATGCGGCACCGTGCCAAAGACCGGTGCAGAACCAAACAAGGAACAGGCCGAAATACTTGCGCGGCTTACCGAAGAACGGCACGTACAAAAGGTAGTCACGGAAGAAGGAGCCGAGGGAGATGTGCCAGCGCTGCCAGAACTCCGCAATGGTGGTGCAGGCAAACGGATGACGGAAGTTTTCGTCAAAGTGGAAGCCAAACATGCGACCGAGGCCGATGGCAATATCGGAATAACCGCTGAAGTCAAAGTAAACATACAGCGAATACACGATGATGGTATACCATGTGCCGAGCACGGAAAGTCCCGTGATGTCCTTGCCGAAGAACGTGTTGACGATGGACCACAAATTGTTCGCGATGATGACCTTTTTCGCAAGGCCGAGGATCACGCGCAGCGCACCTTCGCATAGGTCGGTCGCGTTGACGGAGCGGTTGTCGATCTCCTGCTCCACAACGCTGTACCGCACGATTGGGCCGGCGATGAGCTGCGGGAAGAGGGACAGGTACAAAAGGAATTTGTGGTATTTCGGCTGCACGTCCACCGTTTCCCAGTAGCAGTCCAAAATGTAGGAGATAGCCTGGAACGTGTAGAAACTGATACCGATGGGCAACGTGATCTGCGGCACGGGAATGGCCGCGCCCGAAACGGCGTTCAGGTTTTCTACAATGAACGCGCTGTACTTAAAGATGAGCAAAAGCAGAATATCTACCAAAATACCGCCGCCAACGGCTAACTTTGCGCGCGGGGTATCCCGAAATTTGCCGATCAATATGCCGATGAACCAGTTAAAGAATGAACTGAACAGCAAAAGCAAAATCCAAAGCGGCTCGCCCCAAGCGTAAAAGATGAGTGAAAAGACAATCAGCACGATGTTTTTGGTGCTGAGCTTTTTGGCGAGGCCGTAACAGATGAGGCACAGCGGCAAAAAGACATAGATAAAGAACAAATCGGCAAAAACCATGTATCGGGCTCCTTAATCCTTTTTCTCCGTGCAGGCACATTTCCCGATGCCCGCGGTGTTTGGTTTCCATAAGTTTTCATACATATATCAGTATAGACGAAAAAGCGAAAAGCGTCAAGGCAAAAGCCACCCAGAGCCTTGTCTTTTGAGGAAAATTTGCATGGGGTTTCAAAACTTTTTCTGTGTATATTTCAGTGCGCGAAAATCCAATATGATTGACAAATGCGCCGCCGTGCGGTACAATAACACAGTACACTTTATGACCCCGATTTAACACGTCTCAGCAACTCGGTTGGATAGAGCATCCGCCTCCTAAGAGAACCTAAAAGTGTTCCCCGATAGATGGGTAATTGCCTCATAAATTAAATATGCGCTTGTACCTCAGCAGGATAGAGGGTCCGCCTCCTAAGCGGCAGATGGTTCGATTCCTTCGAGCCTTGAAAATTGCATAAAACTTATAAATGTCTCAGTAGCTCAGTTGGATAGAGCACACGCCTCCTAAGCGTGGGGTCGGAGGTTCAAATCCTCTCTGGG
>ENA-UONV01003635-UONV01003635.1-human-gut-metagenome-genome-assembly--contig:-CS4-NODE-3635-length-10241-cov-7.062046_pt1 | contig 10241 bp, 7 predicted proteins | sample MGYA00242461_ERZ724008 | MGnify/ENA metagenome assembly ERZ724008 | reverse complement strand
TTTTCCTTCGACATTTGTAACTGTACCATTACCTGTTCCCATTTCCACAACAGTAGCTCCTATAAGAGGCTCGTCTGCTTGGTCAATAATCACACCACCAATCTCAATTTTTTGAGATTCACTTTTCACATTTTGAGACATGGCAGGTAATAAAACAGAAGATAGTATAAAAAATACGAAAAACACTCTTCGTTTTACCCACAACTCCTCTTTTCTATGAATTGCCTTTTTCATATTAAATTAATTAGATTAGATAATGAATAAAATGTTTATATTTTCAATTAATACGAATTTCATCTATATACATAAGAGTCCGAAGCCCCTTACTCCTATGCCAATCAGGAACATTGGCTAATTTCGAAACGGTAATTCTAACAAAACGACTTTTTACAGGTTCAAAAGACTCCGTCAAATCTCTAATACCAATTTCGGTATCCCTTTGAATCTCAGGATAATCTTTTTCAAGAACCGGCTTATAATCCTTATCATCTTTAGAAACCGAGACAACCAGTTTACTAGGTCCAAAAACCCTATTGTCAAGACGTATATTTGTTCTAAAATTAACGGAACTAACCTCTTCTATTTTCCCTAAATCTATCGTCACATCTAGATTATCCCTGTCAAATAAAACCCAATTACCATCACGATAATTTGAGCTACCAAGAATTCCATCAACAAGTTGTTTCATACGATTCAACTCATTCTTCTTCAATGAGTTTGATACGATTTTTTTATTTGTCGCTTTATTATAATCAAACAAGATTTCCTGAGGTATACACACGACATCATCTCTGACAGCAATTGCTCTAATCACCGTCGTCTTATCAATTACGACAGGGGTTCCATCATACAAAACAGACTTTTGCGAAGGGATACTACCATCTAAAGAATAATAGATAGGAGCATCCCCCATAGTACTTAATGACACACATATTTTATCATTTTTCTCTATGGTCTCAAAATGGACATCATAAACATGTTTTGCAAAATTATACCCCTTATCTTTATAAAAAGAAAGAATACTAGGAAGGCGATTCAAAAAAGATTTATAATCTTTTTTTTCAGGCAAAGTCCACTGAATTTCCGACAAAGCATCCAATCGAGGTAAAAGCATAAGTTCCACAGTCTTTTCATCTGGTATAAATTCCGTCCAAAGATTTGCCTGAACACCAAGTATCTTACTTTTTTCTTGATCTGATAATTCTATATCGAAAGGTTCAAAAGAATAGACTTTCTCTAACGGTAAATAGTTTCCCATAGAAATTGGAGAATTCTCAATATCACGATTTTGAGCATAATCAAAATACATATAGCTATTAGGAGTCATAATAGTATTATAACCTTTTCTCGCTGCTTTTACCGAGGCATTAATACCCCTCCACCCCATGATTACTGTTGATTTTGGCACTTGGTCATTAATAATCTCATCCCATCCAATAATAATTTTATTCCTATCAGAAATAATTTTCTCTAAGAATGAAACCATATAAGCTTGCAAGTTATCCACATCTATTGACAACCGGGCGGCCATCTCCCTACATTTGGGACACTCCCTCCATCGAGTTTTAGGACATTCATCTCCTCCGATATGAATATATTGGCATGGGAATAAATCCAAAATCTCATTAAAAACATTATATAAAAAATCATACGTATGCCGATTCCCCAAACACAGAACATCATAATAAATGCCTCTTGAATTAGCAACTTCATAAGGACCTCCGGTACACCCCAGCTCAGGGTATGCTGCTAATACAGCCATTGTATGTCCGGGGACATCAATCTCGGGTATTATTTCAATAAAGCGATCTTTTGCATATTTTATTACTTCCCTAATCTCATTTTTTGTATAATAATAAGGTCCATATATATTGCCATCTTTTTCAGGATAGGCATTTTTAGGATTAATCACGACATTCTTTCTAGCACTACCCACACTATTCAATAGAGGATATGAATCTATTTGAATACGCCAACCTTGATCATTTGTCAAATGCCAATGGAAACGATTAATATTGTGTAATGCAAGAATGTCGATAAACTCCTTAATAAAAGACACCGGAAAAAAATGACGGCTTACATCCAACATCACACCTCGATACCCAAAACGGGGATAATCATTAATTAATACTTGAGGGAAAAATATCTCAGAGCCATCACATTCCAATGAAATCATAGTTTTATAAAACGTTTGAATCCCATAAAACGTCCCGGCAGAAGAAGCCCCATTGATCGTTATATTATCTGGATCAACAGATATCTGATAAGCTTCTTTATTTTCACAGCTTAAATCAGAACGAAGTACTATCGAATTATTTATCCGATCCAATGAATTCGTAATCCGTAATTGCCAACCCGTCTTTTCTTGAATATATCTTTGAAGGAAATGTGCATTTTTATACTGCATAGAATCGCATTGACAATAAACTATCTCAGTAGAATTAGTAAGCACAAAATCATTACCTTTTCTATATTCAATCTCTTGAGGCATGGGAATAACCTCATATATCATACGATTATTACAATTCTTATCAATTGCAAATGCACAATAATCAATCAATAATAAATAAAATAATATGAGTATCTTTAATTTCTGCATAATGTTCTTCCTAAATATTAATCAAGCTACATTCTTATTTCTTTCGAAACTCAGCAATCCTATGAAATGTCAAGAAATTTGCATCATGGGCTCTTTTAGAGCCCCCCTCTTCATCATCAAATGCCGTACGAGAAACAAATATTATATCGTCTCCTTCAAAAGCCCAATCAACATATTGAAACCCATAACGATAAGGATCCGTATGCGTAAGTACGATATCCACAACCTTCCACTGTTTCAAATCTTTCGAGCTAACAAGTGCTAGGGTATTACGTATAGTATTTATTTGAAAACTACCACGATCTCTTTCTAAAACATAATTTACAATCGACCAGTACAACCCCGACTTTTCATCATATCGGATAGTAAACTTTTTGGAAGCACCGGGCATTTCAAAGAAGTTATTCGAATCAAAAGAAAGTTTCCTTCCCTGTTCCTCTACATCTGTAATTGCACAATATTCTCTATTCAATTCAGGAGCATGTACCCGAAGGACATTTACTACTTTTCCATCTTTTGTAGCGACAGCATTCCCTTCCAGCCAAGCTTGAAACTTACCGTCCAAATAACTCTTATTGAAAGGTAAATGATTCGAACGAGTCCAATTCTCTGCATTCAGTAAATCAGAGTGAAGCGGGGCAGACATCATTACAGCACTATAACGTTCCCCCCACTTTGTTGTCTTTGCTGTTGCATATTCCACCGCTCTCCATATTCTGTTCCCATAAATCAATACAGGAACCGGTGCAGTATGATACTCCCCTTCTAACAATAATCCGTTTTTCGAATCATAAGGTATGCTCCAAGTTTTACCCCCATCAGTTGACCTCCGAATAATTACATTTCCATGATGCTTATTTGTCCCCATTATATAAAGATTATCTTCTACATAAAAAAGGGTAGACCAAAACTGCCCGTTTAGAGTTGCAATATGAGTCCAAGACTCACCCATATCTATCGATTTATAGATATGGGATTTCGCCGACTTATATTCCGATGATTTTGGGCCAAACTCATCAGAAGAAACAATATAACTGCCATCAGGCAAAATACATATGCTTGGAGAACCAATAAATATTCCCGTAGATTTAGGTTGATGCTTTATGACCACACCCGGAACAGATTCATATTTTTTCAACGCAAAAGCCTCACTACATAATGAAACCAATATGACAGCTATATAAATTATGGAACGACATTTTTTCATATCTAATTTTTTTTGAAAACAATACGAGCATACTTCTAGCCACCTATATCTAATTAAAACATTGATTGAAAGCGGGTAAATCTTCTCTCGTACAACAAGTTATACAACTATTTTTTTTACAATAATCCACAAAACTCAATCAATCTCTTTAATAGGTATCTTCACCACAATTTTTCGCACCTTACTATTCTCATCAACTTTCAAACATGGTTTATGCGGATCAGAGGGAAAAAACACAAAAAACTTCGTAGAATCGGCCAAAACGAACCTATCATCTGTCTTCTGAAAAAATTCTATATCATTAACTTCATCATATACCTGTTTTACCGAATCGATATTTTCCAGTGTAGTTATTGCAATATATTCCCTCCCACTTGCAACATATTGAATATCAATATATTTTCGATGAACTTCATAAAAGACAGTATCTATATCCTTCGTAATATAATCCGAAACCGTTGCATATACCCCATCGGTAGTCAAATCATATTTCCCAGGGGCCATTTCAACCAAGTTATTCTCTTTAAGAAACCTCAATGAAGCAGTCCATGCTTCAGAATTGGCCATACATTGCTCCGCAAATAAACGTTTATTTATACTAATGTCTGGCTTCATATTCAAGGCTGTTACCCATTCCGACTGGTCGAACCATTCATCAATTTCACAGTCACTCCATTGTCCACTCTTGTTTTGATTACAAGCTACCATCACAGATAAAACTACAAGATAAATAAACAACTTCTTCATTACGTCTAATTTTATATCCATCATTTGTAAATAGGTCCGTAAACAGCGCAAGCGCGGTAATCAGAACCCTCCTTATCCATTCCGAATGAACTCCATGAAGCAGGACGAAAAATCTTATCCTCAGCTACATTATGCATACAAACTGGAATGCGAAGCATCGAAGCCAAAGTTATAAGGTCAGCACCAATGTGCCCATAGCTAATTGCACCATGATTAGCACCCCAATTATTCATGACAGAATAAACATCTTTAAACGCCGGTCTATCACACAAACGAGGTACAAACCAAGTAGTAGGCCAAGTAGGATCTGTACGTTTATTCAATACTTCAAAAATTTCAGATTCCACATCAACCGTCCACCCCTCAGCAATTTGAAAAACAGGACCAATACCTTTGATTATATTCAAACGAGACATAGTAACTGGCATACCACCTTTGGAGAGAAAATTACTTGAAAATCCACCACCTCGAAAGTAATCTCTATCAGCAGGTAACCATTTGGTCGCTTCTAAACATGAAATAGCATCCGTCTCGGTCATTTCCCAACAAGGTTTCATACAATACTCACCGTCTGTATTTATACTTTCTCCAGTAGCATCCAACGTAGTAGCTCCTGAATTAATCAAGTGAATCATACCCCCTGTGGCCAATCCTGTCAGTTCTTTCCCCGTCACACGTTTTACCGCCTCCGGACTCCAATATGTACGTACATCACTAAACATTTGTCCACAACCAGTCAATAAATTTCCGAATAACATGGCAACCGCATTGCAAGAGTCATTCTCTGTTGCCAACACATAGGCTTGACGGATTCCATTCCAATCAAACGTACTACATAGTAGCGCCTCTGAAAAATCTCCATTAGGCTTCCAATCGGTCCACTGACGTTGTCCCTGAAAACCAGCTGCTATTGCATTATGACCTATACCCTCTTCCTTGAACCCCATTTCACGAAGTTTAGGATTACCATGCATTAAATCACGAATGATAATAGTCATTTTAACTACAAACTCCCAATCAGCATCTTTTTGTTTACGAGTTTTCCGACGCTCAGGACGATTTTTATCCCAACCTTCTTTGGATTTACAATATTTCTCAGTCCAAGCCATCGCCCTTTTATATTCTTCTTGATCATAAATACCTTCATCTATGCGACGGAGGATCTCTGTCTCATCAACACTTTCATTACGCATTCCCAAATATTCTTGGAAAAAATTTTGGTCAACAATACTACCAGCAATACCCATACACTGGCTACCTATCGATAAATAACTTTGACCACGCATCTGTGCAACAGCTATGGCCGCACGTGCCCAACGTAATATCTTCTCACTCACATCATCAGGTACAGAGTGATCCCCTAAATCTTGCACATCATGTCCATAAATACCAAATGCAGGCAAACCTTTCTGCGCATAAGCAGCCAATACAGCAGCCAAATATACGGCCCCTGGACGTTCGGTCCCATTAAATCCCCACACAGCTTTAGGCCAATACGGGTTCATATCCATCGTTTCAGAACCATAACACCAGCATGAGGTTACAGAAATAGTAGCGCCAACGCCTTCACGTTCAAACTTTTCTGCACAAGCAGCACTCTCTGCCACACGACCAATAGTTCCATCAGCAATCACACACTCTACCGAACTACCGTCACGATATTTCACATGAGTAGAAATCAAATCAGCAACAGCCTTTGCCAAACTCATTGTTTTTTCCTCTAAACTCTCTCGAATTCCTCCCTGCCTGCCATCAATAATTGGCCGAATACCAATTTTAGGATACTTTGTGTTCATGGTCATTCTATTTTAATTATCGTAATAATAAATCCATATCTAATTCTTCAAGTGCTTTTCTCACCTTCATTTGCTCGGCCTTTTCAAACCGGTGGAAAGGGGCCGCTACGAAATCGCTACATATTCCTAGCAAATACAATGAAGTTTTTAATCCTTTAAGATAACTCGAAGCATGTTGGCCGATAGTATATATTGTAGAACTTATCTGCATAACTTTCTCTTGCAGTTGCTGCAATTTTTCTATATTCCGTTCCTTGGCTGCATTATAAAGATCCACATAAAGACGAGGAAACATATTTGCACCTCCGTTTATACCACCGTGTGCACCCATCAATACCAATTCTCCTGTCATTTCTTCTGGACCAACCAACATAGCAAAATCAGGCCGTTCCCTCATGGCATACATTACCGACTGAAAATATACAGCATTAGCTGAACTATCTTTAAAACCTATTACTCGAGAATCCTCTGCAATGCGTCGAACCGTAGAAGGTGCAAAATTCACCTTGGTATGAGAGGGCATGTTATATAAAAACAATGGTAAAGACAACTGTGGTATTAACCTTTGGTAGAACTCAGCCAATTCTGGTTGCCCCGGAGCAAAATAATAAGGCGGAGCAGAAACTACTGCATCGGCACCATTATCCGCTGCAACATAAGAGAGACGAACACTTTCAATTATAGAAGTATCAGATATACAAACCAACACAGGTATCCTACCATCTACAATACGACATGTATTCTTGATCATCTCAACTCTCAACTTATAACTCAAACTCTGAGCCTCACCTGTTGTTCCTAATACAAAAAGAGCATGCACACCACCTTCAATAAGATGCTCTATCAATTTTTCCAACCCCTCTTTATCAAGCACATCATTGTCTATTAAAGGAGTAACTAATGGAGGAATAATTCCCGACAATGGAGATTTTATAGCACAACTCATAATTTTTTCTATTTAAACACTTATATTTCTATTTTATAACTAAATGCGCCGGAATAATGATCTGTTCTAAATTGTCCTCATTTCCATTAATTTTAGAAATCAGTAAACTCATAGCTTTTTCACCTATAATACTGATAGGCTGCTCAATACAAGAAATAGGGAAATATGCCAACTTGAATTCATCAGGATTATCAAAGCTTACGACTGTAAAACGATTAGACAAGTTCACATTCCTCTCTCTTAACGTGATAAGAACCTGTGTTCCTACTCGATTAGATGCACAAAATATAGCATCAATATTCATGTCAAGAAGCGTATACACCGCCTCCTGCACACTATCTTGAAAATTATCAAAGTCTACTTCAAAGAAAAGAGAATCATCAAATGAAATATTTCTTTCACCCAAAGCTTTCCTAAAACCAATATACCGCTCTTGAAAGTTCGACAATTCATGAGAAACAGTTATATAAGCTATTCTGTGAAAGCCTTTATCAAGAATATGCATAGTCAACTGATATGCCGCATTTTCATTATCTTATTTGAACATAATTCACCGGCAAATCTTTTACGATACGATCAATAAGAACAAGCGGTATTTTCATATCAAGAATATACTTCACTACTTTTTCACTATTCTTGGTTGGAGCAATAATTAAACCATCAACCTGCTTAGAAATAAATAATTGTGTCAATTTTCCTAATTTTAAAGTTGACTCGTCTGAGCTACCAAACATTATTTGATAATCATATTTTGTCGCTTCACATTCAAGACTTCTTGCCATTCTTGAAAAAAAAGGATTCGATATATCTCCCAATATAAGACCTATTGTACGAGTTCTTCCTGTTCTCAACCCCCGCGCCAATCGATTAGGCTGGTATCCCATCTCTCTCGCTCGCTCTCGGACCTTTTGCTCGACTTCTTCACTTATACGGTACTTTCTGGCCTTTCCATTCAATACCATGGATACCAAAGTGGGAGACAGTTGCAACGACTCTGCTATATCGCTCAATACCGGTGTTTTTTTTTCTCTCATCTTCAATACAGTTAAAGCGAACTCGTAAAGTCTCCTATTTCCTTATATTTCAAGTACAATCCTGTATATATTTCATGTCTGTCCATATTAGGCTTGTATATTACCGCATAACCCGAACTCATCATTTTTTGAGCAACATGTAATGAAGGATATATTCCAGCCGAAGTCGCCGCCAACATAGCTGCCCCCAAAGCGCATGCTTGTCTTGATGCCGAAACTCGAATTTCCATACCAAGAACATCTGCTAATACCTGCATAACATAAGGGGATTTTAAAGATATACCACCTACACCTATTATTACATCTATTTTTATCCCATTCCGACGAATATCCTCAACAATAGATCGAGTTCCAAAAGCCGACGCTTCAACCAACGATTTATACAAAGACGAAACCGTAGTAGCCAACGTCAATCCCCAAATTGAGGCTCTCAATTGCATATTCACATGGGGAGAACGACGTCCATTAAACCAATCAGTGGCTACCATATCTTCCGCTGTCAAAGGGAGTTTAGAAGTCTCTTCATCCAAAAGAGATATAATTTTCCCTATGCTTTTAGAATCTACACTCTTACCCTTCAAAGACTCCGGCCACAAAAAAAGCTTTCCAAACCAAGCGTATATATCACCAAAAGCAGACTGTCCTGCCTCTATTCCTACCATTCCTGGAATTACCGATCCATCTACCTGTCCACATATTCCATCGATACAGCGATTATTTATTTCATCATATGGAGCTACTACTATATCACACGTTGACGTCCCCATGATACAAACCATATTACGCTCCTGTATACCAACACCTATCGCACCAGCATGGGCATCGATAACCCCTGCCGAAACCATCACCTTATGAGGTAAACCCAATCGCTCACACCATTCAGTAGTAACATATCCTACAAACGTGTCTGAAGTTACGGTTTCATCGTATAAACGACTTCGATACCCGTCTAATAACGGGTCTACCGCTGAAAGAAATTCCTGTGACGGTAAACCGCCCCACTCCTCATGCCACATAGCTTTATGCCCCGCAGCACAACGATTTCGTTTAATCTGTTTCGAATGTGTAACACCAGTAAGCAAGGCAGGCATCCAATCACAATGTTCTACGACAGAATAAGCTCGCCTTCTTACGGCTTCATCAGACCTCAATACATGTAATGCCTTTGCCCAAAACCATTCCGATGAATATGTCCCTCCACTATATTTAGTATAGTCAATTACCCATCGGTGAGCCACACTATTTATTTCATCGGCTTCTTTCATTGCTGTGTGGTCTTTCCATAGAATAAACATTGCATTCGGATTTTCAGAAAATTCTGGCAACAATGCCAAAGGAGTACCACTTTCATCAACCATTACAGGAGTACTACCCGTTGTATCAAAAGCAATACCTACAATATGATCTACAACATCTGATGGGCAAGATGCAAGAGCATTTTTGACTGAAATCTCCAAACTCTCTATATAATCGAGTGGATGCTGGCGATAACATTTTTTTGCATAATCGCAAAATTTTCCAGATTTCCAGCGAGGGTAGTCACACTCTGCCTCAGCAATAGAATTCCCGGTAAGTACATCAGAAACAATTGTTCGACACGAATCACTACCATAATCAATTCCTATAACATATTGTCGTTTCATGGTTATATAGATCATTTTATTCGCTAAATCGATTTAGCATTTGGAAAATAAATCTTACTTCGATGTCGCAAATATAATATTAATGATTTGTTTGAAAAAGCAATTTTTTTGATTTAACTTTTAGCAAAATTTAGCAACTCGGATAAGTATTACTAAAATAGGCTTAAACTTTTATATTTTAGACTTTTCCAGACCTCTTTATATATTTATTAAAAACAATAAAATATTAATATTATTATATAATTTTATCAATCAAAAAAAAGAAATAA
>ENA-UONV01003618-UONV01003618.1-human-gut-metagenome-genome-assembly--contig:-CS4-NODE-3618-length-10286-cov-4.914476_pt1 | contig 10286 bp, 8 predicted proteins | sample MGYA00242461_ERZ724008 | MGnify/ENA metagenome assembly ERZ724008 | reverse complement strand
GCTTTTCTTCGCCGTTTTCGTGATGCACGGCGGAGATGAGCATACCGCAGGAGTCAATGCCCATCATCGGGCGAGGCGGGAGGTTCGTGATGGCGATGCAGGTCTTTCCAACCAGCTCCTCCGGCTCATAATACTCGTGAATACCACTCAAAATGACCCGATCTTCCCCGGTTCCGTCGTCCAAAACGAACTTTAAGAGCTTCTTGGACTTCTTCACAGCTTCGCATTCCTTGACCTTTACGGCACGGAAATCGCTCTTGGAGAAGGTGTCAAAATCCACGAAATCCTTGAACAGCGGCTCGATCTCCACGTGGGAGAAGTCGATCTTCTCCGGGGCGGTCTCGGCTGCCGGAGCGACCTCCGGCTTCTTTTCCGTCTTGGGCGCATCGAGCGGCTTCATGGTCGGGAACAGGAGCACATCGCGGATGGTATCGGCGCCGGTCATCAGCATGACGCAGCGGTCGATGCCCATGCCCATACCGCCCGTGGGGGGCATGCCGTATTCGAGCGCGGTGAGAAAATCCTCATCGAGCATCTCGGTCTCGTCGTCGCCGCGCTGGCGCTGCTCTGCCTGCTTGACAAAGCGCTCACGCTGATCGAGCGGGTCATTCAGCTCGGAATAGGCATTTGCCAGTTCGCTGTGGCAGATGAACAGCTCAAAGCGCTCGGTGAGGCGCGGGTCGGCGGGGCTGCGCTTGGTGAGCGGAGAGACCTCGACGGGGTACATCGTGATGAAGGTCGGCTGAATGAGCTTCTCCTCGACCTTCTGATCGAAGCAGGCATAGAGCGCGTTGCCCCAGGTCTTCTCGGCGGCGGGTGCAAGCTCGACGCCTTTGGCCTTCGCCGCGGCAACCGCCTCGGCGTCGTCGGTGATCGCGCCGAAGTCGATACCGACATATTCCCTGACTGCGTCCACCATGGTCAGTCTGCGCCAGCCGGGCGTGAGGTCAATGGTTTCGCCCAGCCACTCGAGCGTATAGGTGCCGTGAATTGCCTTGGCAGCGCCCGAGAGAATGCCCTCGGCAATGTCCATCATATCGTGGAAATCGGCATACGCCTGGTACATCTCCACCGTGGTAAACTCGGGATTGTGCTTCGGGTCCATGCCCTCGTTGCGGAAGATTCTGCCCACCTCATAGACACGATCCATGCCGCCGACGATCAGCCGCTTGAGCGGCAGCTCGGTGGCGATGCGCATGTACATGTCGATGTCGAGCGTGTTGTGGTGCGTGATGAACGGGCGCGCCGCCGCGCCGCCCGCGATGGTGTTGAGCACCGGCGTCTCGACCTCGATATAGTTCATGTTATCGAGGTAATTCCGCAGGAATTTGATAAACTGCGAACGAATCACAAAGTTGCGCTTGACCTCGGGATTGACGATGAGGTCAACATAGCGCTGACGATAGCGCAGATCCTGATCCTTCAGCCCATGGAACTTTTCGGGCAGAGGCAGGAGCGACTTGGACAGCAGCGTAATCGCCTTGGCGTGCACCGAGACCTCGCCGGTCTGTGTGCGGAACACAAAGCCGGCAACACCGACAATGTCGCCGATGTCATACTTCTTGAAATCGGCATATTCGTCGGTGCCGACATCGTCGCGCTTGACATAGACCTGCATCTTGCCGTCGCGGTCGAGCAGGTGCATGAAGCTTGCCTTGCCCATGACGCGCTTGCCCACGATTCTGCCGGCGATCTGCACATCCTTGCCCTCATAGGCGTCAAAATCCGCCTTGATTGCCTCGCTGTGTGCATTCACATCAAAGGTCGTCAGCTCAAACGGGTTCTTCCCCGCCGCCGTCAGCGCGGCGAGCTTCTCACGGCGCACCGCAAGCTCGTTTGTATTGTTCGTTTCGGTCATGGGTGTCTGATTTTCTGCCATCTTCGTACTTCCTTTAATTCTGTCTTAACCGTTGAGCTTCACGCGCGAAACCGAAAGCAGTTTCAGCGGATAGCTCGTGCCGTCCGGCTTCTCCACCGTGACGGTGTCGCCCTCGCGCGCGCCGATGAGCGCTGCGCCGATGGGGGACTGATCCGAAATCTTGCCCGACCAAAAATCCACCTCGTTGGAGCCGACAATGGTGTACTCCACTTCCTTGCCGTGCTTCTCAACCTTGACGATCGAGCCGACGCTGACCTTGGAATGGTCCACCTCGGACTCATCCACAACGATTGCGTGCAGGATCAGTCCTTCCAGCTCGGTGATGCGGCTCTCGACCTTGGCCTGCTCGTTGCGCGCCTCGTCGTACTCGCTGTTCTCCGAAAGGTCGCCGTAGGAGCGGGCAACCGCCAGCGCCTCCTTGACCTCGGCGCGGCGGGTTGTCTTCAGATAATCGAGCTCGTCAACGAGCGCCTGATACCCCTCTTTTGTATAGTGCATCTGCTTTGCCATAATACTACCTCTTTCTCGTATATCGTAAACCGAAGATTATTTGTAGAGTGCAAGCGCCGCTTGCAGCTGTGCGTCGTTGTCATGCGCCAGTTTGAAGAGATTGATGCCGCGATACTGCTCATCCAGCTCGGACTCGATGTCCGGCGTGACGCCGATGCCCTCATAGTTGTCCGAATAGGGGGGCGCATACATCGAGGTCGAGATGCGCAGCGCCGAGCCGTCTTCAAACGGGATCAGCGACTGCACGGTGCCCTTGCCGTAGGTCACGGTGCCGACGACGACTGCCCGCTGATAATCCTTCAGCGCGGAGACGAACAGCTCCGCCGCCGAGGCGGTATTGCTGTTGGCAAGGACGACCATGGGCGCCTTGAACTCATTGGCATCCGATTCATAGACCTGCTCGGTGCCGTCCTTATACTGAATGCGGACGATAGGCCCCTCGGGCAGCAGCATGTCGAGAATCTCCAGAATGGAGGAGAGCTCGCCGCCGCCGTTGTTGCGGACATCGACGATATAGCCGTGCGCACGGTCTTCCGAGCCGCGGCTGAGTGCGTCGGCAAACTGTGCGGCGGTGGTGTCGTTGAAGTCCATCAGGCGGATGTAGGCAATGGGCGTGACCAGGTTCGGCAGCTCGATTGCCTCATAGGTGACCGACTGCTCCTCGACGATGCGGCGCGTGAGCGTGACGTCAAACTGCTCCTCGTGGCTCTCGCCGCGCGCGATGGTCACCGTCACATCGGTGCCGACCTCGCCGCGCACCTTGGCGACCGCCTCGTTGTAGCCGAGGTCAACCACATTCTCGCCGCCGACCGCAATAATGAGGTCGCTCGGGAGCAGGCCGCCCTCGTCTGCCGGGCTGTTCGGCATGACGTTGAGCACTTCAATCACGCCGAGCTCGGCATTGTACACAACGCTGACGCCGATACCGGCAAACTCGCCGGAGTAACCCTGCTGGAGCGCGGCATAATCCTCGGCGTTGTGGTACGCGCCGTACTTGTCGCCGGTGTAGGCAACAAAGCCGTGTGCCGCGCCTTCAACCAGGTCGTCGATGTCGAGGTCGCCGACATAGTAGTCGGCATACAGCTCGGCAATCTCGCCGATCTTCGCCGCGACCCGCTCGGTAATCTCTTCGCCGAGCGTCTTATCCGCCGGTTCATCCGGCGCGGTCGGCTCCTCGGTCTTCTCGGTATAATCGGTGGGCACCTGCCCTGCCGGTTCGTCCCGGAAGAAGACGTCGCCGAAAATGATGGTAAGCTGGAAGGTGATGACCATGGCGAAAATCACAAGGAAGATCGCCAGCCAAATTGAAATTTTCTTTGTCATGCTGTTTTCCCGTTTTCTGTAAGCAATATCGGTTTATTTCGGCTGAACGACCCAGCCGTTTGCAATCGGGTCCTGAATCTTGCCGTCCACACGCACCTCAAAGTGCAGATGCGGCCCGGTGACATTGCCGGTGGCGCCCATCTCGGCGATGTGATCGCCCTGCTTGACCGTGTCGCCGACCGAAACCAGCAGCTTGGAGCAGTGCGCATACAGGGTGGAGATGCCGCCGCCGTGGTCAACGACGATGTAGTTACCGTAGCTGGAATGCTTGGTCGCCACAACGACCTTACCGGTCTGTGCGGCGTAAATATCCGTGCCGACCGCCGCGGGAATGTCGATGCCGCGGTGGAAATCGGTCACTTTCTTGCCGTAGATGTAATAGGTGCGGTAGCCGTAGCCGCTGCTGATGCGCTTGACCGAGAGGTCACACGGCCAGATGAACTTGCCGCCGACATAGTCGGACTGGCTTGCCTTGGCAAGCTGCTTGAGCAGGTTTTCGAGGCGGGCATTCTCCTCTGCCTCGGCTTTCTGCGCCGCCTCATACTCGGCGGTGATCTGCGCCTCGGTCTTGCGGAGCGACGCGATGTAGCGATCCGAGTCGCCCTTCTGCTCCTCAAGCGCCGACTGCTCCTTCAGCAGCTCCTCGGCGTAGGTCTCCTGCTCCGCCTTGGTGGATTCCAAATCCGCCTTGGTGGATTCGAGAACGCTCTTCATGTCCTCAAGCTGCTGCTTTTCGGTCTTGAACTTTTCAAGCAGCTTTGAGTTGTAGGAGAGCAGGTTTGCCGCATTTTCCACGCGGGAGAGCAGGTCGCTCATGTCATCCGCGCCGATCACCACGCTGAGCGCGTCCGTGTTCTCGCTTTCATACTGTGCGCGGATCATGAGCAGGAATTTCTCGCGGGTGGTGTTGACCTCCGCGGTTTTCTCGGTGATTTCGACTTCCTTCTCGGCGATGGCGTTTTCCTTTTCGCCAATCTGCACGGTGAGCGCATCGAGCAGATTCTGCGCCGTCTCAATCTTCTTTTCGGTGCTGAGAATCAGCTCGTTGTAATACGCAGACTGCTGCTGCGCCGTGTAGCGGTCGCTCTGCACATCCTTCAGCTTATTCTTCAGCTCTTTCTGCTTCTTCTCCAGGTCTTTGATCGACTGCTGGTAGTTGATGACATCCTTGTTGCCCGCAAACTGCGATGCGGAGGTGGTTGCCGCCGCGACGGCAAATGCCGCGCCTGCGGTCACTGCGGCTGCCGCAAGGCAGACGCAGAGCAGTTTTCTCATCTTGTTCATGCAAACGCTCCTTTCCGTATGGGGTCAGGTTCACTCACGCCTCAACATAGCGGCCGAGCGAAACGATACTGCCGACAATGCCGCAGAACAGCGAAATGGCGAAGAAGATGGAAAGCAGCATCGGGGTCATGGCGGAATAGCTGTACATCCGCACGATGCCGATCTCGGAGAGAACAAAGCTTGAAAGACCGCCGTAGATCAGCTTCTCGAGGAAGTAGGCGACACCGGCGCCGATGCAGCCGATGAGCACGCCCTCCAGCACAAACGGCGCGGCAATGTAGGCGCGCCCCGCGCCGATGTAGCGCATGATCGCGATCTCCTCGCGGCGGGCATACACCGAGAGCTTGATGGTGTTGATAATGACAAACAGCGAGACCACGCCGCAGAGCACGGCAAACCACACAAACACGACCGAAATGCCGTTTTGCAGTGAGCCGATGGTCGCCGCGAGGTCGAGGCGGCTGTTGACCTTGCGCACGCCCTCGATCTGCTTGAGCTCATAGTCCAGCGTGGTTGCGCGCGCGTTGTCCGCGTAAGTAATGCGGTAGCAGTCGGACAACGGGTTTTCCTCGGGCGTGATGTCGTCGAGCAGGTAGGCGTATTCCGCAAACTCGCCCGCAATCTCGCGCAGTCCCTCTTCCTTGGAGACATAGGTCACGCTCTCGACATTGTCAAGCGCGCGGATTTTATCTCCGATGCTTGCCGCCGTGGCGGCGTCGGCATCGTATTCGAGGAAAACTTCAATCTCATTGAGGTCGGTGATGTCCTCAAGATTATAGTCAATATTTTTGGAAATCAGCGCAAAGCTGCCGATAAAGAGGAGGCAGCTGACCAGGACAAAAATGCTGACAAAGGTGAGCAGTCCGTTGCGCACCATACCGTGCAGCGCCTGCACGAGTGCATCGCCGAAGCGTCTCATCTGCCGTCACCTCCCGCTGCGGTGTCCTCCACCACTCTGCCGTCGCGCAGGCGCACAATGCGCTGGTTAAACATGCGCGCAAGCTCCGCCTCGTGCGTGACGACGACGACGGTCTTGTTGTACTCCTTCATCTTGACGAGCAGCCCCATGATCTCCATGCTCAGCTTGGGGTCGAGGTTGCCGGTCGGCTCATCGGCGATGATGGTATGCGGATTGTTGATGATAGCGCGCGCCAAAGCAACGCGCTGCTGCTCACCGCCCGAAAGCTGATTCGGGAAGCAGTTTGCCTTGTCCTCCAGCCCGACGATGCGCAGCATCGACATGACGCGGTTTTTGACCTCGACGGCATCCGCGCCGCCGACCACGCGCAGGGCGAAGGCAACATTCTCAAACACTGTCTTCTTCTTGAACAGGCGGAAGTCCTGGAAGACCACGCCGAGCCTGCGGCGGTACTTCGGAATGCGCGTTGCGGGCATCTTGGCAAGGTTTGTCCCGCCGACCCACAGCTCGCCGCCCGAGATGCGCTCCTCGCGAAGCAGCAGCTTGGTCATGGTCGTCTTGCCGGCGCCGCTGTCTCCCATGATGAAGACAAATTCGCCGTCATTTATTTTCAGATTCAGATTATCAAGCGCGACCTTTCCGCCGGGATAACGCTTGGTTACATTCTTGAATTCAATCATTCTCTATCCTCGGATGCCGAAAAAACCGGCAGATTCTGCCCCGGCAAAGGACGCCGGGCACACGTAGGTGAAATCCCCTTTACGCAAGAATTGCAGGAATGCGCCGGGCGCATTCCCACAATCCGAAAGCATATCAGAATTTAACCGGCTTTGAGGTCAGATACTTCTTGACCATCAAAGCAACCTTGAAGGTGATGGCGTGTTCAAACTCGCGCAGGTCAAGACCCGTGATCTTGCGGATCTTTTCGAGGCGGTAGACAAGTGTGTTTCTGTGTACGAAGAGCTTTCTCGATGTCTCGGAGACATTCAGATTGTTTTCAAAGAAGCACTGGACGGTCATCAGGGTCTCGCGGTCGAGCGACTCGATAGAGCCCTTCTTGAACACTTCCTGTAAGAACATCTCGCACAGCGTAGTCGGCAGCTGATAGATCAGGCGGCCGATGCCGAGATTCTCATAGCTGATGATGTTCTTCTCGGTGTCAAACACCTTGCCGACCTCGATGGCGACCTGCGCCTCCTTGTAGGCGCGCGCGAGGTCTTTGATGTTGTCGACCACGGTGGAGATACCGATGGACACCTTGGCATAGAACTCGGAGGACAGCGTCTGCGCAATGCCGGTGGCGATGCGCTCGGTCTCCTTGGTGTCGGTGGTGGGCTTGACCTCCTTGACCAGCACGATATCGCTCTCGCCGACGCTGATGACATAGTCATGATTCTTGTCGGGGAACATGTTCTGCACGATCTCATAGGGCAGCATGTCGGTCTTGCCGCTGAACTTGATGAGGAAGACCACGCGGCTCTCCTCCGCGTTGAAGCGGAGCTCCTTGCCCTTGATGTAAATATCGCTCTGCAGGATGTTGTCGAGAATGATGTTCTTGATGAAGGAGCACTTGTCGTACTTCTCGTCGTACAGATTCTTGATGTTGGACAGCGAAATGGCAATCAGCGCAGCCGTCGAAGCCGCCGTTTTGTCGTCGCCCTCCACAAATACAATCTGGTCGGGCTTTGTGCCCTGCCCGATGGCACGGTATGTATAACCGTTCAGCGCGACCGCGTCGCCCGAATAGGACATCTCCTCACGAATGCCGATGCGCGTCTCGCCGATCCTTGCAAGCTCACTGCATGCAATGACAACGCCGCCCTCGTCGATAACGCCGATTGTCCGGTCGGTTGCATCCCGCATCTGATGGATGACTCCCTGATACAGTCGATTTGACATATTGTACACACCTCTCACTGCCGATCTCCATCTACGATTCGTAGATATTGACTATATTTTAATCTGTTTTTTGTAAAATTTCAATAGTAAATTCGATATTTTATACAAAAAATCCAGCGAAACCGATCGATATTTATTACATCAATTTGACGGTATATATAATGCCGAAAACCAGGTAGACCACGGCAAGCGCGGCGATGAACCACAGCGCATGGCCGAAGCAGACCACGCCGAGTACGGCGAGGAGCGCCGCGCCGCAGCCGATGTAGGCATTGAGCGCACGCATGCCGGGGGGGGCAATGATCTTCTTGCCGACAAAGGGCGCCGTGCCGTTCTTCTCAAGATTGCCCGCGATGCGGGACACAACGGCAATGGCAATCAGCACAGCGGCAAGCGCCGCCACGGTGACCGGCGTCTCATGGCCGCGGAATGCGGACGAGCCGACCAGCGATGCGGCAATGGCGCCGACCACGGTGACCACCGAGAACAGGAAGAAATCCACAGCATAAATCTCGTAAACGAAGAACAGGAGTGCTGTGGCGAGGAACCACGCAATGATGCGGGAGGGGCCGAGCGGATAGCAGACAAGCGCCGCAACAAAGAGCGTGCCCGCGATGCCGCAGAGGAACGCCGAGGTCAGGATGCGCCTCGACTCATCGGTATTCTTCGCCCGCATGACAATGAAGAACGCCACAGCCGCCAAAAACAGCACGCCCGTGACGATGCGGAAGACCGGCAGCGCGCCCATCAGCCACAGCTCGCTCGAGGCGGACTGCGTCACCCGAATCAGGGCGAGAATGCCCACCACCAGCAGGGCAAACACAATGGTCATGCGGTATGTGATGGCGTTTGAGACAGCCTCTGCCTCAAGCGCGCGCTTTTCTTTTTGTGTCAGTTTCTTTTCCACCGTAGGTTCCTCCGGTCAAAATTCATATCTTTATGGAAAGTTGCTCAAAGTTCAAATGCGTAGGCGATGCAGGCAAGCGCAAAGCCGGACGCGCTCTCGCAGCGCAAGATCCGCCGCCCGAGCCCGCACATGCGAAAGCCGTGCTGCGCGGCAGCCGCCGCTTCGTCGCCGGAAAAGCCGCCCTCGCTGCCGATGACAAGCGAGACCGATTGCAGCGACGCCTTGTCCGCCGCCGAAAGCACCGTGCGCAGCGACGCGGTTCCGTCCCCCTCATAGCAAAAGAGCGGGAGCGACGCCGACGCCGCTTCTTCCAGCATCTGCGCATAGGACAGCGGGCGGCGCACCTCGGGGATGATGCCCCTGCCGCACTGCTTGGCTGCCTCCAGCGCGATGCGCTGCCAGCGGGCGATTTTCTTCTCGACGGATTTGTCATCCGGCCGCGACACGCACCGTTCCGACAGAAACGGCACCACGGCGCACGCGCCGGACTCCACCGCCTTCTGCACGACGGCATCCATCTTGTCCCCCTTGGGGAACGCCTGATAGAGCGTGACGGGATACGGCGGCTCGGTATCGGACGGGGTGCTCGCAACAATGCGCGCAACCGACGCCGCATCCGTAATGCGCTCCAGCACACAGGTGTGCGTCGTGCCGTGCATATCGCAGACGGTCACCGTTTCGCCGGTCGCCATGCGGAGCGCGCGGGCAATATGCCGCGCGTCGTCACCGGTGATGCGGACGATATCGCCGTCAAAGCCGGTGCTGGGAACGAAAAATCTCGGCATAACGCCTCCGTGCGGTTTGTACAAAGTAATCAATGCTATTATACAGTGGATTTTGCATTTTGTAAAGATGTTTGTGAAAACTTTATAATTTTTTGCGCGGAAATTTGGCACATCGGACAGTCTTTTCAGCCGAGGTGCAGGCGGGTCGCGCCGAGCGCGGCGGCGAGGTCGCCCTCGCGGCTGTGGCAGGACAGCACCACCGACTGCACGCCCTCTCCCGCAAGCGCACTGAGCAGGCGCAGCATGCGCGCGGTGCGGCGGTCGTCCGCGTAGGCAAAGCTCTCGTCAAAGATGAGCGGCGGCTTTTCTTCTTTATACAGCAGGTTAATGAGCGCCAGGCGCAGCGTGAAGTACGCCGCCTCCTTCGTGCCCCTCGACATATATTCCACGCTGTGCGCGCCGCCGTCTGCCATGTAGGTCAATGCAAGCGCGCTGTCCACGCCGACCTCGCCGATGCTGCCGTCCGTGACGGCGGCAAGCAGCTTGCCCGCATAGTCGGCAAGGCGGGGTGACACGCGCGTGCGCAGCCCCTCGGAGGCATTGCCGATGGCGCGCAGCGCAAGCTCCGCCGCGTCATACTTCGCCTTTGCGGCGGCGTATTTCTTATCCAGCGCGTCACGCGCCGCGTACAGGAGCGCCGGTTTTTCCACCGTGGCGTGCAGCGCGGCAAGCGCCTTTTCCAGTTCGCTCTTCTTGGCCTCGAGCGCGCCCAGCGCGTTCTCGCAGAAGTCGCGGCGGCGTCGATAATCCGCAATATCCACCTTTTCAAACACAGAGAGG
>ENA-UONV01003607-UONV01003607.1-human-gut-metagenome-genome-assembly--contig:-CS4-NODE-3607-length-10319-cov-6.047350_pt1 | contig 10319 bp, 8 predicted proteins | sample MGYA00242461_ERZ724008 | MGnify/ENA metagenome assembly ERZ724008 | reverse complement strand
TTTCAACGCAAATTAAAAGCTGTCTGTTTCTGTTGGAAACAGACAGCTTTTGCAGCCTTACGGTTGCCCTGCACACCCGAATCTGTCAGCCAACAGTAAAAATAAGAATTACTTCCTTATCACTGTTAAGCCAAGGTTTAAGAGTTATTAACAATTTATCACTCCGTCCATATACACTCCTTCCGGTAATACATAGCCACATGTGCATTGTGCCAGTCGCCGGGGTCATCGGTTATGTCGGAGTGGTATATCGGTGCAGGGCGCTTCGACAGGGCGGGAACAGTCACGAACTGTTCGTCATCGCCTGTGCTTCTTAGGTATTCATCGCGGGCAGTCAGTTCGCAGTCATAGGTTTTGGCGTCGCCGTTTATGAGTGAGAGTGTTGCAGCGGCGGACAGAGGAAGCTTGCCAAAGCCTGCGTCACCGCTCTTATATTCCGTCTCACCGACCTCTATACAGCCTATGCAGGCGATTACAAAGGCACAGAGACTTATGGCAAGCGCGAGGAGGGTGTTTTTGCGGCTTGCTTTTATTTTTTCAAAAAAATTATTAACGATGTCATCAAGGAATATATGTCTTTTTTCTGTTTTTGTCTTATTCCCAATCCATCCCAGAAAATATATAAGATTAAAGGTGATGAGAACATACGCGGCAAAAAATATAATGTTCATCATTCTGTACGGCATGCGCAGCCCCTGCGCGTAGAATACAGGCGTTCCCATTGAGCAGTACAGACCGAAGGTGAACACTGCGACGAGGAGCGGATATCTGTAGGTGAAGCCGCTGCGCCTTGCTATGCGGTAAAATACCGGAATCATGCATATAAAAAATATAAGGCATGGAGCATTCAACGCTTTGGCGATGCTGTAACCGCCGAATGCAAAGGTGTAGACGAAGGTCTTTACAATGCCGGTGCTTCCGCCCACGGATTGCTGGCGCAGAGCGTTTCCCGGTGCCGCCATGCTTATAAAAAGTCCTGCCATGGCTGCGGCTGCGACGATGAGGTATGCCGCCATATGGTAAGGACGGATGACCTTATTTTTCCTAAGTATTACAAAATAAACCGCGGAACCCGCACTTAGAGCCAGAATAATGCACATGAAAAGCGCAGCTGCGTAGTTGCTTCCACCGATAAGAAAGGCAGATACAGAGCTTATTGCAGTGAGGATAATCGTGCCGGCAGCTTTGGCGGTTCTCATTCTTATAAGAAGCGCAAAGAGAAACAGCATGAGACTGTAAAAAAATGTATAATATATAGCACCGTTAAACCAGTAAAATGAATCGCTCGGTGTCGTGCACAGCTGCATTGACACGAAGGTGAGGCAGATTCCCACAGTCGCGGCAAGGTAGCTGTCCGCCTTGAATATTTTTTTCAGCGCGGTGTAAAAAAAGAAAATCGAAAAGCCCATATACGCGCTGAGAAGTATAAGCGGCGCAATAAAATAGTATTGCTCACCGAATATTCCAGGCTGCAGGCGCATGAGGAAGATTGCTGAAAAATTGCCCTGCCATATATTGTAGGTGTTAATCATCTCGTCGAAGGAGCATTTTACAACCGATGCGATGGAGTGGGTCTCATTCCACACCTGCACAGTCTCCGTGCCATAGTAATAGTCGTCGACGCTCGGGTGCGCGAACATGCCGATTACATACAGCGGTATGACCGATAGGATGAAACAGATGAGAATTATGTAAAAAATATTTTTTTTGGTTATTTTTTTGGTGAAGGATTTATTCATGGGAGCTCCTTGTGTTTGTGATATTAGTTTTTGACATGTATTATTATATTTTTTTTGAGGGGGATTGTAAATATTAGTTTGCATCAATTTGTCAGTCATAGTCGGGCAAATTGCCAAAGGAATATAATGAACGAAAAAATGATTTAACTTATGCATTTTGTAAATCAAAGAATGTCGTCAGACATATAGAATAAATTTAATTTTTTATGTAAATAATATCCACCATGAAGTACAGAAAAGTATATTACTATGACAATGAGCTGGAGGATGAATTTTCCGGCATAAAGAGGAACACGATAACTGTCGATGAAAATTACCGCTACAGCCACGGAAGGCTGTGGAAGGTGGCTGCATGGGTGCTGTATCACATAATAATGACTCCTGTTGCCTTTATATACATGAAGCTGCGGTTCTGCATGAGGATAGAGGGGAAAGATAAGCTGTGCGGACTACGGGATGGCGGTGATGGGAGGTGCAGGCCGGCATTTTTCTATGGAAATCATACCCAGATCCCGGGGGATGGTTACATTCCGGCATGCATAAGCTTCCCGAGGAAAGCCATCATACTGGCACACCCGGACAATGTCTCCCTCTATGGCACAAAAAATATCATGGAGATGCTGGGCGCCTTTCCGATACCTAATAAGCTCGGGGGCATGAAAAATTTCCTTGGGGAGCTTGAGAACCACATCAGCACGGGACACCCGATATATATTTACCCCGAGGCACATATCTGGCCTTATTACACGAAAATTCGTCCTTTTAACGAGAGCTCCTTCCGTTATCCGGTAATATATGACCGCCCTGCATTTTCTTTTACCATAACTTATCAGAAACACCTTTTCAGGACAAAAATCACAATATATATTGACGGACCTTTCTATCCGGACACCACAATAAACCCAAGACAAGCTGCCGTGAAATTGCGAAATCAAGTGCACGATGCCATGATGGCGCGCAGTGAAAATTCCACCTATGAGAAAGTAGAATATATTAAGAATAAGTGATTTTACTATTGTTAGGCAACAAAGCGGATTGCGGATAACGGATTGAATTATTAATCTAAGGAGGCTCCCATGAATATCCTGTTCTGCGGCAATTCACGCGCCTTTGACGGCATACTGATAGCTGTTCTTTCCATAACAAAATATTATAAGGGCGAGTTAAATATTTACATTTTTACCGCAGGGCTTGAAAATATGCGCGAGGACTACACACCGATATGCTGGCAGCAGGCGAGAATTATCGAGAATATTGTGACGGGTGTGTGCCCGCAAAGTCATGTTTTGCTGATTGATAAAACGCAAGATTTTAAAAATGAGCTCGCCGGCTGGGTCAATAAGGACACGGTATACACGCCGTATTCCATGCTGCGGCTGTATGCGGACGACATTCTTGTGAACAGGCTTCTCTACCTCGACGCGGATGTGGTCGCCTGCGATGATATAGAGCCGCTTTACAACATGGGTATATCTGATTTTGAGATAGCCGGTGTGAGGGATTTTCTCGGGAAATGGTTTATTGAATATAATTACATGAACACGGGCGTGCTGCTTTTTAATATGCCGCGATGTCGTGAAAATGGTTTATTTAAAAATGCGAGAAAAATGTGCCGCGAGAGAAAAATGTTCTTTCCCGACCAGACCGCGCTGAACCGCGTATGTAAAAATAAGCTCTTTCTCCCCGAAAAATATAATGAGCAGAAGCGTTATAGACCAAACACCGTGCTGCAGCATTTTTGCAAATCTCTCCGAATATTTCCGTATATTCACACAGTAAATGTGAAACCTTGGGAGATTGAGAAGCTGCACAGTATATATAAGCTCCATGCGCACGATGAGATATTAGAGCAGTATGAGAGGATAAAAAATATAATACGTTAAACACGCTAAGTTTACAGAGCATGTTCTGTCTCCAACATCGTAGTGATTAGGTATATATAGATTATGGGAGGCAGAGAAATCAAATTTATTTGTATGTTAGATAATATATTTAAAACATTTATATGCATGTAAATTTTGCAGTGCAGCTGATTAAAGAGGGGATAATATATGGGAAACAATTTTTTGATTTTTATTACAATAATATTTCTGGTACTGTATTTTCCACGGCTGATTGGCTGGTTTTGGTGGATTTTTCCGCAGAAGAGGCTGACAGGTGAAAAGAGGCACCGCTTTGCGCTCATTGTTCCGGCGCGCGATGAGGGCAGGGCGGTGCTGCCGCTTTTTAAGAGCATAGAGGAGCAGAGCTATAGTGCGGATTATAGTTTGTTCGACACCTATGTGGTTGTTAAAAATCCGCGCGACGAGGTGATTGGCTATGCGCGGGAGATTGGTGCGAAGGTGTATGTCGATGAGGCGCAGAAGAGTAAGGGTGACTGTCTTGATTACTGTATAAGGCATATTCTGGCAGCGGGAAAGAAGTATGATGGTTATATAATCGTCGATGCGGACTGCCGGCTCGATGTGGATTTCCTGACAAATATGAACGATGCGCTTGCAAGCGGAGCGCAGGTGATAACGGGGCGGAAGCTGGTCGGAAATTATACCATGGGTTATTTAAACAGCTCTTCAGAAAAGGTGGTAAATGCCATAACCTGTCAGAATGGTCTGGTATGGCCGATTATAGATGAGCTCGGAAACAGGTACAAGAGCGCACTCGGGCTCACCACTATGCCGATAACAACGGGAATACTTATAAGAGGGGATTTGGTCGAGGAGTGGGGCGGCTGGATTTACAGACAGACGCTCACGGAGGACATGGAGCTGCAGCGCGACTGTGCGTGCAAGGGGATAAAGACCTTTCACTATTCATTTGCGAAGCTGTATCTTGAGGAGACACCATCGCATACGGACACCAATAAGCGCAGAACACGCTGGATGACAGGAATGGTGGCTGCAGACAGGCTCTACTGTCGCAAGCTTCTAAAACGCCGCGGGGTGAGGGCTTTTATCGATAATTATTATATATTGTCACTGTGGCTTGTGTATGCATACATCGGAGCCTTGTCCGTGGTGGCAGTATTTAATCTGATTACATTTAGAATATGGCAGGCAGTGGCGGCATTCATGCTTATCTATACCGCTTTTTTTGCGCTGTCCGTGATGGCAGTGATGGCGGACTGGAAAAATATCAGGCTTTCATGGATGAAAAAACTGGAGCTTATGCTGATGCACCCGTTTTTCTACATGGAATACATCCTCATCGTGGGGCGTGCGGTGCTTGGCGTGAATCCGAAAGGCTGGGAGAAAATCGGGAGGGTGCAGTATTGATGAATTATTTTAAGCTTGCATACACAACACCCGATGTGCTTGTGAAGATAAAGGAGGCGGAGAAAAGGGGGGATTTCAATGCACATCTTGACCCGGTAGATTACGACAGCAGCCTTCCGGTCGATGAAAAATTTCCTTATATTCCGACGGGGGCTTTAAAATTCCGGCAGGCATTGATACGCGCGTTTATAATCAAGCCGTTTATGTGGATTGTGAACCGCTTCATATTCCGCACGCGAATTTATAGCTTTTACCAAGAGGGTGAGGGAGAGTTCGGTGAAGATAATCATGGCATGATAATCACCTGCAACCACATAAACAAGCTCGATGCACTGGTGGTAGAATGGGCACTCAAAAGGAGTGGTGTGCTGCGGGGACGGCAGCTCAAGGTCATGGTGGCGGATTTTAACAATCGGAGGGGGCGGCTCGGTGAGTACATGAGGGCGTTCGGTATAATGCCGTTTCCCCGGGGACACAGGCTGGTGAGACGGTTCAACGGTGCTGTGTCGTACTATCTTGGAAAAGGCGACTGTGTCCTCGTATTTCCGGAGCAGTCTGAGTGGTGGGGCTATGACAGACCGCGACCGCTGAAAAATGGTGCATTTTACTATGCCGTGAAAAATAATGTGCCTGTTCTTCCTCTTTTTATAACCTGCCGCGATGCAGGAGATACTGAACATTATGCGCGAAAAAAAACAGGCGGCGTGGAGAGAAGATATTTTGACGTGCATATATTGGACAGGATTGAGCCGATAGGAGACGGCATAAGCGACCACGACAGGATACGCATGCTGCGTGATGAAAACAGCCAACGATGGAAAAAAATTCTTGACTTTAAAAAAAATTAAAATTATAATAGTTCGAGGTCGAACAGTTCAGTATCAAACTGTTCGACCTCGAACAGTTTTTTGCTGAAGGTTAAGGCTTTTGACGGATAACCGGGCTATAGATAATGGCACCATGTCCGTTATGTATGGGTTTTTATCTAAGCCACATCATGAGGAAAGGAGCACGAGTTGGAAAAGAAACGCTATTTGGGGTTCGAGATTAAGAAGATGGACAACACTATTTTTCGTCAGCTGAAAAAGAAGCTGGTAGAGGCCGGCTTTGACGAGGTAACGGTAATGCATGGGCATATCCTTGGATATCTAAGCAGGCATAAGGATGTGGACGTGTACCAGAAGGATATAGGTGAGGAGTTCGGTATAGGCAAGTCATCGGTTACCAATATACTTCAGCTTATGGAGAGGAAGGGCTACCTGGTGTGCCGCACGGACGACAACGATGGGCGCTGCAAGAAAATAGTTCTCACGCAAAAGGGCGAGGAGACACACGCTGCTACGGTGCGAGTCATCGATATGCTCCACGAGGAGCTTGAACAGAATGTCACACAAGAGGAAAAACAGGTCTTTTTGAATGTTATAGAGAAGATGAGAAAAAATATCAATGATATGAATAAGGAGGATGAACAGTGCTAAAGACATTAGGTGCTTATGTAAAAGAGTATAAGAGAGCATCCATCGCGACCCCTTTTTTTATGATTTTGGAGGTGCTTATGGAAATGCTCATTCCGTATCTGCTCTCATCACTTATCGACAATGGTGTTGAGAAGGGTGATATGGGCTACATACTCATGGTCGGCGGCTGCATGGTAGTGATTGCCATGGTCGGATTGTTTGCCGGAATCATGGGTGGTGTTTACGGAGCGAAGGCCTCAACAGGTTTTGCAAAGAATCTCAGAAAGGGTATGTTTGACAATATCCAGACCTACGCCTTTTCTAACATTGACAAGTTCAGCACAGCGGGACTTGTGACAAGACTTACAACGGACGTCACAAATGTACAGAATACATACCAGATGCTCTTAAGAATGTGTATGAGGGCACCGGTGAGCTTAATCTTTGCGATGATAATGTCATTTATCATCAGTCCGCGCATTGCATTTATATATCTTATCGCGCTTGTGATACTCTCATGTATTCTTGCCGTCATCATAGGACATGCGACCAAGTATTTCAATGCGGCATTTCCTAAGTACGATGAGCTGAACGCGAGTGTCCAGGAGAATGTATCGGCAATCCGTGTTGTCAAGGCCTATGTCCGTGAGGATTATGAGAAGAAGAAATTCAAGAATGCCAGCAACAATATCTACAGGATTTTTGTAAAAGCAGAAAAGACGGTTGCATACAACAACCCTGTTATGCAGATTACGGTATATACCTGTATCCTGCTTATAAGCTGGGTCGGCGCGAAGATGATTGTAGGCTCCGGCGGCGTGCTGCTCACAACAGGTAAGCTTATGAGCCTCCTGTCCTACTGTATGACAATTCTTATGAACCTTATGATGGTTTCCATGATATTTGTAATGATTTCGATGAGTGTGGCAAGTGCAAAGCGTATCGCAGAGGTGCTTGAGGAGAAGCCTGATATCACCAATCCTGATAACCCTTGCTATGAGGTAAAGGACGGAGAAATTGTATTTGAACATGTAAATTTCGGCTACAATAAGGGCGCCGACAAGAGAGTGTTAAATGATATCAACCTCACAATCAAATCCGGTGAGACAATCGGTATCATCGGCGGAACCGGAAGCTCCAAGTCAAGCCTTGTGAACCTTATAAGCCGTCTTTACGATGTGGATGAAGGTAGTGTAAAGGTCGGTGGCAGGGATGTAAGAGAGTATGACATTGAGACACTTCGTGATGAGGTGAGCGTTGTTCTCCAGAAGAATGTGCTTTTCTCAGGAACAATACTCGACAATCTTCGCTGGGGCGATAAGAATGCCACGGATGAGGAGTGCATGAGAGCATGTAGGTTAGCATGTGCTGATGAATTTATTGAGAAATTCCCGGACAAGTACAACACCTACATCGAGCAGGGTGGTACGAATGTATCGGGTGGACAGAAGCAGCGTTTGTGTATTGCCAGAGCACTTTTAAAGAAGCCTAAGATACTTATTCTTGATGACAGCACAAGCGCTGTTGATACTGCAACCGATGCGAAGATCCGTCATGCATTTGCCACGGAGATTGCGCAGACAACGAAGCTTATCATTGCACAGAGAATTTCAAGTGTTCAGGGTGCGGACCGCATAATCGTGATGGATAACGGACGTATCAACGGAATCGGAACACATGAGGAGCTGCTTGCTTCCAACGCTATATACCGCGATGTATATGAGTCACAGACCGGAGGCAGCGGTGATTTTGATGAAAACGGAGGTGAAGCATAATGCCGGGACCAATGGGAGGAAGACCGCCAAGAGGAGCGAAGCCTACAGTCGCTAATCCTGGAAAGGTATTTAAAAGAATAATAGGCTTTGTGGCTAAGAATTATCTGCTGCAGTGCATAGTGGTTCTTGTATGTATTGTACTCACTGTATTTTCTACGATACAGGGAACCATGTTTACGAAAACACTTATTGACCAGTATATTATGCCGTTGATGCAACAGACCGTACCTGATTATACGCAGCTGCTCCACGCAATCATAAGAGTGGCATGCTTCTATGCGGTGGGTGTTATAGCAGCCTATGTAAATACAAGGATGATGGTTTATGTTACACAGGGAACCATGAGAAGCTTAAGGGATGAGATTTTTGTACACATGGAGTCCCTTCCTATAAAATATTTTGATACACATGCACACGGCGATATCATGTCAATCTACACCAACGATGTTGATACGCTCAGACAGATGATAAGCCAGAGTATCCCTCAGCTTATCAACAGCTCAATCACCATCATAGGTGTGCTGGCAAGTATGATTATCCTTAACATACCGCTTACACTGTTAACTCTTGTGCTTGTAGGTCTTATGCTCGTTGTCACCAAGAAGGCTACCGGAATGAGCGGAAAGTACTTCGTAAAGCAGCAGAAGAACCTGGGTGAGGTAAACGGCTTTATTGAGGAGATGATGGGTGGTCAGAAGGTCGTAAAGGTATTCTGCCATGAGGAGGAGAACATGGAGCGCTTCGACAAGATTAACGAAGAGCTCTGCGACAGTTCCTACAATGCGAATAAATTTGCCAACATCTTAGGACCTATCAATGCCCAGATTGGTAACATCAGCTACGTTATCATAGCTATAGCCGGAGGTGCGCTTGCACTCGGCGGAGTCGGCGGCTTTACACTTGGAGGTCTTGCAAGCTTCCTCACCTTCAATAAGAGCCTTAACATGCCTATCAATCAGGTGAGCATGCAGTTTAACAGTATCATCATGGCTCTTGCAGGTGGTGAGAGAATATTCAGACTTCTCGATGAGACACCAGAGGTTGATGATGGATATGTTACCCTTGTAAATGCAGTCAAGGATGGCGGTACAATCAAGGAGAGCGAAAAGCGTACAGGAATGTGGGCCTGGAAGCACTATCACAAGGACACAGGCATTACCGACTACAAGGAATTGAAAGGTGATGTGGTATTCGATGATGTGGATTTCGGTTACAATCCGGACAAGATAGTTCTCCATAACATAAAGATGTTCGCTGAGCCGGGACAGAAGATTGCCTTCGTAGGCTCCACCGGAGCAGGTAAGACGACAATAACCAATCTTATCAACCGCTTCTATGATATTCAGGATGGTAAAATCCGCTACGACGGAATCAACATCAACAAGATTAAGAAGAGCGATTTAAGAAAGTCCCTCGGAATAGTTTTGCAGGACACACATCTCTTTACCGGAACAGTCATGGAGAACATCCGCTACGGCAAGCTCGATGCTACTGATGAGGAGGTGTACGCGGCGGCTAAGCTTGCCAACGCGGACAGCTTTATCACCAAGCTATCCGATGGCTACAACACGATGCTCACCGGTGACGGTGCTAACTTAAGCCAGGGTCAGAGACAGCTTCTCGCAATCGCGAGGGCAGCAATCGCAGACCCGCCTGTTCTCATTCTTGATGAGGCTACCTCCTCAATCGATACGAGAACTGAGAAGATGGTACAGGATGGTATGGATAAGCTCATGCACGGCAGGACGACCTTTGTCATCGCGCACAGACTCTCCACCGTAAAGAACAGTGATTGTATAATGGTTCTTGAGCAGGGAAGAATAATCGAGAGAGGAACCCATGATGACCTTATAGAGCAGAAGGGAAGATATTACCAGCTTTATACGGGAAATAGTATTGCGGGGTAAAATTGTATTTTATAGTGAAAAGGCTTTGGCATTATTGCCGGAGCCTTTTTTCGTAAATGAGCCATAATATTATACTAATATTCAGATGTGCTGTACAAATCCTCCGACATTTACTATAATACATGCATGGGACATAGGTGTCAGACCCCTGTCCCAGACTTGGGACAGG
>ENA-UONV01003602-UONV01003602.1-human-gut-metagenome-genome-assembly--contig:-CS4-NODE-3602-length-10327-cov-4.671632_pt1 | contig 10327 bp, 7 predicted proteins | sample MGYA00242461_ERZ724008 | MGnify/ENA metagenome assembly ERZ724008 | reverse complement strand
ATTTGTCAACAGTTTTTTTGCATTTCCTATTTACAAGAATATAGTTGTATGGTATAATTACCTATACTATATATTGTGTTTTTACAGGAGAATCTCCATGAAGTGTCCCAACTGCGGCTTTGCGGAGAGCAAGGTCATTGATTCCCGCCCCGTCGGCGACAACACGAGCATCCGCCGCCGCCGCGAATGCCTGTCCTGCCGCCGCCGTTTCACAACCTATGAGGTGATTGATTCTGTGCAGCTTATCGTCATCAAGAAGGACGGTTCCAAGGAGTTTTTCGACCGCATGAAGCTGGAGAGCGGGCTGATGAAGGCGTGCCAGAAGCGCCCGGTGGACACCGCCGCGCTTGCCCGCGAGATCGAGAGCGAACTGCAAAACTCCCTGCGCGCCGAGATCACAACTACCGAAATCGGCGAGATTATCATGGACAAGCTCAAGGCACTGGACGCGGTCTCCTATGTGCGTTTTGCCTCGGTGTACCGCGAGTTCAAGGATGTAGCGACCTTTATGGAAGAGCTGGAGCGGCTGAACAAGAAGCCGTAATGCCGCAAAAAAGAGGAAGTTTGGAGGGTGCGCCGTCGCCGGCAGATACGGAAAGCCGGAGCGGCGTCATGTGGAATGGTTATCGAATTTGTAGCAACCTGCCTGTTCGGGCTTGAGCATTTCCTCGGCGAGGAAATCGACCGCCTCGGCTATCGCCGCACCGAGACGATTGACGGCAGAGTCAGCTTTATCGGCGACGAGGCGGCTGTGGCCCGCTGCAACATCAATCTGCGCTGCGCCGAGCGGCTCTATATCAAGATGGGGAGCTTTCGCGCGCGCACCTTCGGCGAGCTGTTTGAGGGGACAAAAGCCATCGAATGGGAGCGCTTCATCGGGCGGGAGGATGCCTTCCCGGTCAAGGGGCATGCGGTGAAGAGCAAGCTGTTCTCGATTCCCGACTGTCAGAGTATCGTGAAAAAGGCGGTTGCCAAGCGGCTGGACAACGAGTACGGCATGTGCTGGTTTCCCGAGAGCAAGACGAAATATCAGATTGAATTTTTCATTCTGAAGGACATCGCCACGCTGATGATTGACACATCGGGCGTGCCGCTGCACAAGCGCGGGTACCGCGCCATTGCGGGGGCTGCGCCCCTGCGCGAGACGCTGGCGGCGGCGCTGGCGCTCAATTCCCGCCCGCGCGAAAATGTGCTGCTGTGGGATCCGTTCTGCGGCAGCGGCACGATTGCCATCGAGGCGGCGAGGAATTTGCCGTCGCCCCGCCCGAACTTTGGGCAGAGGCGCGCGCCGAGGCAAAGGCGGCGATCCGCCCGACCGCCTTTGAGGCATACGCCTCCGACATCGATCCCGAGATGGTGCAGCTTGCCGCCGACAATGCGGCGCGCGCCGGTGTCTCGGATGTGGTCAAGACCTTTGTTGCCGATGCCTGCACCATCCGCACCGGCGGGCGGCGCGGCACGATCGTCTGCAACCCGCCTTACGGCGAGCGCATGGGCAGCGCCGATGAGGTGGAGCGGCTCTATGCCCGCATGGGGCAGCATTTCCGTTCGCTCGAACCCTGGCAGGTTTATATTCTGACCTCCAGTGAGCGGTTTGAGCGGTTGTACGGCAGGCGCGCCGACAAGGTGCGCAAGCTCTACAACGGCATGATCCCGTGCTTTCTGTACCAGTATTTCAAGTTTGACCGCCCCGAGGGGTGAGAAAAAGCCGCGCGCCGACAGGCGCGCGGCTTTTTTGCGTGGAATGGGGGATGCGGCGGCGGGAACGCGCATCGGACGGCGAATGTTTTGCACATACCTGTAGGGACCGGCGTCCTCGACGGTCCGTTCTATCTGTGCCTCCCCCCGGTAAAGGGAGGTGGTGCGGAGCGCCGGAGGGATTGTTACAAAGTCACGGAACAACCCCTCAGTCGGCTAACGGTTGAGGATGTTTTTCGGTTTCGCTCGCGAAATCGTCGGTGTTCAGCCGACGAAGAAAAACTCCGCGAGACGCTTTGCGTCTCGTACAGCTCACCCCTTGCAAAGGGGAGCCGAATCCCCTTTCCCTCACTTCTCCGCAAGCTTTCTCCGCAGATACTGCCCTGTATAGGAGCCCTCGACTTCGGCGACCTCTTCGGGTGTGCCTTCGGCGACGATGCGGCCGCCGCCCTCGCCGCCCTCGGGGCCGAGGTCGATGATGTGGTCGGCAACCTTGATCATGTCGAGGTTGTGCTCGATGACGATGACGGTGTTGCCTGCGTCCACGAGGCGGTTGAGCACCGTGATCAGCTTTGCCACATCCTCGCTGTGCAGGCCCGTGGTCGGCTCGTCGAGGATGTAGACCGTGCGCCCGGTGGAGCGGCGGGCAAGCTCGGTCGCCAGCTTTACGCGCTGTGCCTCGCCGCCCGAGAGTGTGGTGGAGGACTGCCCGATCTTGACATAGCCGAGCCCGACATCATAGAGCGTCTGCAGCTTGCGCTTGACCGAGGGAACGCCCGAGAAGAACTCGATGCCCTCCTCCACGGTCATCTCCAGCACCTCGTAGATGTTCTTTTCCTTGTAGTGCACCTCCAGCGTCTCGCGGTTGTACCGCCTGCCGCCGCAGACATCGCACTTGACATAGACGTCGGGCAGGAAATGCATCTCGATGCACTTCACGCCGTCGCCCTCGCAGGCCTCGCAGCGGCCGCCCTTGGTGTTGAACGAGAAGCGCCCCGCCTTGTAGCCGCGCGCCTTCGCCTCGCGGGTCTTGGCAAACAGCTCGCGGATCTCGGAGAACACCCCGGTGTAAGTCGCGGGATTGGAGCGCGGCGTGCGCCCGATGGGGCTCTGGTCGATGGCGATGACCTTGTCAAGCGCCCCGACGCCCTCGATGCTGTCGTGCTCGCCGGGGAAGGTGACCGCGCGGTTCAGCGTGGCGGCGAGGCTCTCGTAGAGCACCGAATTGACCAGTGAGGACTTGCCGCTGCCCGAGACGCCGGTCACGGCGATGAATTTGCCGAGCGGGAAGGTCACGTCGATGTTCTTGAGGTTGTGCTCCCGCGCGCCGTGTACGGTCAGAAACGCGCCGTTGCCCGGTCTGCGGGCGGCGGGGACTTCGATCTTCCGCCGCCCGGCGAGGTAGTCGCCCGTGATGGACTTTCTGTTCCTTGCCACCTCGGCGGGTGTCCCCGCCGCGCAGACGCAGCCGCCGTGGATGCCCGCGCCGGGGCCGATGTCCACGAGGTAGTCGGCGGCGCGCATGGTGTCCTCGTCGTGCTCGACGACCACCACCGTGTTGCCGAGGTCGCGCAGCTTTTTCAGCGTGGCGATCAGTTTGTCGTTGTCGCGCTGGTGCAGGCCGATGCTCGGCTCGTCGAGGATGTAGAGCACGCCGACGAGCGATGAGCCGATCTGCGTCGCCAGCCGGATGCGCTGCGCCTCGCCGCCCGAGAGCGTCCCCGCGCGGCGCGCGAGGTTGAGGTATTCGAGGCCGACGCTGACGAGAAAGCCGAGGCGTGCGCGGATCTCCTTGACAATCTCGGCGGCAATCTGCCGGTGCTCGTTGTCCAGCTCCAGCTTCGTGACGAAGTCGAGCATTTTGTCGATCGGCATGAGGCAGAGCTCATAGATGTTCTTGCCGCCCACCGTGACCGCCAGCATCATCTTGTTCAGGCGGCCGCCCCCGCATTCGGGGCAGACCTGCTCCTCGAGCAGGCTGTCGTAGTACTCCTGCCCGTAGGACTCGCGGCGGCGGTCAATCATCGGGATAATGCCCTCAAACGTCGTGGTCTGGTGGTGCGCCGTGCCGCCGAAATAGCGCGTTACTGTGTAGGTTTCCTTCCCCGTGCCGTAGAGCAGGGCGCTCATCGCGGTGCGTGTGTATTTTTCAAGCGGGAGGTCCATCGTGAAGCCGAATTTCCTGCCCACGGCTTCAATCAGCGGGCCGTTCCAGCTCTCCTCCTCGAGCGATTTGAACCCGTTGCAGGCGATGCCGCCCTCGCGCAGGGACAGGCTCTTGTCGGGCATGAGCTTCTTTTCGGAGACGCGGGTCAGCGCGCCCAGTCCCGCGCAGCGCGGGCAGGCGCCGTCCGGCGCATTGAAGGAGAACATGCGGGGCTCCAGCTCGCCGAAGCTGATACCGTGTTCCTCGCAGGCGTATTTGAGGGAGTAGTCGCGCTCCTCCTCCATGCCCTCCCCCTCGCGCGGCACGGTCACGATGCGCACAAGTCCGTCGGTCAGGGCGACGGCGGTTTCCACCGAGTCGCCGATGCGGGTGTGCGCGTCGGGGCGGCAGACGAGGCGGTCGACCACGATTTCGACCGTGTGCTTGAGGTTTTTGTCGAGCGAAATGGTCTCCGTGAGGTCATAGAGGCTGCCGTCCACGCGCGCGCGGGCGTAGCCGCTGCGCCGCGCGTCGGCAAGCACCTTTTCGTGCGTGCCCTTGGCGTTTCGCACGATGGGGGCAAGCACCATAAAGCGCGTGCCCTCCGGCATGGCGAGGATGCTGTCGATGATGGAGTCCACGGTCTGCTGCTTGATTTCCCTGCCGCAGACCGGGCAGTGCGGCACGCCGCAGCGCGCGTACAAAAGGCGCAGGTAGTCGTAGATTTCGGTGACCGTGCCCACCGTGGAGCGCGGGTTTTTCGAGGTGGTCTTCTGGTCGATGGCAATTGCGGGGGAGAGCCCCTCAATCGAGTCGACATCGGGCTTGTCCATCTGCCCGAGGAACTGCCGCGCGTAGGAGGACAGCGACTCGACAAAGCGGCGGTGTCCCTCGGCGTAGAGCGTGTCAAACGCCAGCGAGGATTTGCCGCTGCCCGATAGCCCGGTCAGCACGGTCAGCTTGTCGCGCGGGATCGTGAGGTCAATGTTCTTGAGGTTGTTGACCCGCGCACCTTTGATGATGATGTCTTTTGCCATGGTAATACCCTTTCATGTGAAAAAGTAGGGGAAAGTGAAATGGGGTGTAAAAATGAATTGTAACCTGTAGGGGCGACCATCGGTCGCCTGCTTTTGCTTTGGTTGGTGCGGGTCGTCGAGGCGCCGACCCCTACCGGTTTGCGCGTCTCTTAGGCTTCCCCCAAGGGGGAAGCTGGCGCGTTAGCGCCTGATGAGGGGTAGCCGTTCGTCAGAACGGCGTCTCTACAGCACAGAATGAGGCTGTAAAGACGGATGCTTACGCATCCTACCCCTCATCCGTCACAGGGTGTTTTCCCATCGGGAAAACTCCGCGAGACGCATTGCGTCTCGTACACCTCTCCCCCAAGGGAAGCCTGATAGACGTACACACCGTCGAGCGCCGTCTGTCTCCCGCCGCTCTATCTGAGCCTCCCTTGTGCAAAGGGAGGTGTCGCCGAACGGCGACGGAGGGATTGTTACAGAGCTACGGAACAACCCCTCAGGCGGCTATCGCCGCCAGCTCCCCTTGCACAGGGGAGCCGAAAATTACAGCCCGCGGAGCTCCTTGATGCGGTCGCGCAGGTAGGCCGCCTTCTCGAATTCCAGCTTCGCCGAGGCAGCACGCATTTCCCTCGTGTATTCTTCGATGAGCTTTTCGCGGTCGCTCCGCGTGAGCTTCTTCGCCGCCGCGGCAGCCTCCTTCTTCGACTTGCCGCCCAGCGAAATCACCTCGCGCACATCCTTTTTGATCGTCTTCGGCACGATGCCGTGCGCGTTGTTGTACGCCTTTTGCAGGCTGCGGCGGCGCTCGGTCTCCTCCATCGCGCCGCGCATGGATTCGGTCACGGTGTCGGCATAGAGGATGACCTTGCCGTCCGCATTGCGCGCAGCGCGGCCGATGGTCTGAATCAGCGAGGTCTCACTGCGTAAGAACCCTTCCTTGTCCGCGTCGAGAATCGCCACCAGCGATACCTCCGGGATGTCCAACCCTTCGCGGAGCAGGTTGATGCCGACCAGCACATCAAACACGCCGAGGCGCAGGTCGCGCACAATCTCCATGCGCTCCATCGTCTCCACGCTGTGGTGGATGTATTTGACCTTGATGCCGTTTGCATCGAGGTAACCGCTGAGGTCCTCCGCCATCTTCTTGGTCAGCGTGGTGACCAGCACGCGCTCGCCGCGCGCCGAACGGGCGCGGATCTCGCCCATCAGGTCGTCCACCTGCCCCTCGATGGGGCGCACCTCGACTGCGGGGTCGAGCAGACCGGTCGGGCGAATCAGCTGCTCCACGATCTGCCCGCTGCGCGTGCGTTCGTATTCGCCGGGCGTCGCGCTGACATAGACCACCTGATTGATGTGCTGTTCAAACTCGTCGAAGAAGAGCGGGCGGTTGTCGTAGGCGCTCGGCAGGCGGAAGCCGTATTCCACGAGGTTGGTCTTGCGCGCGCGGTCGCCGCCCGACATGCCGCGCACCTGCGGCAGCGTGACGTGCGATTCGTCGATGAACATGAGAAAATCCTTCGGGAAGTAGTCGAGCAGGGTGTACGGCGTTGAGCCCGCCGGGCGGCGGGATAGCACGCGGGAGTAGTTCTCCACGCCGGAGCAGAAGCCCACCTCGCGCAGCATCTCGAGGTCGTAGCGCGTGCGCTGCTCGATGCGCTGTGCCTCGATCAGCTTGCCCTGACTTTCAAAGAATTTCACCCGCTCGGCAAGCTCGTCCTCGATTTCACGGAGGGCTTCCTCCCGCTTGTCGTCGGTGACGGCGTAGTGCGTCGCGGGGAAAATGACGGTCACGTCCAGCTCGCGGACAAGCTCGCCGGTCAGCACATTGATCTCGGACACACGGTCGATCTCGTCGCCGAAAAACTCCACGCGCACCGCCTTTTCGCTCTCGGAGGCGGGGAAGATCTCCACCGTGTCGCCCCGCACACGGAACTTGCCGCGCACAAAGCCGACGTCGTTGCGCTCGTAGGCGATCAGCACGAGGCGGCGGAGCAGCTCCTCGCGCTCCATCGCCATGCCGCGGCGCAGCACGATTTGCAGCTCCTGATACTCGGACGGGTCGCCCAGGCTGTAGATGCAGGAGACGCTGGCGACGATGATGACGTCCCGCCGCTCGAACAGCGCGCTCGTCGCGCTGTGGCGCAGCTTGTCGATCTCGTCGTTGATCATCGCGTCCTTCTCAATGTACATGTCTTTGCCGGGGATGTACGCCTCGGGCTGGTAGTAGTCGTAGTAGGAGACGAAGTATTCCACCGCGTTGTTCGGGAAGAACTCGCGGAACTCGGAGCAGAGCTGGGCGGCAAGCGTCTTGTTGTGCGCCAGCACCAGGGTCGGGCGGTTGACGTTGGCGATGATGTTTGCCATCGTGAAGGTCTTGCCCGAGCCGGTCACGCCCAGCAGCGTCTGCTCGGACAGCCCCGCCTCCACGCCTGCGGTCAGTTTCGCGATTGCGTCGGGCTGGTCGCCGGTCGGTTTATAGGGTGCGCGCAGGTCGAATTTGTTATTCTGCATTCCCGTCTCCTTTCAAGAGGTTCGTTTCGCACACGGGGTGCGCCGTGTAGCCGCCCGCCGCCGCCGTGATGCGCAGCGGGTAGGGCATGTGGCCGAAGAAAAGCAGGTCGCCGTGTGCCGCCGCCTCGTTCAGCACGCGCAGGCGCGTGGTCAGCAGCAGCGGGTTTTCTTCCGCGCCCCATGCGGGGTGTTCCGCCTGGCAGACATGGTAGAAAAGGTCGCCGCAGAACAGCAGGGTGCGCCCGCCCGCCGTGAGGCGCACGGCGAGGTGATGCGGCGTGTGCCCCGGCGTCGGGACGAGGGATACCGTATCGGTGATCGCCCGCGCGCCGTCCGGCACGGGGACGGCCGCCCCGGCGGCCAGCACGGGCTCGATTGAGTCGCGCAGCACGCAGACGTCGTCGGGGGAAAGCTCCGGCAGGCGGGCGCGCAGGGTGGCAAGGTCTCCGGCGGGCAAACAGTATGCCGCACGCGGGAAGGTCGGCGTCCAGACGCCGTTTTGCAGCCGCGTGTTCCAGCCGACATGGTCGGCGTGCAGATGCGTGCAGATCACGGTGTCGATTGTCTCGGGCGGCGCCACTGCCGCAAGGCGGTCGAGCCAGTCGGTGTCAAGACCGCCCCAGCCGCCGCAGAGCGGCTTGCCGTTGCCGATGCCGGTGTCAATGAGGATACGCCGCCCGTCGGCAAAGAGCAGAAAGCTCTGCACCGGGGCAAGCACATGCCCCTCGCCGTCGGCGCAGGCGGGGAAGCGCGCCGCATAGGGACGGATCGCCGCTGCCGTCATGGAGGGGACGAGGCGCCGGATGATGTCGCCGGCATCGTGCGTCTCGACAATCCGGTAGATTTGTGCGTCGCCGAAGTTGAAATGATCGGTCATTTTATCCTCCCCGTCCAAAAGTTGTCGCAGAAGTTCTATAGAAAAAAGTTGATTTTCACTGAATATAGTATTATATCACATTTCGGGCATTCTGTAAAGGGGGCAGCGTCGGAAATGCAAAAAGGAAGTGCCGCGGCACTCCCTTGTGTAAAGGGTGAGGTGCCATGCGAAGCCGACGGAGGGATTGTTGCACGGTAAAAAAGGTAGAAAAAGCATGGAACAACCCCTCAGGCGCTCACGCGCCGGCTCCCCTTGCACAGGGGAGCTGAAAAAGAAAAACCGCCGTTCGGCGGTTTTTTCTGTTCGACTGATTCAGTACGACACTTTTCTTATATCCGCGCCGAGGTCGCGGAGCTTGCGGACGATGTTGTCATAGCCGCGTTCGATGGTGTGAATGTCGGTGATTTCGGTTCTGCCGCTGGCGGCAAGCCCCATGATCACCATCGCCGCGCCCGCACGCAAATCGACCGAACGCATCGGCGCGCCGACAAGCGCGGTGCTGCCGCGGACGGTTGCCGTTTTGCCTGCGATGTCGATGACGGCGCCGGTCTTGCGCAGTTCCTCCACATAGCGGAAGCGGTTGTCCCACACGCCCTCGGTCACGCGACCGGTGCCGTCTGCAAAGCAGAGCAGCGCGGTCATCTGCGGCTGCATATCCGTGGGGAAGCCGGGGTAAGGCTGCGTCTTGACATTGATGCCCTTCATCGCGCCGTCGCGGCGCACGATCACGGCATCGTCCAGCTCTTCGACGAAAACGCCCATCTCGGTGAGCTTAGCCGAAATGGAGTCTAAGTGCTTCGGAATGACATTGTTGATTTTGACATTGCCGCCGGTTGCCGCCGCGGCGCACATGAAGGTGCCTGCCTCAATCATGTCGGGAATGATGGCGTAGGTCGAGCCGTGCAGCTTTTCCACGCCCCTTATCTTGATGGTGTCCGTGCCCGCGCCGACAATACGTGCGCCGCAGGTGTTGAGGAAGTTGGCAAGGTCGACGATGTGCGGCTCACGCGCCGCGTTTTCCAGCACGGTGGTGCCGTCGGCAAAGACCGATGCTAAGATAGCGTTGACTGTTGCGCCGACCGAAACCATGTCAAAATAGACCTCGGCGGCGACCAGCGCGTCCGTCTTTGCCTCGACATAGCCGCCCCGCACCGAAACCGTCGCGCCGAGCGCCTCAAAGCTCTTGATATGCTGGTCGATGGGGCGCACGCCGAAGTCGCAGCCGCCGGGCGAGCCGACGCGCGCGTAATTGAATCTGCCGAGTTCCGCGCCGATGAGGTAGGTCGAGCCGCGCATGCGGCTGACCAGCTCGTAGGGCGAGCGTCCCGGCTGTACATAGCGCGTGTCAATCTCCACCGTGGTGTGGTCGCGCTTGACCTTGGCACCCATCTTTTCGAGGATCTCCAGCGTCAGGTCTACATCGAGAATCTCGGGTACATTTTCAATAACGCAGCGGTCGCCGACGAGCACCGTGCCGACAAGCACCGGCAGCGCCGCATTTTTCGCGCCGCTGATCTCGACTGTGCCGACAAGCGGGGTTCCGCCGTTGATGATGATTTTGTCCATAGCTCAGATTCCTCTCGAAAATTCGGTGGGGCAAGCAAGGGCTTCCGCCCAACAATTCAGTATATCATAAAAGGCAGGGCATCGTCAATATTTTTCGCCACTTTGCGCGTTCACGACCGAGACGCTGCCGTCCGCATAGGTCACGCGGTAGGCGGGGAGGAGCCAGAGCGTCCCCTCTGCGGCGTCCTCGTAGGGCGCATAGCAGAGCGAAATCGCGCGCACGGTGCCCGCCGCGCCGCGCCGCCGCTCACTAAGCAGTATATTGATGCGGGTCAAAAGAGGTTCGGCGTCCTCTGCCTCGGTGGAGAGGAAGAGGTAGCTGCCGCGCGCGTAGACCAGCTCGGTGCCGAGAAAGGCGAACACGCAGTCGTCGAGCGAGAGCGGAATGCCGTCCGCCGCCGCGGTGCGCGTGAAGAAAACATAGCCGTCGGCGGTGGTCGCCGGGAAGCTCTTTGCCGCGCCTTCGGGCAGCCCAAGCAGCGTTTCCAGCGCGCGGCGCACTGCCTCGGT
>ENA-UONV01003592-UONV01003592.1-human-gut-metagenome-genome-assembly--contig:-CS4-NODE-3592-length-10345-cov-3.614674_pt1 | contig 10345 bp, 9 predicted proteins | sample MGYA00242461_ERZ724008 | MGnify/ENA metagenome assembly ERZ724008 | reverse complement strand
CAAAAGAGAGGCAACTTTAGCCGGAAATAAAAAGAGCCATCCGTACACAACGGACAGCTCTTCATTATCGTTTTTACCAAATCTTAATCAAGAACAGCGAAGTGAACGGCCCAATTTCAGAATCGTCGTTTTCGTAATGCCATTCAATTCACAAAGCTTTGAAACAGTCGTACCGTATTTAGCAGCAATAGCCCCCAACGTATCACCTGATTTCACACGATGGTAAACCGGAGTTGCCTCTTGCTGCCCGGCATTGGAAGTCTGGTTGATCGAAGCGACAGCTGCAGCATCAGCCGCAACCGTAGTCTTCACGGTTTGCTTTACGCTCGCAGAAGCGGTCGGTTTCGATGTCCCGGCTTTAGCGGAAGCGACCGCGCCGGCACTGCAACGAATCGACTGTCCGATTCGCAAGACAGACGTGCTTTTCAGGCCGTTCAGACGGCACAATTCATTCACGCTGGTTCCATATATCCGGGCAATCTTGCCTAACGTATCACCTGACTTCACACGGTGATAAACCATCCGGTCGGAAGAAGAAGTATAGATATTGCTTCTGCGCCCGTTAATCTTTATGTTATGGAAAACATAAGTATCCTGGTGAGGAACACCATTTTCGAAATCTATAATTTCAGCCGGATTAATGGCCTGTCCCAAAAAGCGGGTTTCAAAGTGAAGATGGGAACCGGTAGAACGTCCCGTGTTACCGCCTAATCCGATCGTTTCGCCTGCACGTACGATCTGGTTCTCTTCCACCAAAATCTTAGATAAATGTCCATAGATTGTTTCCAAACCGTTCGGATGGCGAAGCACCACATAATAGCCATATCCTCGACGTTCGAAAGCCTTAATACGAACCTTACCGTTAAAAGCGGCACGGATCGTATCACCCTTCAACACCTTCAAATCTATCCCTTTATGCATACGACGGCGACGAGGCCCATATTTAGAGGTGATCCTTGCCATAGAATCAATGGCGATAGGATAGACAAAGGAGGAACAGTCTATCGCAAACGAATCCGGGAAATTGACCTTCGCAGTTCCCCGAAACGGATCGACCCAACGGTTCTCCCAATTGGAGCCGTACAATTCGTCAGCGGGAAACATCAAGTTCTCCTTTTCTTCCATTTCGATCTCGCTGAGGGTTGCGAGTTCTTTCAGTTCCATATTTTTCCGGATATTAACACGGTCTGCCATCAATTCAGAAACACGTTTATCCATCTTTTTAATATGAACGATTTGCTTCGGAGTCCCTTTATCTTCTTTTATTTTAGCTTCAACAGCTGATACCAGAATAGTGGTACAACAAATAAACAGTAATGCTCGTATCTTCATTATTCTTATCACTTTCGACAGTAATCCCACGGTGAAAAATCATGATATAGAATGGTTTATTCCACCGTCATCCCGTCAAAGTTCGTAATTTTGAATAAGCCGGCAAAATTCAATAACGAAAAATTTCCGCAATGAAACCAAAGAAAAGCAAAAGCAGACTTTTTATCCTTTGATTTACATAAGATTAAAACAAAACATGTTTCACAACATATTAGCTGATCATTCCCCAATTTACCTTCTTAGCAAAGAGAGTTTTCAGGCGTTCGTTCAATATCCGGTTAGGTTCGGATAACAAATCGGGGTCTTCGTTCAAAACCTCCTGGGCGATATCACGCGCATACTGAAGGATTTGTCCATCGGCAGCCAGATTCGCGATCTTAAGGTCTATCCCCTCTCCCCTCTGGCGCGTTCCTTCCAGGTCACCATGCCCCCGCAGACGCAAATCGGCCTCGGCAATCTCGAAACCGCTGTTGCTGCTCACCATTATTTCCAGGCGCTTGCGTGTCTCGTTGCTCAGTTTATAAGAAGAGACAAGTACGCAATATGACTGCTCCGCCCCACGTCCCACCCGGCCGCGAAGCTGATGCAACTGGGAAAGGCCGAAGCGTTCGGCGCTTTCGATAACCATCACGGAGGCATTCGGTACGTTCACACCGACTTCTATCACAGTCGTCGCCATCAATATCTGTGCTTCACCGGAAATAAACTTCTGCATTTCCGCCTCTTTTTCGGCAGCTTTCATCTTTCCGTGAACCATGCATACCTTATATTCCGGAAACACCTCTTTGAATGTCTCGAAACCCTCTTCCAAGTTCTTATAATCCAATTTCTCACTGCCTTCAATCAAAGGATAAACGACATAGACTTGTCGACCCTGTCCAATTTCCTTACGGAGGAAGTCGTAAAGTTGCGCTTTCTTATTATCATAGCGGTGCACGGTCTGGATCGGTTTACGTCCGGGTGGCAACTCATCGATCACCGAGACATCCAAGTCACCGTATAAAGTCATGGCAAGTGTACGGGGAATAGGCGTCGCGGTCATCACCAGGACATGAGGAACAATCGAATTTTTCGTCCACAACCGGGAACGCTGTTCCACCCCGAAACGGTGTTGTTCGTCTATAATCGCCAGACCGAGAGAGGAAAAGACGACTGTCTCTTCAATCAGCGCATGTGTCCCGATCACGATCTGGATCTCACCGCTCGCGATAGCCGGCAATATCTTATTCCGCTCCTTCTTTTTCGTCGAGCCGGTCAGGAGGGCTACTTTTATATCCATGTCTTTCAGAAAGCCCATGACTGTCGCATAATGCTGAGTCGCCAGAATCTCCGTCGGCGCCATCATGCAAGCCTGACAATGGTTATCGACCGCCAACAGCATAGAGAGCAAAGCCACCAAAGTCTTCCCGCTTCCCACATCTCCCTGCAAAAGGCGGTTCATCTGCCGTCCGCTTCCCATATCGGCACGAATCTCACGGACAACGCGTTTCTGCGCATTCGTCAGCTCGAAAGGCAGATATTCTTTATAAAACGTATTAAAATAATCTCCAACGGAAGGAAAGACAATCCCTTTCAACTTCAGCTTGCGCAGGTTGGAAGAACGAAGAATGTTAAGCTGGATGAAAAACAACTCGTCAAACTTCAGGCGCAGTTGGGCTTTCCGCAATTTATCGACCGATTCCGGAAAATGCACATTCCGTATCGCTTCCGGAAACGGCATCATGCGGATACGGTTCAAGACAGCCGGAGGAAGTGTTTCAGGCAGCGTCCAGTTCAAACCGCTTAACAATGTGTACTGCAAATTCTGGACCGCCCGCGAATTGAGGAACGACTTTTTCATCTTCTCGGACGTATTATAGAACGGTGTCAGCCCGTTGGCTACCTTATCCGCCTGGTCCAGCGTGTCTATATCCGGATGAGGGATATTATAGATATGCCCGAACTCAGTCGGTTTGCCGAACACGATATAATCGACACCAGTCTTGATCTTGTCCATAACATAGTTAATTCCTTTGAACCAAACCAGATCGATCGTCCCTGTCCCGTCCGTAAATTTCCCGATCAACCTCCTTGTACGCCCCTCGCCTACCGTATCGAAAAACAAGATGCGCCCTTTCAACTGTATATAAGGCATATCGCCAGTCACCTCCGCAACCTTATAAAAACGACTACGGTCAATGTATTTGTACGGAAAGTAGAACAACAGGTCTTCATACGAAGAAATGCCGGCTTCCTTCTGCAATATTTCCGCCTTTTTCGGGCCGACGCCCGGCAGATACATGATGGAACGTTTGTCGAGATCGAGCATATACAAATATTTATTTTGCAAGTAACGCCTTTGCCACCAACAGATCGAACGGAGTCGTAATCTTTATATTTTCCCGGTTTCCCGGAACAGTCTTGACCGTATGTCCGAAAGCCTCCACAACTGAAGCATCGTCAGTAAAAAACTCCGAGTAAGGTTGTTCATACGCTTTCAAAAGCAAATCATAATCGAAAACCTGCGGGGTTTGCACCGCCTGATAACGCGAACGATCGACCGGACGGCTCGACTCACCGGAAAACTCGCGGAGAGAATCGACCACAGGCACGACCGGGATAGCAGCACCCGACACTTCAGCCTCGGCAAAACACCGGTCGATAACTTCGGGAGCGACAAAAGGACGGACCCCGTCATGAACGGCGACACACGTCTTTTCATCCCCTCCAGACAGATTTCCGATTTCATCCGAAAGGAAATGCAATCCGTTCCGGACGGAATGAAAACGCGTCTCACCTCCGTTCGCTATCCGGTGCGGCACCTTACAACCGATCTCCTGGCAAAGCATCTTCCAATAGGGTTGGTGATCTTCCGGAAGCACCAGGATCAAACCGACAGACGCATCCCAGCGATGAAAAGCTTCCAACGTATGCATCAGGACAGGCTTTCCTTCCATCGGGATAAACTGCTTCGGCAAATCGCCTCCCATACGCAACCCGCGGCCTCCGGCGACTATCAGGACATATCTCTTCATTATTCCAGTTCCTCCAATACTTTCTTGACTTCCTCGTCTGCCTTGTAAAGTTTCTCCTTACACAGTTTGATCAGTCGGGTCGCCTCCTTTACCTTTTCAGAAAGAATGTCAACGTCCAGATCGCCGTTCTCGATGTCGGCGACGATCTTACGTAGTTTCTCTACTGCTTCATTATATGTTTCTGCCATGATGGGGGTTTTTGATTTATGATTTTTGATTTATGATTTATTTCTTCAGCACTGTCGAACGTACTTCACCGTCTGCAAAACGGGTTACCAATTCGTCGCCGATGGCCAATCCGTCAGCCTGTTTGATGATCTTTCCGTCCTTCAACGTCAAACTGTAGCCTCGCTTCAAGACATAATCGGGAGAAGCCATCTTGATGAACTGTTCGGTCAACTGAATGAAGCGGTTCCGTTCCGCCAAACTACTTTCCACGCGATTTGCCAAACGCACTTGCATCGCTTCCAGCTTCGATGCCCATTGGTTTAGAAAGGCATGGGCATCCGTTGGCAATTGCATGCCCATCCGTTGGAGCTGCGAACGATTCCGTTCGATCCGGTTTATTGCCAAGACAGGCAGACGACTTCCCAATGATTGCAGGAAGTTCTTTTGCCTGGACAGGATATCGGTTACCAACGAACAGACCTCCTGTTGCAACTCTTCCACCTCTCCGGCAGCTTTATCCATCCGCCCGATCAGAAACTCGGCCACAGCCGTCGGCGTTTTCATCCGCGTATGGGCGACCATATCCAGAATCGTATCATCGCGTTCATGCCCAATACCGGTTATAATAGGAAGCGGGAACTGCGCACAGTTGGCCGCCAGCAGATAGGAATCGAAACTATTCAGGTCCGAAGTAGCTCCGCCGCCCCGGATAATCACGACCACATCAAAACAGTCGACATAACGGTACACCCTGTCTAACGCCGCAATTACGGACTCTTCCGTCCGTTCGCCCTGCATAAGAGCCGGAAACAGCTTCGTGTAGAAAGGATAGCCTGCCTTGTTGCCAGACAACTGGTTCAGGAAGTCTTCATATCCGGCAGCCGTAGGCGAAGTAATGACAGCGATCCGCATCGGCAACGTCGGGAACGGCAACTCTTTATTCAAAGTGAAGACACCTTCTTCCTTCAATTGCCGGATGATTTCCAGCCGTTTCCGGATCATGTCTCCCAGTGTATAGGCCGGGTCGATATCCAACACAGTCAGGCTATAACCGTAGAGTTCATGGAACTCGACCGACACCTTCACCAGCACTTTCAGGCCGGAAGCAAACATCTGCCCGGTTTCCATCTCAAAATAAGGCTTCAACATCCGGAACGTCTTCGCCCAGATAGAGCCACGCGCCTTCGCCACCAGCTGTCCGGTTATCGCATTCTTCTCGATAAACTCCAGATAACAGTGCCCGGATGCAGCATTCTGACGCACGTCGCTCATCTCGGCACGCACCCAGCACGTTTCCGGGAATGCATTCAGGACAGCCTCTTTCACCCGGTTATTCAGCTCCAGCAAAGAAAACTCCTGCCGCTCCCAGTTCTGATTATTTTGCCCGTTTCCCATTTTTCCTTTCCTTTTTATATGCTTTATAGAAATCAGGAATACCATAACCTAACTCCGTATCCGGATGTTTATATTGGCTGGACGAGCGATGCAGCAGCTCGATCATCTCCCGGTTATTCAACCAAGGCAGTGATTGCCAGAGGCAAACTCCCATCCCTGCAAGGATAGGCGTGGCAAAAGAGGTCCCGTTCGCATACCTGACACTGCCGTTCGGCCCTATCACGCAGCTACTCGTACCTAACGCCACGGCATCCGGTTTCACACGCCCGTCAATAGTAAAGCCTACGGAGCTGAAACCGCTTTTCTTTTTATCTTCATCTATCGCACCGACCGTAAAGATTCCGGCCGCATCCGATGGGAACGTGATCTTTTCCCAATCGCCGTTTCCTTCATTACCGGCACTGCAAAATACGAGTATCCCTTTATCGGCAGCCAAGTGAGCTGCCTGACTGATCATGGCAGTCTTGCCATCCAAAGCAGCCTGCTCGTACGACAGTTCATCCGCATCAAAAGCAAAATACCCGAGTGACGAAGAAATGACATCCACACCGGCACTGTCCGCATATTCAACTGCGGCAGTCCAATAGTCTTCCTCGACGGGATATTCGGAATCGCTGTCCTCACTTTTAAGCAGCAGATAAGAAGCCTTCGGAGCAGTCCCGACCATCACACCCGGAATATCGGCAGCGAGGCAGGAAAGGACCTTTGTCCCGTGGTCGTCCCCGACAAACACGCTTTTACCGGGAAAGACGACATTATGCGTTCCCAACAACCTGAGCGAATCGAAAGCCGATATCCGGTCCGCATTCATAAAACCGGCATCGATCACGGCCACCCGCATTCCTTCACCCTGAAAACCGGCTTCATGCAATTTAGTCCCGTTCAACATCTTGATCTGTTTATGAGCATAACCATACTCATTGCACAGAGGTTCATCCTCCGGCACGAAACGGTCTTCTCCCTTTTCCTCGGCCGGGACCCGCAAGTTCCCTTTCCAAATCCACTTGACGGAATCGACAATTGCCAACTGTTGCAATTGTTCGGCCACCGTACTATCGGGACTTTCCACCACGACAGTCGCAAACCACTTGCTTTGCACAACCGGGATCACACCCGTTTCAGACAACATGTCGATATACGACCGGGATATGGGAAAGTCAGCATCCGTGACGGCGATATCATTTTTAGCTCTCCGCTCGATCGCCTGCTTGGAAAGAAAGGCTTCAGGTTCCTCCACCCGGTAACCGTCATCACCCTTATCTTTCAAATAGACGCGAAAACGATAATTCTCTCCGGCCCATAGCCAGGCCGGAAGACAACACAGAAAGAGTATAGACAAATATTTTGACATCGTTGCTTTATCTTTTTCTGCAAAAATATAAATTGTATAGCATATAAAAAATCCCGGCAACTCATTCGAGGCCGGGCCTATACGTTCTATTTTTCTTATACGGAAATATATCAAATAGGGATTTCACGTTTTACACTCTGACGCAAAGAGATAAGGGTTTCCGTAGCGGTCACACCCGGTATTTCCTGTATCTGCGTATTCAGCAACTCCATCAGGTGTTCATTGTCGCGTGCGTATAACTTGATCAACATCGTGTACGGACCGGTCGTAAAATGACATTCGACCACTTCCGGAATCTTTTCAAATTCGGGAACCACGTCTTTGTACATCGAACCGCGTTCCAGTTTTACACCGATATAAGTACAAGTGTTGTAACCTAAAATCTTCGGATTAATATGATAGCCTGACCCAACGATCACATTCATATCAATCATGCGTTGTACCCGTTGATGAATGGCAGCACGCGAAACACCACATTCTTCGGCTACATCCTTGAAAGGAATCCTGGCATTCTTTGAAATAATGTTCAATATCTGCCGGTCCAGTTTGTCTATCTTCTCCATTGCTTGCTTACTTTACTTTCCTGTTTTAGATTTAATGTATCAAAAGTATATAATTAATTTCAATACTATATCATAGTGAAAGAAAAAAGTGCAAAATAAATAATAAAAGCGGGCGAAAAATGCTATTTAACATATTTCGCCCGCTAATTATCGTATAAAACGACAGTCTATTATTTCTTGTCTTTTACAATTTCCAGCAATTCGATTTCGAATTTCAGCGTGCTGTTCGGTTTGATGTCCTGTCCTGCGCCACGTTCGCCGTAAGCCAGATCAGAAGGAATCCAAACGATATATTTAGAGCCTACCGGCATCAACTGTAAAACTTCCGTCCAACCTTTGATTACGCCGTTAACCGGGAATTCCATCGGTTCACCGCGATCAACAGAGCTGTCGAATTTGGTTCCGTCCAGCAAAGTACCAGTGTAATGCACCTTTACTTTATCCGTAGCAGTCGGTTTATCACCTGTACCTTCCGTTACGACCTGATATTGCAAACCGCTTTCGGTTGTGAAAACGTCTTTCTTCGATTTGTTTTCAGCCAGGAACTTTTCGCCTTCTTCTTTCGTCTTCTTCGCATCTCTTGCAGAAGCTTCCATGAAGTACGTCTGAACATAAGCCTGAGCAGCCTGCGGAGTCATCTTCATAGCAGAGGAATCACCCTTGATAGCTTGGATAAAGCCGGCAATCAGATCATCAACGTTAGCAGGATCGCCCGGCAGAGTCTTTAAATTTTCTTTGTAACCTGCACCTGTGCTGATACCGATGGCATAGCTCACGCTATCTGCGGCAGTCTTCAAAGATGCACTTTTGTGTGAATCACCACATGATGTAATACCCATAGCTACAATCGCTGTAGCAACCAATACACTAATCTTTTTCATTTTTCTCTATTCTATTATTTTACTATATCCAATAATTCTACGTCGAAAACCAATGCGCTGTTCGGCTCGATCGCATCTCCCGCACCATGCTCACCGTAGGCCAGGTCGGAAGGGATGAAAAGACGCCATTTAGAACCTACCGGCATCAACTGCAACGCTTCCACCCATCCTGGGATCACCTGCGACACACCGAATACGGCGGGTTCGCCACGCTGAACAGAGCTGTCGAATACTGTTCCGTTGATCAATGTACCATGATAATGACATTTTACCTTGTCGGAAGCAGCCGGCTTGGCCCCTTCGCCCTGCTTCAACACCTGATACTGCAAACCGCTGGGTAACGTAACGACTCCGGCTTTTCCTTTATTGATATTCAGGAATTCCTCCCCGGCTTTCTTATTAAGCTCCAGTCTTTCTTTCTGAAGATTCATGAAGTAATCGTTGATAACCTGCTTTGCTTCATCGTAACTGATTTCAGGTTCTGCTCCGCCGAGCACATCCTTCAAACCTTTTACAAAATCCTCAACCTGAAGATTATTAATGCCTGAGTTCTGGAAATTATTCCCAATACTTAAGCCAAGTGCGTAACTAATTTTATCCATTCTTTTTCTTTTCAACTAATTATGAACTACAAATGTAATGCTTTTAACCACATAAACAGCAAACAAGAAGACTTTTTTACTACATTTGCATCACTTATGGAAGAACAACTGACAGAAACGAGACTATTTTCTACCCTCTTTGAACAATACAAAGAGCCTTTTATCTCGTTTGCCAATTCCTACATACGCGACAGGACTGTAGCCGAAGATATTTATGTAGAAGCAATGATGCAATATTGGGAAAAGCGCCATGAACTTCCTTCCGATACAAATATTCCGGCCTATATTCTTACATCGGTTAAAAACAGGTCATTAAACCATTTACGGCATATGAGTGTAAGAACAGAAGCCGAGGAACAATTGTTCAGCCATAGCATCAAAGAATTAAATTTCCGTATCTCATCGCTGGAATCATGCGACCCGTCAGAACTTTTCACCATCGAGATACGCGAGATCATCCAGAGAACACTGGACGAACTACCCAAACAAACCCGCGTCATTTTCTATAAAAGCCGTTATGAGAACAAGACAAATAACGAAATAGCTGAGGAGCTAAGTGTAAATATCAAAACCGTCGAATATCATATTTCCAAAACGCTGAAAGCCCTACGCACACGCCTGAAAGACTATTTGCCACTACTGATTTTTTTATATAATAACGGGGTGTAGACAAGCTATATATTTAATATTTTGCATCGGCATCTTCCGTAATCTCCTTACAATAATCTGCCTGTCGACAATCATCTGCAGGTAAACGATCCGGCAAGAAATCCGAGATTATATGACGAAAAATTTCTGCTACATGCTTTTTAAATCGAGATTAAGTCGGCTCTCCTTTACCGAATAAATTAAAAAAATTGATTTTTCTTTTTAGGGTATCTTCCGAATGGTGTGTTATTATTAAAAGGGGTATTTAAGTCTCTTAAATTCGATTACCATGAACAAAGAATTATTACATACATATTTCAAAGGGAAAACAACCCCAGATGAAGAAAAGCAGATCATGGATTGGGCGGAGGCTTCATCTGAAAACTACAGT
>ENA-UONV01003588-UONV01003588.1-human-gut-metagenome-genome-assembly--contig:-CS4-NODE-3588-length-10347-cov-4.722114_pt1 | contig 10347 bp, 5 predicted proteins | sample MGYA00242461_ERZ724008 | MGnify/ENA metagenome assembly ERZ724008 | reverse complement strand
AATGATAGCGGTTACAACTGTACGAAAGAGCTTTTAAAAAATCCAGATCGACCAACAGCAATAGTGGCAATCAACGATTTTACGGCAGCAGGTGTACTTAGGGCAATTCACGATGAAGGACTTCGTGTTCCGCAGGATATCTCAGTAGTAGCATTTGATAATACGTACCTGTCAGGTGCATTGACACCAGCATTGACATCAGTAGGAGCCAACTATACAGAGTTTGCAAAGCATCTTGTAGAGGCAGCAATCCGTGCATCAGAGAACGAGACATGCCCTGAGGACTATATGGTTCCGGTTGGTATTAGTGTAAGAGATTCCTGCACACATGTGCCTGAAGAAAATCTTTGAGGAATATGAAAGTGGTTTCATAAGGCCAAAGTAGGACAGAAAATAGGCAAAACAAGCTAGTATAACAAGAAATCAAGGAGTGACATATGTTCACTCCTATTTTAATTGTAAAACATGCACAATAAAAAGACTTGTATATTAGTGAGTTATTACAAAGATGTTAGAATGCGCAAAAATATGTTGACATATCAGATAAAAAATATATAATAAAGCTATGAAAAGGGTTTCAGCAAGGATGGTTGAAATGCACAAATGAAATCTCACCTTTCTGATAGAAAATATACATAATGTGTCATGAATTTATTTTTTTATGAGAAAGATGAAAGCGGTTTCATAAATGCGTCAAAATAACTTTATAACCGCGAGCGCAGCAGTGGCTGAAATTCAAATTTTATTCTTTATTATTAAGGAGGGTAACATGGGAAAGACAACATCAACTTTACCCCAGTATCAGTACAAGAAAAAGCATGGTTTTTTCTATAACCTGAAAAAGTATCGTGTACTGACACTTATGTGTGTACCGGCAATCGTATTTTTCTTTGCATTTAACTACATGCCGCTCCCAGGTATCTATGTGGCATTCGTTAAGTACAATTACAGAGACGGTATTTTCGGAAGCAAGTTTGTGGGTCTGCAAAACTTTGAGTTTCTAATGCAGTCTGGAAAGCTCCTCGACCTGACAAAGAACACGATTCTTTACAACTTGGCTTTCATCTTCTTAGGAAACATCATTGCGATGTTAATGGCAGTTTTGTTAAACGAGATCCACAATAAGTATTTTAAGAAGGTTTCACAGACATTGATGTTCCTTCCATACTTCATCTCACAGGTTCTTGTTGGTTTCCTTGTATTCAACTTGTTAAACTACGATACCGGATTTATCAATGGTATTTTAGTAAAGCTGGGTATGGAAAAATGGCAGCCGTATTCCGATAAGAGTGTATGGCCACCAATCTTAATTGTCGTATATCTGTGGCAGGTAACTGGTTATAACTCAGTTGTTTATTTTGCATCTATCTGCGGTATTGATACTTCTATCATTGAGGCAGCAAGAGTGGACGGTGCAAACTGTTTCCAGAAGATTCGCTATATTATTCTGCCAAGTCTTCGAAGCACAATCGTTATCTTACTTTTGTTCGCACTTGGCGGTATCGTAAAAGGAAACTTCGGTCTGTTCTACAACATCGTCGGAACGAACCCATTGTTGTATGACACTACTGATATTATTGAGACATACGTATATCGAAGTACAATCACAGACTTTAACTTCTCAACAGCATCTGCAGTCGGTTTGTATCAGTCAATCATCGGATTCTGTATCGTTATGGCAAGCAACTTTGCTGTTAAGAAGATCGATCCTGAGTACGCATTATTCTAAGGAGGGAGAAAGAAATGGCAAAATCGACAGTAAAAGGTACGAAAATCAAGCTGGATCGCTCCGATATCATAATCCGTACAATAGGATATGTAGTAGTTACACTTTATGCGTTGGCTTGCGTGTTACCATTCCTGATTATTATTGGAACCTCATTTACAGCTGAGGAAGTGATCCGTACAGAAGGAGCACAGCTGTTCCCGAAGCAGTTTACAACAAAGGCTTATGAGATGGTACTTCAGGGTGGTGCAATCTGGAAGTCTTATGGACTGACTATTACGATGACCTTAACTGGTACACTCGTTGGTCTGGGCATCATTTCCATGACTGGATATGCTTTGCAGAGAAAGGATTTCCCATTCCGCAATGCAATCTCATTCTACATCTATTTTACCACACTGTTCTCAGCAGGTCTGGCTCCGTACTACCTGATGATGACACAGACCTACAAGCTGCAGGATAACTACTTAGCAGTATGGCTTCCGCTTCTGATGTCATCTTGGCTGATCATTTTGATGAAGAACTTTGTAAAGTCTATTCCTCATGAGATCACCGAGTCTGGTAAGATTGATGGAGCTGGTGATATGAAGATTTTCACCGCATTGATTCTTCCAATGTTAAAGCCGGCACTTGCAACAATCGGTTTGTTCCTTGCAATTGGTTATTGGAATGAGTGGTATCAGTCATCACTGTTTTTAAGTGAGAAGATGAGTGTTTATCCATTGCAGTATACTCTGTACAAGGTTGTAAATAAGGCAAACAGCTTAAAGAGTACAGTAGCAGGTCAGTATGTTGACTTGTCCGATCTTCCGTCAAATGGACTTAAGATGGCAAATGCAATCTTAGCAACTGGACCAGTTATTCTGATTTATCCATTTGTACAGCGCTACTTTATCGGCGGTATCACAGTTGGAGCCGTAAAGGGCTAATGATTTTTGATTAATAGCAGGAAAGCCTGCATTAATAGATACTTAACAAAGAAAGCAAGCGAGGAGAAGACTCGCACAAAGAAGGAGGATTTTAATATGAAGAAGAAGTTTCTTGCATCCGCATTGGCAGCATCTATGGTTGGAACAATGTTCGCATCAATGCCGGCATTCGCAGAGGAAGAGTCTAGCAGCGCAGCAGCAGAAGAGGTTACAAGCGCAGCAGCAGAGGAAGAGTCCAGCAGCGCAGCAGCAGAAGAGGTTACAAGCGCAGCAGCAGAGGCAACTACGGGCGAGGTTCCGAATTATGATGATGTTTGGGCAGAGAAGTGGGCAGATGTTGATACATCTGAGCATGTAGTTATCAATTACATGACTCCTGGTGATGCACCGACAAACGATGCAACACAGAAGATGTTAGATGAGCTGAATGAAATCCTGACAGAGAAGGTTAACGCAGAGTTGCAGATTTACTACATTGGCTGGACTGACTGTCTGTCAAACTACAACCTGACTCTGGCTCGTATGGATGGTTCTGTAGATTTAGTTGGTACTGCTACTGACTGGTTGGATGCATGGCCAAACGCAAAGAATGGTGCTTTCCTTGAGTTAGACGAGGAAATGCTTGCTAAGTACGCACCAGTTACTTATGAGACTGTTCCGCAGGAAGACTGGGATCTGTGTAAGTACAATGACAACATTTATCTGATGCCAGAGGATAACTACGCACAGTGGACAAATCATGGTTTTGCATATCGTCTTGATTTTGCAAAGCTGGCAGGTCTTGAGAATGGCGTTCACAGCTGGGAAGATATGACTACGTATTTCAAGTATGTATGCGAGCACAAGGATGAGCTTGGTATCGTAACTCCTTGGGATTCTGATGGTAGTGCATATGCAACTATGGCAGGCGGCTGGGTTTCTTCCCACAGCGATTTCGTAGCAATCGATGGTTTGTCATCAGCAGCTTTATGGGGAGGTACAAAGGATGACCTGTACACCATCGTTAGCCCATACTATACTGATGCAGATATGATGGTTGAGTTTGCAAAGACAATGAAGGAATGGGATGAGATGGGCGTTTGGAAGACAGACGTTCTGAACAATACTTCTGCTGATAACAGAGAGGACTTCAAGATTGGAAAGACCGCTGCTGAGCAGCATCATACTCAGACTTGGACTGATCTTGTAAGTAAGACTCCAGAGAACGTACCGGGTGCTGAGGTTGGCTTCTTCTGGTTCGGCGAGGAAGAAAAGAATGTTACTGCTTTGAATATTACTCACGGTGCAATGGCAGTTTCCTACGGTTCTGAGAACCCAGAGAGAGCTCTGATGGTTTATGATTTACTGAGAAATGATGCTGAGTGCTACGACCTGATCAACTATGGTCAGAAGGGTGTTCAGTGGGATGTAAACGATGAAGGTCTTCGTACTGTTCCAGAATCTTATAATTCTGATACTGAGTCCATCACAACTAATTTCTGGTGGGGACGTAACGATCTGTTAGAGATCCGTGACGCTACAATGGATTGGGACAAGATTGATGTGATGTATAAAGAATTAGAGGATGCATCAATTGGTTATCCTTATGGCAAGTTTGTTGCAAATGTTGATGACATTCAGTCCTACATCAACAATATCGGTGAGGTTAATACAAACTACATGAAGCAGATCGCAAGTGGTAAGTACACTGGCACCGCAGAAGAAATCGTTGCTGAGTATCAGCAGGCTTTAAAGGATGCAGGTATGGATATCGTTATCGAAGAGCTTCAGAAGCAGCTGACCGAAGTTTACGGTGACGCAGAATAATAAAAATAGTAACTACCCACAGTAATGGGTCAGTAAACGCGTAAAGGGCGGGGTGACCTTTGGTCATCCTGCTCTTTTTTGTAACATAATTTAGAAAGAGGAGCAATGATGACACATACATTTGAGATCAAAGACAATTTTTATCTGGACGGCAAGCCATTTCAGATCATCTCTGGTGGAATCCACTATTTCCGTGTAGTTCCGGAGTATTGGAAGGATCGTCTGGAAAAATTAAAGGCGATGGGATGCAATACAGTTGAGACTTACATTCCTTGGAACATGCATGAACCAAATAAGGGCGAGTTCCATTTTGACGGAATGCTCGACATTGCAAAATTTGTAAAAACAGCACAGGAGTTAGGTTTGTGGGTGATTATTCGTCCATCATCATATATCTGTGCAGAATGGGAGTTTGGCGGACTGCCGGCTTGGCTTTTGGCAGAGGATGGCATGAAGCTTCGCGGCTGCTATAAGCCGTTCTTAGATCATATTCGTTCTTATTATAAAGAACTGTTCAAGGTTTTGGCACCTCTTCAGGTAAACTACGGTGGACCAGTCATCATGATGCAGGTAGAAAATGAGTATGGCTACTATGGTGATGACACAGAGTATCTTGAGACAATGAAGCAGATCATGATCGATTTTGGTACTGTTGTACCTCTTGTTACATCAGATGGACCTATGCATGAGTCTCTTTCCTGTGGTCACTTAGAAGGAGCTCTTCCGACTGGAAACTTTGGTTCACGTACCGAGGAGCGCTTTGAAGTATTGAAGCAGTATACAAAAGGCGGTCCTTTAATGTGTACCGAGTTCTGGGTTGGCTGGTTTGACCATTGGGGCAATGGCGGCCATATGAGAGGAAACTTGGAGGAGAGCACAAAGGATCTTGACAAGATGCTTGAGCTTGGCCATGTCAATATTTACATGTTTGAGGGCGGCACAAACTTTGGCTTTATGAATGGATCTAATTATTATGATGAGCTGACACCAGATGTTACTTCCTATGATTATGATGGCGTACTTACAGAGTCTGGTGATATCACAGAGAAATATCGCCGCTATCAGGAAGTTATCCGCAAGTATGCACCGATTCCGGAAGTAACATACAGCACAAAGATCGAGAAGAAAGCATACGGAACCTTACAGTATGATGCAAGAGTTGGACTCTTTGAATCTCTTGATGATCTTTCAGCACCTGTAAAATGCAAGTTCCCGACTTCTATGGAGCGTTTAGGACAAAATTATGGATATATTTTGTACCATACAAAGCTTGAGAAAGAGCAGAATCTTGAAAAGATCCGTTTGTATGAGGCAAATGACCGTGCAAATCTCTTTGTTGATCAGAAACCGCTTGTAACGCTTTATGACAGACAGCTTCTTTCTGAGGCAAAGGCAGGAGAGGATTTTGCAAAGGAAGATGGAAAGCCAGTTACCTTTAAGAAGGGTGCACCGCTTGATATTCTTGTTGAGAACATGGGACGTGTAAACTTCGGACCAAGAATGGAGCATCAGAGAAAAGGTATCGACGGACACGTACAGATCAACGGTCACACTCACTTAAACTGGGAAGAGTATTGCCTGCCGCTTGACAACATCGAAAAGCTCGATTATACAAAGGGCTATACAGAGGGACTTCCGGCATTTTATCACTTTACGCTTGACGTGGACCAAAAGGGAGATACCTTCCTAGATTTCGAAGGATGGGGTAAGGGATGCATTTTCTTAAACGGATTTAATCTGGGTCGATTCTGGGAGATCGGACCACAGAAAAGACTTTATATTCCGGCACCACTGTTAAAAGAAGGACGAAATGAAATCGTCGTATTCGAGACAGACGGCAAACAGCCAGGAACAATAACCTTAAAAGATGAGCCGGATATCGGCTGATGAAGCTGGGGCGGACATTGTAATGTGTCTGCCCTTTTTTAATAGGAGAAAAAATCATGGATAGAACATATATTACACTGAACGAGAACTGGAAATTTCACTACGGCGAGGTGCCGCAGGCATGGTACAAAGGATACGACGACAGTGCGTGGACTAGCGTTACGCTGCCACATGACTGGTCAGTACACATGCCGTTTGAGCAGACTAATTCCAGCGGAACTGGATATTTAAGCGGCGGTATTGGCTGGTATCGCGTGCGTTTTTCACTTCCAGAAGCATATAAGGGAAAGCGCGTGAGAGTTGTATTTGATGGAATCTATAAAAATAGTAGAATATGGTGCAACAGCTATCACATTGGAAAGCGTCCTTATGGTTATACACAGATCAGCTATGATATTACTGACTTTGTTCAGTTTGGCGCGATTGATAATGAGATTACTGTGCGTGTATGCCATACTGATTTAGCAGATTCACGCTGGTTTACAGGCTCTGGTATTTACCGCAAGGCATACCTTGTAGTGGAGGAGCAGGTTCATGCTGTATGGAATGGTGTTGCCTTTAATGTGTCAAGAGCAGATGAGCAGTCAGCGGCTGTTTGTGCAGATGCAGAGATTGTAAATGAGCTGGATGAGCGTGTGATTGGAACATTGACTGCTAGTCTAAAGCTATGTGGAAGTGATGAGGAGTCGGTTGTTTTTGCTAGAGTACCTGCTGTAATGGAGGCACATGAGAAGAAAACCTTCTATTTAAATGGAATGATTGGAAAACCAAAGCTTTGGTCTTGTGAATCACCATCATTATATGAGCTTTGCATTTCATTTGAAAAAGAAGATGAAAATGTGATTGTATTAGATAAAGAGCGCGTTGGTATCAGAACATTTTCATTTGATGCTGATCAAGGCTTTTTCCTGAATGGAAAGGAAACAAAGTTTAAGGGCGTATGTGTTCATCATGATGGCGGCTGTCTTGGTGCAGCAATGTATCGTGAGGTATGGCTTCGCAGACTGCTTAAATTGAAGGAAGGCGGCTGCAATGCAATCCGCTGCAGTCATAATCCGCATATGCCAGAGCTGTATGATCTGTGTGATGAGCTTGGACTTTTAATGATGGATGAGGCATTCGATGAGTGGGAGAATCCGAAGAATAAGTGGTCTACCGGTCATAATGTATATCCGCCAAAGCATGAGGGCTACGCAGAAGATTTCCCAGAGTGGCATGAGCGTGATCTTGCCGATATGGTACGCCGTGACCGCAACCATCCAAGCATCGTTATGTGGAGCATTGGAAATGAGATCGACTACCCGAATGACCCATATTGCCATCCACTATTTGAAACCATGACAGGAAACAACGATGCCAACAAGCCGGCAAAGGAGCGTCAGTATGACCCGAATAAGCCTAATGCTGAGCGACTTAGCGTAATTGCAAAGGAATTGGCAGCGATTGTGCGCACACAGGATACCACAAGACCAGTTACATTGGCAGCAGCCTTCCCAGAGCTGTCATCTCATATTGGATTTTTTGATGCACTTGATGTTGTTGGCTACAATTATAAAGAGCATCTGTATGAGGAAAGCCACAAACGTTTTCCAGACAAGCCATTTTTAGGCAGCGAAAACGGCGGCGGCTACGAGCAGTGGTGTGCGGTGCGCGACAATGCATATATCAGCGGACAGTTTTTGTGGACAGGAATTGATTATCTTGGAGAGGCACATGGATGGCCGATTCATGGTTCATCAGCTGGTTTAATGGATCTTGCAGGCTTTGAAAAGCCGGGCTTCTATAGAAGAAAGGCATTCTGGAGCACAGAACCATTTGCTTGTATCCTGACACGCCCAGATGATGGTGATGAGCATGAGTGGAGACCGTGGAATGCACATTGGAATTATACAGATGGAGAAAATGTCGTTGTACGCGTATTCACAAATGTGCAAAAAGAAACTATTTCTCTTAGTATAGTTGGTATTGATGGTGAAAAGTCATTGCACGATGGAACATATCTTGAAAAAGAAGGCTGCACCGAATGGCGTTTTGCTTATGAGCCAGGTGTACTTAAGGCAGTGTGCGGCGAAGCCGAGTGCAGCATTCAGACAGCAGGAAAAGCAGTCGAGCTGTCTGCAAATGTATGGCATGCAGAAGAAACTATAAATAAGGAAGAAGTGATGCAGATCGAGGTTTCACTTACCGATGAAAATGGTGTTCTTGCGGCAGAAGATCTAGAAATCACGGCAGAGGTAATAGGGGGAACACTTCTCGGACTGGAAAACGGTGATTTAGCAGACCTAACGCCATATTGCGAGTCACACAGAAAGACACACAACGGCAGATTGATCGTCTATGTAAAGCCAAAGGAAGATGTAAAGGTATGCATCAGCTGCCCGGAATTAGATAAAAGAGTGTGGATTGAACAATAATATATGAACAAAGAGGAATTACTATGGCTGCGGCGGTACAACCAATATTGCGGAAAATTCATGTATAAGGAGCGATGCCGCCGCGGCATCTCTGAGCAAAAAATATCAAGAGGTGTCTGCACCAGAACTGAGCTTAGGAAAATGGAAAATGGCGACACACCATGGAAGAAAATGATAGGTGACTATCTGCTGCAAAGACTAGGTGTGCCGACTGAATATTTTGAGGTAATGGCAGATGCAAGGGAATTGAACGGATGGAGAGACCGCGAGGATATCTGTCTAGTTGTTTTTGAGCAGCCGCAGAAAGCACAGCAATTACTAGAAGTGTATCAGAAAAAGTATCGAAAAAAAACGCCATTTGAAGAGCAGTTTTTAAAGAAAATGCAGACCATTCTTATGATGCAGGCGTACAAAAAAAGTTTTGAGAGCAAGAGCGTTGACGTTGAACGTGAAAAATCAGAGGGAGAAAATCTGGTGGAAAGCGCACGGCAGACGGTACTATGTACATTACACGATGGATGGGAAAAAAAGAAGCTGTCAAAGTTTTTACTGGCTCCCTGTGAGTTGGAAAGTATTTTGCTTCTGGCAAATTGTCTGCTTCTTATCGGTAAGACAGATGAAGCTATGCAGATGCACAAGAAGGTAGCCGACTATGTAAAACAGGCAAAGTTTGAACCAAAGGTTCAGATATTGATTTATCCACAGGTGGCACTTCTTGGAATGAAACTCGAATTGTATGCAGGCAATGAAGAAAAAGCGTTTTCATATGGAATGGAAGCACTTGAGCTACTCAGACATCAGTACTCACAGCGTTATGTTGTTTTTGTTTTGGAAGAACTGCTTAATGTGTTAGAATGCATTAGCGTAAAAGGAAAAGAGGATCAGAAATACAAGGAAGAAGAGACAGAGGTAACAGAATTTCTCAAGACATTTGAGGAATTATATCGGTTGTTTTCGCACCCTAAAAAGAGAATGTGGAAGAGCATTATTGTCAGCAATACGCATGAAATTGGACTGACACTCAAAATGCTTAGAAAAGCAATGGGATTGTCAGCGGCAAAGGTATCGGCTGCGAATCCAGACCATCTGACTGCGCGGCAGATAGAGAAAATAGAGGCGGGAACGCATCGACCTTCTGGCAGAAATTATGAAATGCTTATGCAGTTTTATCATAAGACGGGACTAGAAGGGCAGCTGTTACTTGAGACTGATTCACTGGAAGTGCTGCACCAGAGACAGGAAATTGTTGACTTTATTATACGCGAAGAATGGGATAACGCATGGGAAAGTTTTCAGAGCTTTAAGGAAAAACTGGATGTGAACGTGCCATTAAATCGGCAGGAGATGATTTTTTTGGATACCGATATTCAACATACGTATCATAAAAAATTAACAGCTCAGGAATATGTAAAACAAATGGAAAAAGCATTGTATTGTACAATGCCAAAAATTCCGGTGGAAAAGTGGAATATGTGGGTATTTCAAAGAGAGGAGGCGATTGTTGCTGGAAATATAGCTGGGAAATTTTTAAATTCTGGGGAAAGCAAAAAGGCAGAAGAATTATTTAGTAAATTGCTTCAATCCT
>ENA-UONV01003587-UONV01003587.1-human-gut-metagenome-genome-assembly--contig:-CS4-NODE-3587-length-10348-cov-3.790051_pt1 | contig 10348 bp, 12 predicted proteins | sample MGYA00242461_ERZ724008 | MGnify/ENA metagenome assembly ERZ724008 | reverse complement strand
CCTCGTCCGAAGCGTTCCCAGCGTCAAATATGCGTTTTTTCCGGCTCTTGACCGTTTTCGTGTGATCTGCCTTTGGTATCAGCAGATAAATCCTGTTGGGCTTGCTAAAGTCCCTCCGCACCCGCATGACAAGCCCCATATCGTCAAGCTCGCTCATGGCGCGTTTGATCGTCATGGTACTGCGGGAAAGTGCCGCCGCAAGCTCTTTGATGGGGAAGTGGATATACAAAATCCCGTTCTCGTCCTCTATGCCGTAAGCAAGGGCTTCCTCCAGCATACGGGCATACATCACCTTTGCGGTGCTGCTGGCAGGCAGCCGCAGCAGAACGGGCGGCAGGGGCATACAGGGCGGCAGGGGTGTTCCTGCGGTCATAAACTCAAATTCCATTCAGTGAGTGTCCTCCTTGTTCTTTGCTCGTTTCGACAGGTAGCGGGGGCAGTCTATCACGGTCGCCCGGAAGCTCTGCTTGCAGGGATGCCGACATTTCCGGCACAATTCATTGTAGGTCACGCGCCCCCGGTCGTTGAGGAAGAAAGCAAGCTCATTCTTCCGTTTCCGGCTCATTCTTGGCATAGTGCCTCCTGTTATGAAAATCCGTCCATTTCTGCCGTAACAGCGTGAACGGACGGATAGCGGTTTTAGTGTCGTGTTTCGGGGCGGTTTTCAGAGCTTTTCTGCCCTCTGCGCCGCCCGAAAATCCTTTGTGACAGTACGGGCAGGGAATTCCATTTCTCTGCCCGCTGTCATGTTTCGGGTGTCTTTTGTGTTCATTTTTCGCCGGTTCTCCCTGCTGTCGTTCCTGCCCCCGAATCTCACGGCGGCGTATCCCTCCCCTTGGTACGCTCGCTGCGGTCTGGGTTCCTCCATTTCCCATTCCGCAGGTCTTTGCGCTACATCGCCGGGGAGCATATCCCTACAGGCCGGTCATTCGATTGGATTGATCCATCGATGAACTGCCTATAGCATAGAACATTTTTGCGCCCTCTCCTGTATGTCCTCAAAAAAGGAATCCTGCCCGAAAATCAAAAAATTCCACGATTGCGGATTGATATGGTATAATGGGAAAAAAGGCGGCGGCAGCCGCAGGAAAGGGGCGGCTGGCAATGAAAACAGAAGTTAGCATATCGGAGCGGCTAAAGGATTTGCGGGTGGAGAAAAAGCTGAATCTGGAAGAACTTGCGGAGCTTACCGGCATTTCAAAATCCGCCCTCGGCAGCTATGAACTGGACACGCCAAGAGAAATGAATCACAAAAACCTTATTGCCTTGGCAGACTTCTATAAGGTGTCCGTTGATTACCTGCTGGGTCGGACGGAAAACAAGAACCTTCCAAACGCTCCATTGTCGGAGCTTCGCTTGAGTGACGCGACGGTGGAGCTTCTGAAAAGCGGCAGCATCAATAATCGGCTGCTGTGTGAGCTTGTCACCCATGAAAAATTTGCGGAGCTGCTGACAGACGTTGAAATCTATGTGGACGGCCTCGCCGCCTCGCGCTTCCATGATTTGAAGCAATCGCTGGCAGCGGACAGGGCGCGGCTGCTGGAAGAACATCCCGAAGCGGTCACGGATCGGGCATTTCGGATTTTTGACGCAGGAATGATAGAGGAAGATGTTTTTTTCTGCCATATCACGCACAAGGCATGGGACGCTATCCTCCGCGACATACGAAAAGCCCACGAAAAGGATTTTGAGAGTGCGCCGGTCACAACGCCTGCCGATGAAATATTCATGGAAATCAGGCGTATCGTGCAGTCACCCGTCCACAATACGATTGACACGTTTCTGGAAGCGTTCTGCAAAGGCTTCCAGATAAAATCCAAAAACCTGCCTCCGAATGAAAAGGCGGCTCTGATAAAAATATTCAAGCGTTCCCCGGTCATAAAAAACTCCGGCATAAGTTTCCGGCGCAGGAAATAGAAAAAAGCTGCCGTGTGGGAATGGTGCTTCCCATAGCGGCAGCTTCTCTCGCCAGCCTGTTTTAGTCGCTCTCATGCGTCTGTTCCTCGTCTCGGACTAATTCGATCACGTCCAGAATCCCGCAGTCAAGGGTTTCGCATATCTTTATCAGCGTATCCATGCTGATATGCTTGCCCTTTCCCATGTTGGCGATCATGTTTGTGGTAAGACCGGCGGCAAGCCGCAAGTCCTCTTTCCTCATTCTCCGCTCCTTTAGGGTGCGCCAGAGCGGTTGGTAGCCGATGTGCATTGATTTTCCCGCCTTTCTCCCAGTGCCGGGGGGTTGACCTCATTATATCAAAATTCTTGCCATTTCACAAATATTTCTTGACTGCGCCGCCGTGTCCGTCTGGATTGTGCTTTTCCTTTCTGCGTTTTTACATCTATTTAGCCATGAGCTGGCTGATGGTCGGCAGCACATCGCTGCTCGCCGGTGTGCTCTCGCTGCTCACATCCCTTGCCGGGATCCCGGAGGAATGCCCGGAGGAGAGCGAAGCGACGAAGCCGCCGAAAACCTGACTTAGCAGACAAAAGCCCCGCCGGGTATCCCGGCGGGGCGATTTTGGCTGTTTCTGCGATCAGGCGTACTGATCGACGACCTTGGCGGCGCTGTCGCTGTCGGCGCAGACAACGGCGATGACATAGTTTCCGATCGTCTTTACCGGCGCGTTTTCGAGCGACATGGCAGCGGCGGGGCCGTAGCTCTTATAGGCTTCGATCCGGTCGGCGACGAACGTCTGGAGCGCGGTGAGCAGGCGCTGCGCGGCGGCGGCGTCCACGGCCTCGAAGCAGACGATCTGCTCGGCAGTCGCCGCCGTGCCGCAGTAGACGAGCGCGCTCTTATAGTCGGCGCTGTCCACGCCGTAGTACTGGGGGATCACGGCGTCATCCAGCTGGCTGAGGCTGTCGGTAAAGTTGGCGTTCGCGAGCACGTCGTCCACGAACGCGCGCGGCTCCATCGTCTTTTTCGAGCCGCCGCAGCCGGTGAGCACGGCGAAGAGGCAGCAGAGCGCGAGCAGGAGAGAAATGGTCTTTTTCATAAAATTACCTCGTTTCTTATTCGGTGAGAAGGCCCTCGTCCACATAGTGGGTCTTCATGTAATTTGCCCAGGCGACATACCCGGATTTTTCAAAGTGCTTGCCGTCTCCGGCGAAGGCATAGTTGCTCGAAAGGTAGCCGTACTCGTCCACGAGCATGGAGTAGATATCGAGATACCAGCATTTTTCGTCTGCGCAGAGCTGCTTGAGCGCGGAGTTGAAGGCGTTGATACGCTCCATGCTCTGCACCTCGTTGGGATCGGCGTCCACGTCCTGCGTGACGGGTGTGACGGAGATAACATAGATGTTCGCCTTCGTCTGGTGTTCACGGACGTACTCGATGAGCGTTTTATAGCTCTGGACAAAGGAGTTTACGTCCGTGCCGACCTCGTTCAGGCCGAACATGAGATAAATGTCATGATAGTAATCCGCGTCGTTGAGCGTCAGCGGCGAGAGGTCGAGCGTGCCGAGAACGTTGTTCACGACCGCGCCGGTGCCGTAAATGCAGCGCATGTTCGTTACGCCCGACCACATGCGAAAGCCCTCGACCAGCGAGTTGCCGATCATGCAGGAGCGGTCAAAATGGCTGTCGTACACCGCGTTCGTACGCTCGGGCACGATCGCGCCCCAGTCGGCAGGAACGATGAGATCGCCGTCGCGCTGCGCCTTGGCCCCCGAAGGCGTCGGCGTCGGCGCGGCGGTCGGCTTCGGCGTCATGGATACCTCGGCGGTAACCTCCGGCGTTGCTTCGCCCGGCTGCGGCGTGTCTGCCGGACGCGGCGTGTCTGCCGGACGCGGCGTCGCAGTCACGGGTGCGTAGCTCGGCAGCGTGTACCTCGGCTTTTCATTGCCCTTCCGCGCAAGCGTCACGATGCCGAAAATCAAAAGGCCGACAAGGACAAGCGCAAGGAGCAGAAACGCCGGATGAATGCGGTTTTTCCCGATGCGCGGGAGACGGAAGGAAAAGCCCTTGCCGCCGTTCTCGGACGGCGGGCGGCGCGGCGGCGTGCCGCCGGAAGAGCGTCCCGCAGCGGCGCGCTGTGCCGGGCGGCGAACGGCGCCGGGGCGGTAGTAATCCCCATGCGGACGCTGGGAAGCCGCGTAAGAGCGCGGCGGCGTTTCCCGCTGCGGGAGACTCCCGCCGTAAAAGGGATCGCTTTCCGTTTCCGGCGGCTGCGGCGCGGCGCGGTAGCCGCCGGTCGCATACGGCTGGCGGTAGCTGCCGTCGCCGCGGCGGTAGGGATCGTTCCTCTGCTGCGGCTGCGCCGTTCTGCCGTAGGGATCAGTCTGCGGCTGTGCGGCGTTATAATACGGATCGGCCTGCCGCGGCTGCGCTGCCGGGCGGTAAGCCTCTCTCTGCGGCTGTACCGGGCGCCCATAGGGGTCGGTTTGCGGCTGTGCGGGCGCGGCGCGGCGGTTTCCCTGTGCGCTCTGCTCCAGATCGCCGCTGCGGAGAGCATCCCATGATATTTCCGTAAAGGCCGCGCTTCCTCCGCCGTAAGGCTGCTGCCGCTGCTGCGGCTGGCGGCTGCCATAGCCGTTATAGTCCGCATATCCCTGTGCCGGGCGGCTCTGCGGCGTATACGGCACGGCGCGCGGCGCTGTCCTCGCCGGTTCGGCGGCGGGGCGGGCGCTGCGGCGGTTTGCGGTCTCGGTCTCGCTATATTGGGGTGCCGGGCGGCCGGAGTTCGGCGTGCGGCGCACGCTGTCGAGCGGCAGCTCGGTAAAAAGGGCGCTCTCGCGCTGGGATGCAGCGCCTTCCTGCTGCGGCGGGCGCGACGCGCCGTCTCTTCGATAATAGCTGGATTCGCGGTTTTCCATGTGGAAAGATACCTCCGCACAATAATACAACGATATTATAGTGAATTCTGTCTTAGTATGCAAGTAAAAAAAGTGTTTCGTTTTCCTTGCGCAGCAGCGCTTGGCGTGGTATAGTAATTTAGTTAAAATAGAGTTATTGTACGCAGAAGGAGTTTTCCCATGTGGATTGCCGATAACTGGAAAGATTATGAACTGATCGATGCCTCGAACGGCGAGCGTCTGGAGCGCTGGGGGCAGCACATTCTCGTGCGGCCCGACCCGCAGGTCATCTGGAAAACGCCGCGCACCTCCCCCGTCTGGAAGCGTCCGGAGGGGCGCTACAGCCGCAGCCACACCGGCGGCGGCTCGTGGGACAAGGGCGGTCTCCCGGCGAGCTGGGACATCCGCTACGGCTCGCTCACGTTCCATGTGAAGCCCATGAACTTCAAGCACACCGGTCTCTTCCCCGAACAGGCGGCAAACTGGGACTGGATGCAGAAAAAGATCCGCGAGGCGGACCGTCCGATCAGCGTTTTGAATCTCTTTGCCTACACCGGCGGGGCGAGCGTCGCCTGTCTCGCCGCGGGCGCGAGCGTCTGCCACGTGGACGCCGCGAAGGGCATGGTCGCCTGGGCGAAGGACAATGCCGCGGCGTCCGGCGTTGCGGACGCGAACGTCCGCTGGATCGTGGACGACTGCGCCAAATTCGTCGAGCGGGAGATCCGCCGCGGGCACAAGTATGACGCCATCATCATGGATCCGCCGTCCTATGGCCGCGGGCCGGGCGGCGAGGTATGGAAGCTCGAGGACAATCTCTGGGACTTCGTTTCGCTCTGCTCCGGCGTCCTCTCGGACGACGCGCTTTTCGTGCTCATCAATTCCTACACGACGGGCCTTGCCCCCTCGGTGCTCTCGTATATCACCGACAGCATCTTTACCGCCCGGCGCGGCGGTTCCTCGCGCGCGGAGGAGCTGGGGCTTCCCGTCACGCAGAGCGGACTTGTGCTCCCCTGCGGGGCTAGCTGCCGCTGGGAGGCTTAAATGGCAAATTCCGTCATCACTCTCGATAACGTATCCTTCCGCTATCCCGACGCCGGGCGCGACGCGCTCTCCGGCGTCAGCCTCTCGATCGAGGCGGGGTCGTTCATCGCCGTGCTCGGACACAACGGTTCCGGCAAGTCCACGCTTGCAAAGCTCCTGAACGCCATTCTTGTGCCGACGGAGGGTACCGTGACCGTCAAGGGCATGGACACGCGCAGCGAGGAAAACCTTCTTAACGTGCGCCGGACGGTCGGCATGGTGTTTCAGAATCCCGACAACCAGATCGTTGCGAGCGTTGTGGAGGACGATGTGGCGTTTGCGCCCGAAAACCTTGGCGTTTCCCCGGCGGAGATCCGCCGCCGCGTGGACGAGGCTTTAAAGCGCGTCGGTATGTACGAATTTCGCAATAACGCGCCGCACCTTCTCTCCGGTGGGCAGAAGCAGCGCGTCGCTATCGCGGGCGTGCTCGCCATGCAGCCGGAAATCCTCGTTATGGACGAGCCCACCGCCATGCTCGACCCCTCCGGGCGGCAGGAGGTGCTGCGCACGATCGCCGATCTTCGCGCCGCGACGGGCGTCACAGTCGTTCTCATCACGCACCACATGGATGAGTGCATCGATGCCGACCGCCTGCTCGTCGTGTCCGACGGGAAGCTCGTGCTCGACGGCGCGCCGAAGGACGTCTTTTCGCGCGTTGAACAGATGCGTTCGATCGGTCTGGACGTTCCCGCCACGACGGAAACGCTCTATGAGCTGCGCGCCGCCGGGGCGGATGTGCCGCTCGGCGCGCTCTCCGACGCGGACGCCGCCGATGCCATTGTCCGCTGGCGCGGAAACTAAATCCATCAGTAAAGGTTTTTCGTTATGCCCGATATCCGTCTGGAGTCTCTCCGGTGCGTATACAGCGCCGGGACTCCGTTTGAAAAGGTCGCTCTCGACAATATTGATCTCTCCATCCCCGCCGGTCAGTACGCGGCGCTGCTCGGTCATACCGGCAGCGGCAAGAGCACGCTCATCCAGCATCTCAACGGGCTTTTGAAGCCCGCCGCGGGGCGCGTGCTGCTCGGAGAAGAGGACATCCACCGCTCCAAGGAGGCGCTGCGCACCGTCCGGTTCCGTGTCGGTCTGGTGTTCCAGTACCCGGAATACCAGCTCTTTGAAGAGACGGTTTACCGCGACATTGCGTTCGGTCCGAAAAACATGGGATTGAACGAGCAGGAGGTGGACGAGCATGTCCGCTTCGGCGCAAAGTTTGCCGGAGTCGATGAATCGCTCTTCGAGGCGTCCCCGCTCGATCTTTCCGGCGGACAGAAGCGCCGCATCGCGATTGCGGGCGTGATGGCCATGAAGCCGGAGGTGCTCGTGCTCGATGAGCCGATGGCGGGGCTTGACCCCGCCGGGTGCCGCGAGATCCTTGCAAACATCGCCGAATACCATCGCTCCACGGGGAGCACCGTTGTGCTCGTCACGCACGATATGGACGTCGCCGCGGAAAACGCCGAGCGGCTCATCGTCATGCGGCGCGGCAAGATCGCGCTCGACGGCGCGCCGGAGGAGATCTTCACCCACGCCGCGGAGCTTCGTGAAATGGGTCTCGGCATTCCGGGCGCAGCCGCTCTCGCAGAGGAGCTGCGCGCGCGCGGCGTTGCTGTTCCGCAGGGCATCTATACCACGCACGATCTCGCCGCGGCCCTGCTCGCACGGAAGGAGGGCGGCGCATGCTGAAAGACATTACGCTCGGCCAGTACTTCCCCGGCAATACCATCGTGCACCGGCTCGACCCGCGCACGAAGCTCATCGCCGTGGTGCTCTATATTGCCGCGCTCTTCACCGCCAACAACTGGAGCGCCACCGCGCTCGTGCTGCTCACGCTCGTTTTCTGCGTGGCGCTCTCGCGCATCCGCCCGAAGGCGCTCTTCAAGGGGCTCAAGCCGCTCATCGTGATTGTGATCTTAACGGCGGTGCTCAATCTCTTTTACTCGGACGGCAATGTGATCTGCTCGTTCTGGGTGCTGCGCATCACCGATAACGGCATCCGCCGCGCGGTGCTGATGGTGCTGCGCATCATTCTGCTCGTGTGCGGAACGTTTCTTCTGACGTATACGACCTCTCCCCTGCAGCTCACCGACGGGCTGGAGCAGCTTTTGAGTCCGCTCAAAAAGCTGCGCTTCCCGGTGCATGAGCTTTCCATGATGATGAGCATCGCGCTGCGCTTTATCCCGACGCTCATCGAAGAGACCGACAAGATCATTTCCGCGCAGAAGGCGCGCGGCGCGGATTTTGAAAGCGGCAGTCTTGTCCGCCGCGCGAAGGCGCTGCTGCCGATCCTTGTGCCGCTGTTCGTGAGCGCGTTCCGCCGCGCCGACGAGCTGGCCACCGCGATGGAGTGCCGCTGCTACAACGGCGGCGAGGGGCGCACCCGCATGAAGGTGCTGCGCATGGGCCGAAACGACTACCTGGCTCTCGCTTTCTGGGCGGTGATCCTGGCCGGGTCGATCATCCTGACGAGGTACGGCATTTGAGAAACATTGCACTCCGTCTCCGATACGACGGCTCCGCCTATCACGGCTGGCAGCGGCAGGCCGGTCTCCCCACGGTGCAGCAGACCGTGGAGGACGCCATTGCAAAAATACTCGGTACAAGCGTCCATGTAACGGGCTGCGGCCGCACGGACGCGGGCGTGCACGCCCTGCGCTACTGCGCGAACTTCCGCTCCGACTGTACGATCCCGATCGAGAAGGTCCCGCTCGCGCTCAACGCCCGTCTCCCCGGCGATATCGCTGTGACGGACGCCTGTGAGGTGGATGAGAGCTTCAATGCCATCGGCTCGTGCATCCAGAAGGAATATATCTATAAGATCCTCAATAGCCGCATTCCCGATCCGTTTCTCGATAAGCGCGTGTGTTTTTATCCGTCCCGGCTCGACATTGCGCAGATGCGCGCCGCGGCGAAGGCCTTTGAAGGCACGCACGACTTTGCCGCCGTGCGGAGCGTCGGCACCGAAACGAAAACGACCGTCCGCACCGTGTACTGGTGCGATGCCGAACGCGAGGGCGATCTCATCACCGTGCGTGTGTGCGCCAACGGGTTTTTGTACAACATGGTCCGCGCCATGGTCGGCACGATGGTATACGCAAGCTACGGAAAGCTCCGGGCGGAGGACATTCCCGCGCTTCTCGAAACGCGCGACCGCCGTCTCACCGGCCCGACGATGCCGCCGCAGGGTCTTTATATGCACCGCATCTGGTACGACGGCCCCGCCGGGGAAATGATGGCAGACACTTGAGCGCCATTGACGCTTGATTTTTCGGAGGTTTTGATGCATTCTAATAGGTATACCGCCGCGCCGGAGCGCAAGCACCGGAATCTGCCCCGTGTGCTCGCCGCGACAGCCGCCATGCTCTGCATCGCAGCGCTGTTGCTCGTGCTGAGCGTTGTCCAGTCGCACACGGCAGCCGCCGTGCGGAACCGCGACGGCTTCCGCCTCCGGAGCGGAGAGAATGTCTTTTATTCCGCCGCCGGAAACGGGCTCGCCGCCGCCACGACGACCGGCGCGCAGCTCTTCAACGCCAGCGGGAAATGCGCCGCAAGCGCCGACTTCGCGATGACGGAGCCGATGTGCGCTGCCGGGACGCAGCTCGCGGTGTTCTGGGACGCGGGGCAAAACGGCATCCATGCGCTCTACCCGGACGGTTCGGCCGCCGAGAGTGCGACCGAGGGCGGCGTATACTTTGCCGATGTGAACGAAACCGGGCTTATTACCGTCCTAACCGATAAGGACGGATATCGCGGGAGCGTCGTCGTATACGACACCGATCTCACGCCGCTCTTCCGCTGGGACGCTTCGAGCGTCACGCCCGTCTCCGCGCGGACGACCGGAAAAGGTCTTCTCTGCGTGAACGGCGCCGGAGACGACGGCGGATATCTCCGCTTTTTCCGCATCGACCGTGAGGAGATGCAGGCCGAGTTTTTCGCCCCCGGCGAGCTGATCGTGGATTTCGGCTTTCTCTCGGACGGCTCCATAGCCGCGGTGACGGAAACGGCGGTTTGCTTTCTCTCCGCGGACGGCACGCTGCTCTCCGAGCACCGGCTCGGAAACGCGCATCTCTCCGCCTTTTCGCTCAGCGGAGACTTTGCCGCCGTTGCGGCGGCGAGCGGGCTCGGCGGCGGCGAGACGGTGATCACAGCGTTCTCCCCCTCCGGCGAGCCGCTCGGCAGTTTTACCGCCCCTCTGGAAGCCGCGGCCATGTCGTCCTGCGGCAGCCAGCTTCTCGTCCTCTTCACCGGAGAGGAATCCACGCTCTTTTCCTCCGCGCTGGAGGAGATCGTATCCTATCAGCCGCCGGAGGACGTCCGGCAGGTGTTTCTCTGCTCGGACAGCCGCGCTCTTTTCGCCGGTGCGTCCGGCGTTGTACAAATCGATTTCAACCGGTGATCTCTCACCGGCCGCGCCTGAAAAAGGAGGCTTTGCATGAAAGCGGTACTGAGTCTTTTGTTTTTGTCCATACTCATT
>ENA-UONV01003576-UONV01003576.1-human-gut-metagenome-genome-assembly--contig:-CS4-NODE-3576-length-10366-cov-8.216856_pt1 | contig 10366 bp, 7 predicted proteins | sample MGYA00242461_ERZ724008 | MGnify/ENA metagenome assembly ERZ724008 | reverse complement strand
CGCGGGTCACGTTGTAGACAAAGATCTTGCCATCGCCGATGTGGCCGGTGTACAGGGCCTTCTTGGCGGCATCCACCACAGCGTCCACGCTGATCTTGGAAACGATGACCTCGACCTTGATCTTGGGCAGCAGGGTGCTGTCCACAGGCACGCCGCGGTATTTCTCGGTGGTGCCCTTCTGGATGCCGCAGCCCATCACCTGGGTCACGGTCATGCCGGTCACACCCAGATCGTTCAGCGCGGTCTTGAGCTGATCGAACTTGGAGAGCTTTGCAATGATGGATACCTTGTGCATACCGGTGTCGTAGATGCCATCGTGGATGACGGCAGGCTCCTTGACCACAGGCACGGCAGCGTTCATCTGTACGGCGCTTGCCTTGGAGGCATCATCCTCGCCCAGATCGGTGTTCTCGTTGGGCACCATGGCAGCGGCGTTGGCATCGGAGATGGAGAAACCGGCGTAAGCGGAAGCCAGGCCGTGCTCGTGGATATCCAGGCCGTCGATCTCCACCTCAGCGGGGACACGCAGGCCGATGGTTTTGTCGATGATCTTGAAGATGATGAACATCACGACCACAACGTACACATCAACGGTGATAAGACCCAGCAGCTGGGTGCCCAGCTGTGCAAAGCCGCCGCCGTAGAACAGGCCCTTGCCCACGCCGTCGCCGCCGTTGGAGAACAGGCCCACGGCAATGGTGCCCCACACGCCGTTTGCAAAGTGAACGGAGACAGCGCCCACGGGGTCATCGATCTTTGCGATCTTATCAAAGAATTCAACGCTCAGGACCACGAGGATGCCGGCCACGAAGCCGATGAGGAAGGCACCGAAGGGAGAGACCGCGTCGCAGCCTGCGGTGATGGCGACCAGACCGGCCAGAGAGCCGTTCAGGGTCATGGAGACATCGGGCTTGCCGTAGCGCAGCCAGGTGAAGATCATGGTCACACAGGTGGCAACGGCAGCGGCCAGGTTGGTGTTGAAGCAGACAAGGCCCGTCAGGGTCATAGCCTCATCGGTGGCAAGGCTCAGGGAAGAGCCGCCGTTGAAGCCGAACCAGCAGAACCACAGGATGAACACGCCCAGGGCACCGGCTGTCAGGTTGTGGCCGGGGATGGCGTGGGGCTTGCCGTCCTTGTCGTACTTGCCGATGCGGGGGCCCAGCATCCAGGCACCCAGCAGGGCGATGACGCCGCCCACGTTGTGCACGGCTGCGGAACCGGCAAAGTCATGGAAGCCCATGCTCTGCAGCCAGCCGCCGCCCCACATCCAGTGGCCGCAGATGGGGTAGACCACCAGCGAAATGGCAGCGGAATAAACGCAGTAAGCCTTGAAGTTGGTGCGCTCGGCCATGGAGCCGGACACGATGGTGGCTGCCGTGGCACAGAACACGGTCTGGAACACGATGTACACCCACAGCGGGATATCAAGCCCCAGGTGGCTGTAATCACCCTGAATGAAGGGATCGAACCCGCCGATCAGCGCGCTTGTGCCGCCGAACATCAGGCCGAAGCCGATGACCCAGTAGCACGGTGTGCCGATGCAGAAGTCCATCATGTTTTTCATCAGGATGTTGCCGGTGTTTTTGGCGCGGGTAAAGCCCGCCTCACACAGCGCAAAACCGGCCTGCATAAAGTAGACCAGGAATGCCGCAACCAGCACCCAACAGGTGTTTATGGAACTGAACATTATAATACCTCCCCGGTTTGTAATGCGCTCCCCGCACCGAATGTGCGCGGGAGCCTTGTTCAGGAGGCCCTCTATTCCTCCCGAGCAATATCCAGCGAAAACACAAAAGGCGCTGGCGGAATCACTTCCGTCAGCGCCTTTGCTTTCGATGGCACGAGTATAGCCCCTTTGTGCAAAACTGTCAAGAGCCGGGGTGCGATTTTTACGTTTTACACAACCCAGAACCGAGAAAAAAGAGGAAAACTTTATAAGTCATTCTTTTTTCTCGGCCTCGCCGGCGGGCGTTTCTTCCTTTTTGCGGCCGGAGCGGTGCCCGCCCTCCATCTCCCAGTGGAGCATCAGGCTCATCATGGCCCGCAGGGCAAAGGTGGCCGCCAGCGGCACCACCGATTCCAGATTCTGCAACAGGAAGGTCTTGGCGATCTCCGCCGACATCAGAAACTCCAGCGCCGTGGTCAGGCCGCTGGACATCTCGTGGAGGAAATCGTGCTGGCCATGGAAAAAGGTGGCCCGCACATAGTGGTAGGTGGCCTTGACAAGGCTGGTGACGATGATGAACAGGCCGATGATCTCAGCCAGCCCGGAGATCAGCGGCACCGCCGTCTCCAGAAACCCCTCCATGCCGTGGGTGACGATCTGATTGAAATGGTATAACCATGCCATATTAGACTTCCTCCTGCTTTTCAGATACCTCTAAGATACATGAGCGGCGGTGCGCTGTCAAGCGGCCATCAGCCCAGCTTTTTCTTCTGCTGGTGGGCCAGGATGGGCATGAGCAGGGGCGTGGGAACGAGCTTCTGGGCCGTGGTGGCAAGGCGCATCAGGGTGCTGGGCACGATGATGGTCTTGCGGCGGAGCATCCCGCGCATGGCTTCCTCCACGCAGAGCTCCGGGGTGATGCCTTTGAGGGCGAACACCACGTCGGCGCGGTCGTTGAACTCGGTGTCCACGGGGCCGGGGCAGAGGGCACAGACGTAGACCGGGCTGTGCTGCTCCCGCAGCTCCTCAGCCACGCCGCGGGTCAGGCTGACAACGTATGCTTTGGAGGCATAGTAGCCCGCCATATAGGGCCCGCCCGGCAGCAGGCCCGCCGAGGATGCCACGTTCAGGATGGTGCCGAAGCCCTGGGCTTCCATCTTGCGCAGGGTGAACTTGAACAGCCGGTGCATGGCCAGCACGTTCACCCGCAGCATGGAAAGCTCCTTGCCCGCGTCCGTCTCGGAAAAGGCACCGCAGGCACCAAAGCCCGCGTTGTTGATGAACAGGTCGATGCGTTCGTCTGCCAGTGCTTCGCACAGGGCGGTGACCTGCGCATCCTGCTCAAGGTCGGCGGGTACGATGCGGCAGAGGGTGCCGTGTTTCGCCCGGAGTTCGGCGGCAAGGGTCTCCAGCCGGTCGCGGCGGCGGGCGGTCAGAATGAGCCGGAAGCCCAGCCGGGCATAGCGGCGGGCAAACTCCCGCCCGATGCCGGAGGACGCGCCGGTGATCCAGACAGTTTTGGTTGACATAAGCATTCTCCTTTTCTGCGGAAACTCCATTGCCTCTATTCTATCACGGCAGCGGGTGAGAATCCATGCAAAAATTCAAGGAAAAGCTGTCCCTTGTTGCCCGGGAAAATTTGGAGTATAATAGACTCAAAGAACAGCGCACTGACGCAGGAGGAAAGAAAAATGAACAAACCGGTATTGGTGGTCATGGCTGCCGGCATGGGCAGCCGTTACGGCGGCATGAAGCAGATCGACCCGGTGGGCCCCAAGGGGCAGCCCATTGTGGAGTACTCCCTGTACGATGCCCACCGCGCAGGCTTTGAGACCGTGATCTTTGTCATCAAGCATGAGATCGAGGAGGCTTTCAAAGCCGCCATCGGCGACCGCGTCTCTCAGGGCATGAACGTGAAATACGCTTTCCAGCAGCTGGATGAGCTGCCCGCAGGCTTCACCATCCCCGAGGGCCGTGTCAAGCCCTGGGGCACCTGCCACGCCGTGCTGGCCGCAAAAGACCTCATTGATGGTCCCTTCGCCGTCATCAACGCGGACGATTACTACGGCCCCGAGGCCTTCAAGGTCATCTATGAGTATCTGTCCACCCATCAGGACGGCGCAGTTTACGATTACTGCATGGTGAGCTACCTGCTCAAAAATACCGTCTCTGAGAACGGCACCGTCTCCCGCGGTGTCTGCGTGGTGAACCCGGACGGCACCCTGCACAGCGTGACCGAGCGCACCGGCATCGAGACCTATGAGGGCGGCATCCGCTGCACCTCCCTCACCGGTGAGGGCACGGATGACCTGCCGGTGGAAGCACCCGTCAGCATGAACCTGTGGGGCTTCGGCAAGAGCTTCCTGGGCGAGGCCGACCGCCGCTTTGCAGGCTGGCTGCGTGAGAATCTGCCCAAGAACCCCCTCAAATGTGAGTATTTCCTGCCCACCGTGGCCAGCGAGCTCATCGATGAGGGCAAGGCGGCGGTCACCGTGCTCAAGAGCACCGATAAGTGGTACGGCGTGACCTACCGCGAGGATAAGCCCACCGTGGTGGCCGCCATCACCCAGAAAACCCAGGAGGGCCTGTACCCCGAGGATCTGTGGGCGTGAGCAAAACAAAATCTGCTTGACTTTTTGAGCGATACAGCATATAATAAAGCTGTAAAAGAGATTGGTTGCAGTTCATAAAACTCACCAAGTAGCAACAAGAAGCCCCCGCGGTAGTGCGAATACCGAGGGGGCTTCCTGCTTGCTAAGGATTAGTGCTTACCGGCCTTGAACTGGTCGTCAAGCCACTTGCAGATGTAATAGCTGACTACACCCGCTGCGACGGACAGTGTAAAAGAGATTATAAAGTTCATAAAACTCACCCCCTTCCTCTTATAGATCGAGGTCGGAAGGCCGACAAGTACAGTATAACAGAAAATTCGACTCATTACAACGTAGAAGCACTGATATCCCAAGGGGCTGTGGGTATACGAAAAACGCTTGACTTTTGGCATTCCAACGCATATAATAGGAATGCGAAAGAGAATAAGGTGATATCCATAGGATCACCAAAGCAACAAGAAGCCCCCTTGACATTGCGACTGTCAAAGGGGCTTCCTGCTTGCTAAGGGTTAGTGCTTACCGGCCTTGAACTGCTCGTCAAGCCACTTGCAGATGTAGTAGCTGACCACACCCGCTGCGACTCATTAACTCATTACAACGCAGAAGCGCCCCATCCGGTGAAGGATGAGGCGCTTCTACGTATATTTGGGAATATTCGGGGATGGAGTTAGTTGTTCTTGAGCTCCTGTGCCTTCTGCCATGCATTCAGCACATCAAGCTTGCTCACGGCGTTGTCGGGATAGAACTTCATCTCTTCCGGAGCCGTGCCCTCATCGTTCAGGTCAGGGATAAGCTCGTTTTCCATGGCCCAGCGGGCGGCGTGCTGCAGGTCCATATCCCGCTCTTCCTGCCCGACATCGGGGTAGAGCAGTTCGGATTCGGGCATGGGCTTGCCTGCATCCTCCCACAGCATCATGGCAAGGGCGCTGCGGTTGCTGGGGAAGTAGGGCAGAGCCATCAGCTTGCCTGCAAATTCAGCGCCCAGAGAATAGGCCTGATAGCCCAGCACTGCGGTACCCACAGCAGCAGTACCAATGATCGCGGCAGTGCCCAGAACATTGGGCCCATCATCTTCAATGGTGGCATCGCGGTACTGTGCGGCAATATCCGCATCACTGCTCATGGTGTTCATGGTAAAGGTGATGGTCTCTGCCTTGTAGTCCTGACCCAGCGGCAGGGAGAACTTGCCGGTAGACCAGATGTCAAACACCATGCCCTCAGGGATCAGGGTCTTGTCCAGCGTCACGGTCACTTCTGCGTTGTCCGGTACATAGTAGGTCTTTTTGCCGGTGGTCTCGTCAGTAGTAACAGTCAAGGTATCGGTCACATCCTTGTCACCGTTTTTCACGGTAACAATGCCGCCGGTCACGGTCAGCGGGTGGCAGACTGCGGTATCGGGGGTGTGGTCAGCGGCGGCATCACGGTACGTTGCAGACACATTCACATCACTGTTCATGGTGTTCATGGTAAAGGTGATGCTTTCTGCCTTGTAGTCCTGACCTGTGGGCAGGGAGGTAGACCAACCGTCAAACACTTTGCCATTGGGCACTGCGGTCTTGTCCAGCGTCACGGTCACTTCTGCGCCTTCCGGTACATCGTAGGTCGTTTTGCCGGTGGCTGCGTCAGTGTTGCTGTTCAGCTTGCTGGTCACATCGCTGCCGTCGTATTTCACAGTAACAGTGCCGCCGGTCACGGTCAGCGGGTGGTAGACCGGAGCATTGGGGTCAAACTCCCAACCGGCATGGAGGGTGATGTCCTCCGTAATTGCGGTTTCTTTCACATCAAAGAGCTGGTCATTGTCGGTGTACCAGCCGGTGAACTTGTAACCCGTACGGGTGGGAGCATTGATGGCATCCAGATCGGTTGCTTTCAGTTTGTTTGCCTTGGTACCAATGATTTTTTCGGTCTCATAAACCGGCACCTCAGGGTAGTCGGTCTTGCCGCCATTGGCATCAAAGGTCACATGGCAGAGGCAAAGAAAATTGCGTTTTGCCAGTACAGGATTTTTAAGCAGATTATCTGCGTGGTCCCTGTCGTTGTTGAAGTAGATGGCACCATCGGGAGTGTAAATATAGATAGGAGTACCATCGGGGTTAAAAATGTAGTTTCCGTTTTCGTCCTTTTTGTAAGCGGTAGCGTAGAAACGCCCAGCAGGACAATGGGTCAGCTCATCCTGGAACGAGGTCAACCCGGCAGGAAGCGTAATGTCTTTCAAACTAAAGCACCAGTAAAAGGTATCAGGTTTAATGGCTGTTACGTTTTCCGGGATGGTGATGGACTCGAGTTGTGAGCAATACCAAAAAGCGTTCTTGCCAATGTCTGTCACACTGTCCGGCAGAGTGATCGAGGTGAGCGCTTGGCAGGAAAAAAAAGCATTCGCACCGATGGTTTTCACTCCATCTTGCAGGGTGATGTCTGAAAGTGAGGTGCAATTGGAAAACGCACTATCCCCAATGCAAGTGACACGGGCGGGGATCTTAACATGATTCAAGTTGGAGCAAGACGCAAAGGAACCATCGGCAATGGTTGTCAGGCTTTCAGGGAACGTCACAGTAGTCAGTTTAGCGCAACCATTAAACATATCAGCTCCGGTTGACTGCACACCTTCGTCAATTTTGACGGAGGTAAGCCCACTGAGGTGGAATGCGCAATCACCGATCTCAGTGACCTTTCCGGGAATTTCAATCGAATCCAGGCTGGTGCAGGAATCAAAAGCATACGATCCGATGGAAGTCAGACTTTTGGGAAGAGTGACGGTATACAGAGAAGAGCAAGAATCAAAGGCGTGATCGCCGATTTTCTGAACGTTGCCCGTTAATGAAAGCGATGTAAGAAAGCGGCTTGAAAAGGCGTATTTTTCAATCGATGTGATAGTGGCATCAATGGTAAGAGATGTCATGCCACAGTTTACAAAGGCGGAATCGCCGATCGTTTGAAAGCTGCCAACTAACGAAAGTGATGTAAGAGAAGTACAGCTTGCAAAGGCATAGGCTCCTATCATCGAAGTGGCAACACCGTTGATGGTAAGAGAGTCCAAGTTGGAGCAATGTTCAAAGGCAGACTTACCGATGGAAGTGACGCTTTCTGGAATTGTGACGGATTGAATCTGGTTACAGAATGAGAGCAGAATGTGACCTTTCTGATGATCAGGTGAATAGATGCCAGAGAATGAAGATTCTCCCAAACCGGTCACTTTGCGTCCATCCAGTTCCGTAGGCACGGTAATGGTATAGGGGGCAGGGGTTTTTGTTGAATCAACAGGGCCAAGAAAATCCGTGATGGTGATGGTGGCGGTGTCGTCTGCGTTTTCCTTATACGCATACCAATAGGTGCCGTCGCTGGCTACAGGGTCAGTTGGTGACGTTGGGGTTGGGTGTGAGGATGCTGATGCTGCAAATGCCGTGACTGCCGACAGGGGCAGCATGGTGATCATCATGCAGACCGCAACCAATAAGCTGATCAAACGCTTGGGTCTCATAATTTTTTACTCCTTTTCAATGATTTTTCCAAAAACTCTCTCTATTTCAACCAAAACAAAAGAGCGCCGCACCGGCCAAACGGCTGGTACAACGCTCTGAATCCTTGTAGACCCGCTGCGCGCTCGCTCTCCTGAAGGGAAGCCGACGCATCTTCACAAGGAGGTGCAAGGTTTCGTATTACCTTACCCGGAGAGATAACGTGCGGCTGGCTGCCATATTACAGGCCCTTTTAGCTTTGCGTCGCAGTCTTTCGACTAGCTTGTCGATTCTTCAGTTTTTAGCGGGAATAGCATATTGCACAGGATAGGATACTCTTTTTTTTGTCAATATAACGAAAATAGATTTGGAAAAGTATACAAAAAAGGAATGTACAATGTGGAAAACAGAATGAAAACAAAATCGTGCAGCAGAAAAAGATCTGCCTGACTTTATGGAGAATGCAGTGCAAGAAAAATGCCCCTGACCGAAAGAAGCCGGTCAGGGGCATTTGGGGTTGCTGCAACGGGCAGGGTCAGTGCCTGCGCTCGTACTTCAGGCGCTCCCGCAGCTCATCCAGAGAGCGGTGCTTTTCGCCGTGGCGCAGCTTGGGGTAAGCGCGGAGCATACGGCCCTTGCCAAAGTACTTGGAGCTCCGGGTGCGGGCGCGCATCTCCTCGCTGCGGGCCTGCAGCTCTTCGGCCAGCTGTTCCAGACGGAGCAGCTCTGCCGTGCGCTCTGCGGTGCCCTTGGCGGCCAGCTTGACGGCAGCGGCGGCCTCAGAGGCATTGAGCCGGGCCTCCTGGGAGGACTTGCGGGCGGCCTCCATGGCCTCGTCGGCCTTGGCGCGCAGGGCGGCAGCGGCATCCCGGGGGCTCAGTTTGGCGGCATTGTCCCGGGCCTCGGCAGCCGCCAGCTTGAGCTGCAGGCGGCTCTCGTCCATCTTCTGGTCCACATCCATGGCGGTGGTGCCCAGCAGCTCGGTCATGGCATCGGACACGGCGTGCATACTGTCGGCCACCTTTTCCAGAGCATCCAGCTCACGGGCCAGGTCAGAGGCCGCAAAGGCGGTCACCACCACGTCGGCGGCGTAGCAGGCGTACAGGATGCACATGAGGACAAAGCCCACCATCTGGGGGACCATCTCCACAAAGCCCGCGATCACGGGGTGAACGGCCTTCATCACCACAACGGTGCCCACGCCCCACAAAAGGGAGAACTCCAGGCAGATATATCCGCCGATGTTGAAGGGGAAATCGCTGTAATCCCACCACCGGGTGTGGTAGAGCTTGTAGAGCGCCCAGCCGCCCACCAGCTCCAGCACGCTGGGCAGGATCACGCCGCCGAGATAGAGCAGCAGCAGGTTGTCTGCCAGCGGCGAAAGGGTGAACAGCACGATGATCATGCCAAAGCCGTAGATGGGGCAGACCGGGCCGTTCAGAAAGCCGCGGTTCACCAGCTGGCCGGTGGAAACGGCGGCATAGATGACCTCCAGACACCAGCCCAGGCAGGAGTAGATCAGGAAAAACGCCAGGATCTGATACAGCGAAAAGCCGCAGACCATGGTGTTGACAAAAAAGGACATCTTACTCCTCCTTTGCGGCGGCAGCGGCTTCCTCCGCAGCCTTCCTCTTTTTCAGGACCTTGGGCTCGATCCAGGTCACGGCGGCATCGCCGGGCAGCTTTCTGGCGATCAGGGCCTTGATCTTGATGCCCATCTCGGTGAACATCCCCTCGTGCTCGGTGCGGATGTTCCACTCCGGCTCGTTCTCGTGCAGGTCAAAGGTCTTCCAGGTGATCTCGTAGCCGGAAGCGGGGAAATACTCCAGGCTGTCGCGGAACAGGTCGTCGTCATCGGTCTTGAAGTAGATCTCGCCGCCGTCCTTCAGGAATTCGCGGTACTGGATGAGCTGGCGGGGATAGGTGAGCCGGTGCTTGTTGGAGGAAGCGTTCTTGCTCCACGGGTTGCAGAAGTTGATATAGATGCGGCTGACGGTATCCTGGGCGGTGAGCACGCCCTTGATGCGCTCGATGTCGGTGCTCATGATCTTCACGTTGTCGATGGGGCGGCCTGCCTCGGTGTAAGCGGCCTCGATCTTGCGCTTGGCAAGGATCAGCACCTTGTCGGTGATGTCGATGCCCAGATAGTTGTTTTCCGGGTGGGCACAGGCCAGCTGGGAGATAAAGCCGCCCTTGCCGCAGCCCAGTTCCAGCACAAAGGGCTGCTCCGGGCGGGCATACTGTGCGTGCCACTTGCCGCCCCAGATCAGGGGCTCGTGGACGTGGAAATCGGCGGCCATCAGCTCATCGTGGGCGTAGGGTTTGAAACGCATTCTCATAGTTTGTCATTCTCCTTGATGTTGTGTGACTCCTTCAGCCGCCTTCGGCGGCAGCTCCCTCAGCGAGGGAGCCACTGGCGAAGAAGGAAAGCTTTCCGTACAGCCAAAGCCTCCCTCATTGAGGGAGGTGGCATCGCGCAGCGATGACGGAAGGAGTTATTTCGTCTTTTTGATGTTGTGTGACTCCTTCAGCCGCCTTCGGCAGCAGCTCCCTCAGCGAGGGAGCCACTGGCGAAGAGGGAAAGCTTTCCGTACAGCCAAAGCCTCCCTCATTGAGGGAGGTGGCATCGCGCA
>ENA-UONV01003568-UONV01003568.1-human-gut-metagenome-genome-assembly--contig:-CS4-NODE-3568-length-10378-cov-6.389906_pt1 | contig 10378 bp, 7 predicted proteins | sample MGYA00242461_ERZ724008 | MGnify/ENA metagenome assembly ERZ724008 | reverse complement strand
TAACACAGGTGCGTTGCTGAGTTTTGCACCGCACCTTGTAGGGAACGGGCTTGCCTGTTCCGTTTGCTGAAGTTAGGTCTGCACAAAAACATATAGTCGTAGGGAACGGATTCATCCGTTCCGCATATACCGGTTTTGTCAGCTGCTCCCGGTCGGGCAACCGCAAAAACCGTATCGGTACCGGCGTAAAGGCGCTACTAAAAAAGCGCCTCTAAAAAATGTGTTTGCCTTGACGGCAAATGATTTAAATAACACCTCATCCGTCACCAAGGTGACACCTTCCCCTCAAGCTCCGCAAGGGGAAGGCATTTTAGAGGCGCATTCACATTGTGCCGATACGCATATTGCGGTAGCCCGACAGGAAGGTGCAGGCAAAACCATAGCAAACGGAACGGATGAATCCGTTCCCTACGAGCGGCTTTGGCCACAGCGGAATAGCTGATAGTTATTAAATTCAACCCCTCGGCAGCAAAGCTGCCTGCTCCCCTTGACAGTGGAGCCAATGAGGTGCGGCGCAAAACTTCAACTCCGCACTAATGTGTAGCGGCAGTTCTCCGGTTTTCTCTGCACTCTCGACACCGGGCTACCAGAGATATATGTATCCGTAGGTGCGTCAAATCGCCACTAAAAAAATTTGCGTTGGGGTGGGATATTGGGTATAATTATGTATTACCCTTGCTGCTCGGCAAATTGGCACACCGAGCGCAGGGTGCAGCCTGCGCAGTCGGGCCTGCGCGCGGTGCAGACAGCGCGGCCGTGCAGAACGATGCGGTGGCAGAAGTCGGAGCTTTTCTCCGGCGGCAGGCACCTGCGCAGCTCGGCCTCGATCTTCACGGGGTCCTTGAGGTCATCGACCAGACCCAGGCGGTTTGAAATGCGGATGCAGTGCGTGTCCACAACGGTCGAGCCGGGGACGTGATAAACGTCGCCGAGAATGAGATTTGCCGTCTTGCGCCCGACTCCGGGCAGCTTGAGCAGATCGTCCATGTTATCCGGCACCCGGCCGCCGAAATCACGCAGCATCATCTGCGCCGCGCCGACGATGTCGCGAGCCTTGGCGCGATAAAAACCGCAGGAGTGAACATACTCCTCCACCTCCGCGACGTCCGCCTCGGCAAAACTTTGCAGCGTCGGAAACCGCGCAAACAGCGCAGGCGTTATCTCGTTTACGCGCGCGTCGGTGCACTGCGCGGCAAGCCGCACGGAAAACAGCAGCTCATAATCCTTTTTATAATCAAGCGTACATTCGGCCAAGGGATAGGCCTCCTCCAATCGGCGGACTATCTCCAGAACCTGAGCTTTTGTGCGCATACATATCACCTCGCGCCTATTTTACCACAACCCTGTCCGCGGCGCTATCGCATTTGCGGTGCGGACGGTTTTTTCGGAGGTACAGCACATGTACAAACCCCTTGCAGACGAAATACGCCCCCACAGCCTTGACGATGTTGTCGGCCAAAAACACATTCTCGGCCAGCGCGGCCTGCTGCGCCGCATCGTTGAAAGCGGCAGCATCCCGAACATGATTTTCTACGGTCCCTCGGGCACGGGCAAGACTACCGTTGCGCGCATCATCGCGGAAAAAACCAACCGCACCCTGCGCAAATTGAACGCAACGACCGCCGGACTTGCCGACATAAAAGAGATCATCGCCGAGCTTGACACGCTGCTGACTCCCGGCGGCGTGCTGCTGTATCTTGACGAGATCCAGTATTTCAATAAAAAGCAGCAGCAGTCGCTGCTGGAATTTATCGAGGACGGGCGCATCACGCTCATCGCCTCGACGACGGAAAACCCCTATTTCTGCGTGTTCGGCGCTATCCTCAGCCGCTCGACGGTGTTCGAGTTCAAGCCCGTCACGCCCAAGGAGGCCGAGCCTGCCGTTATGCGCGCGTTCAACATTCTCGCCGAGCGCGAGGGAAAAACGCCGGAGCTTGAGCCGGGCGTCGTGCAGCGGATAAGCCAATCCTGCGGCGGCGACGTGCGCAAGGCGCTCAATGCGGTCGAGCTGCTGTTTTCGGCAGCACGAACGGACGGCGATAAGGTGCTCATAAGCCTCAACGATGCGAAAACCGTCACCCAGCGCAGCGCGATGCGCTATGACCGCGACGGCGACGAGCACTATGACGCGCTGTCGGCGCTGATGAAGTCGCTGCGCGGCTCGGACGCGGACGCGGCACTGCACTATCTTGCGCGTCTGCTCGAAGCCGGAGACCTCGTCGGCGCGTGCCGCCGGATCCTGTGCTCGGCGAGCGAGGATATCGGCCTTGCGTATCCGCAGGCGGTGCCGATAGTCAAGGCCTGCGTGGATTCTGCGCTTCAGCTCGGTCTGCCGGAAGCGCGCCTGCCGCTGGCCGAGGCAGTCATCTTCCTCGCGACCGCGCCGAAATCCAACAGCGGCGTTATGGCGATCGACGCTGCCATCGCCGATGTCCGCGCCGGCAAAAGCGGTCCGCCGCCGCGCGAGCTGCAAAATGTCCACGCCGACGGCACGGGCTTCGAGCGCGAGCAGGGCTATAAATATCCGCACAGCTACCCGAATCATTGGGTGCGGCAGCAGTATCTGCCCGACGCGCTCAGGGGCGCGCACTACTACGATTTCGGCGACAACAAGATCGAGCAGGCCGCAAAAAAATACTGGGACGAGATCAAAAAGTGAGGTTTTGACCATGCCAATGGATATCCACGTCGGCGACGTACTGACAATGAAAAAAGCGCACCCCTGCGGTGAGAAGCGCTGGCAGGTGCTGCGCGTCGGCGCAGACTTCAAGCTCCGCTGCCTCGGCTGCGGCCACGAGGTCATGGGTCCGCGCAGTAAATTTGAAAAAAACATCCGCTCCATTTGTTCAGAGGCGAATTGAGGCTGCTACGGATACGGTGATTGCGGTAGCCCGGTGTCGAAAGTACCGACGAAACCGTGAAACTCTCGCACTACGTTAGTGCAGTGTTGGTTTTTGCGGTTGCCCGACCGGATACAATGGAGGAAACCGCGATTGCTACGCAACCCGGTAGTGCGTTGCTGAGTTTTACACCGCTTCCCATTGCCTCACCTGTCAAGGGGAGGTGGGTCAGCCGCGCAGCGGATGACTCGGTGGGGTTTTAGTGGCGAATTAGCGCACTCCTTATACATTTATTGCCGGTTGCCCGGTGTCGAAAGTACCGACGAAACCGTGAAACTCTCGCACTATGTTGGTGCAGTGTTGATTTTTGCGGTTGCCCGGTGTCGAAAGTACCGACGAAACCGTGAAACTCTCGCACTACGTTAGTGCAGTGTTGGTTTTTGCGGTTGCCCGACCGGTGGGTTCCGGCAAAACCGTGGCAAACGGAACGGATGAATCCGTTTTTTCGGAGGCGCATAAACACCGATGCCGATACGTTTATTGCGGTATCCCGACCGGGAACTACCGGCGAAACCATAACAGGCGGAACGGATAAATCCGTTCCCTACGAGCGGCTGTTGGCCGCAGCGGAGAGCTAACAGCTGATAGTTAATAGCTGTCAACCCCTCGGCAGCAAAGCTGCCTGCTCCCCTTGACAGGTGAGGCAATGGGAAGCGGTGCAAAATTCAGCATCGCATTCATGTTACGCGAAACGTGACGGTTTTGCATGCACCCTCGACACCGGGCAACCAGAGATATACGTATCCGTAGCTGCCCCAATTCGCTACTGAAAAAACAGGTGCAAAATATGGGGGCGTGTGGTATAATCGTGGCAAAACCAACCCGGAGGGTGAGCGGAGAAAATGAAGCTTGACAACAAACGCACCATATTGACGGGCTTTGCGTTCCTGTCCATCTGCGCGTTCTGGCAGATGTACAACAGCATCGTTCCACTTATACTGACCAACACATTCCACCTCAACGAGACGTATTCCGGCGCGATAATGGCGGCCGACAATGTGCTTGCGCTGTTTCTGCTGCCGCTGTTCGGCGCGATCTCGGACAAAACGCACACCAAGATCGGCAAGCGCATGCCGTTTATCCTTTTCGGCACGGGCCTTGCGATCATACTAATGAACCTGCTGCCGCTTATCGACAACAGCTATGCCGCCGCGCCGACCACCTTCAAGACCATCTCGTTCGTGGTCGTTCTCGGTCTGCTGCTCGTCGCAATGGGGACCTACCGCTCCCCGGCGGTCGCGCTTATGCCGGATATTACGCCCAAGCCCCTGCGCAGCAAGGGCAACGCGATCATAAACCTCATGGGCGCGCTCGGCGGCGTTATCTACCTCGGCGTGGCCGCGGTCATGTACCCCAACAGCAAGGTCGAGGGCCTTGCGCACGTCAACTATCAGCCGCTTTTCATGGTCGTTTCCGCGATCATGTTCGTCGCCATCGCCGTGCTGTTTCTCACGATCAAGGAGCCGAAGCTCGTTGCCGAGCAGCAGAAGCTCGAGGCGCAGCATCCCGAGTGGAACCTCGCCGAGGACGACGGCAGCGGCAGCGAGACCCTGCCCAAGCCCGTAAAGAAGAGCCTGATCTTCCTCCTTTCGTCGATCAGCCTGTGGTTTCTCGGCTATAACGCGGTCGAAACGTGGTTCACGACCTACGTCAGCCAGGTCATGGGTCAGGCGCTGGGCGGCGCATCGACCTGCCTGCTGATCGCGACCGGCGGCGCCGTTATCAGCTATATCCCCATCGGCGTTATCGCGTCCAAGGTCGGCAGAAAGCGCACGATCATGGCCGGCATCATCCTGCTGGCGGTCTGCTTCGGCCTGGGCTACTTCCTGACGACGGCCTACAGCGAGATAAACGTCGTGATGTTCATCGTGTTCGCGCTCGTCGGCCTTGCATGGGCGGCGATAAACGTAAACTCCCTGCCCATGGTCGTTGAGATGTGCCGCGGCTCGGATATCGGCAAATTCACCGGCTATTACTACACCTTCTCGATGGTCGCGCAGGTCGTGACCCCGATCGTCGCAGGCTCGCTGATGCGCCATATAAGCTACACGGTGCTGTTCCCCTACGCCGCGCTGTTCGTCGCGCTCAGCTTCGTGACGATGATCTTCGTAAAGCACGGCGACAACAAGCCCGAGGCCAAGCGCGGCCTTGACGCTTTTGAGGATCTGGACGACTGATGAGGATCTGCATTTTCGGCGCGTCCGGCCGTGAGCTGGACGCACGCTACTACGCCGAGGCCGAGGCCGTAGGCCGGCTGATCGGCGAAAACGGCGACAGCATCGTTTTCGGCGGCGGCGCGGAGGGGCTCATGGGCGCGTGCGCGCGCGGAGTGAGCGCGGCAGGCGGAGACATCGTCGGCATAGCGCCGCGATTTTTCGATGAGCCGGGCATACTGTACGATAAGTGCAGCCGCATGATATTCACCGAAACCATGCGCGAGCGCAAGCAGCGCATGCAGGAGGAGTCCGACGCATGCATCGTCCTGCCCGGCGGCATCGGCACGCTCGAGGAGTTTTTCGAGATCCTCACGCTCAAGCAGCTCGGCCGGGATGACCGTGCCATTGTTCTGCTCAATACCCTCGGCGCGTTCGATACGTTGCTGCGCATGCTCGAAGAGCTTGCCGAGCGTCGATTTATGTCGAAAAACTGCCTGGAGCTGTATTTCGTGGCCGGCACGCCCGAGCAGGCGATGGAATATCTGGCCGGCTATGTTCCGCAGAAGGGCAGCATCCGCAGGCTCGAGGATTATAATAAGTAAATTTTAGCCGTGTAGCAGGTGCTACACGGCTAATTTTACGCCGGGTATATCATAGTGCTGCAAAGTGAAAATTAATTGGAGGCAATGCAAATGATACGAAGAGTTATTCAGATAGACGAGGAAAAGTGCAACGGCTGCGGAAAGTGCGTCCACGCATGCCACGAGGGCGCGATAGGGCTTGTTGACGGCAAGGCCCGGCTCATGCGCGACGATTACTGCGACGGTCTGGGCGACTGCCTGCCCAACTGCCCGACAGGCGCGATAAGCTTCATAGAGCGCGAGGCCGCGGCATATGACGAGGCGGCGGTCAAGGCCGCGCAGAGCGCGAAAAAGCAGGCTGCTTCCGGCTGCCCCGGCTCTGCGCCGCACGGCGTTGAGTCCGGAGATGCGTCGCAGCTTCGCAACTGGCCCGTGCAGATCCGTCTCGCGCCGGTCAAGGCCGCGTATTTTGACGGCGCGGATCTGCTCGTTGCTGCCGATTGCAGCGCCTATGCCTGCGGCAGCTTCCACGCCGACTTCATGCAAGGCCGCGTTACGCTCATCGGCTGCCCGAAGCTCGACCCCGTCGATTATGCCGAGAAGCTCGGCGAGATCCTTGCCGCAAACGATATCAAGTCCGTCACCCTCACGCGCATGCAGGTGCCCTGCTGCGGCGGACTTGAGCACGCACTTCAGCGCGCCATCGCCGCCACCGGCAAAAAGATACCCCTCCGCGTTTTTGTAGTGGCGAATTGACGCTGCTACCGATACGGTAGTTGCAGCATCCCGACCGGAGAGTTCAGGCAAAACCATCACAGCGGAACAGGCAAGCCTGTTCCCTACATGCGACTGTTGGCCGCAGCGGAGAGCTAATAGCTGTTAGTTAATAGCTGTCAACCCCTCGGCAGCAAAGCTGCCTGCTCCCCTTAACAGGGGAGCCAATGGGGGGCTGTGCAAAACTTAGCACCGCACTACCGGGTTGCGTAGCAGCTACGGTTTCCACCATTGTCCCGAACCGGGACACCAGAGATATATGTATTGGTAGGTGCCCCAATGCGCCACTAAAAAAACTGCATCGTACTTTGTTGTAGTACGATGCAGTTATTGTTTTTGCTGAGGTTTTGAATCGGGCGCGCGGAATTTATTACCGCACTTGCGTTACGCGAGGCAGCTACGATTTCCTACGCAACTTCGACACCGGGATACCGGAAAGTTCAGCGCCGCACTTGCGTTACGCGAGGCAGCCATGGTTTCGTCGGCAACTTCGACACCGGGGTACCGGAAAGCTCAGCGCCGCACTTGCGTTACGCGAGGCAGCCACGGTTTCCTCCGCAACTTCGACACCGGGCCACCGCAATAAGCGTATCCGTAGGTGCGTCAATGCGCCTCTAAAACTGCTTTGCAGCGGGGGCAGAGTCCGGTTTCGGGGTCAGCGTCCTTGGAGTGCATCCAGCAGCGCGGGCACTTGGTGCCTTCGGCCTCCTTGACGGAGACGGTCAGGCCGGGATTGTACGAGCCGGCGGCGGTGACGGCGTCTGCGTCGGCGGCATCGTCCTCTGCGATCAGGCACTCGGAGACGATCAGCAGCTCCTTAAGATCCATATCGGAGATCTTGTCGAGCACTGCCTTGCTCTCGCCTGAAGCGCGCAGGGTGACGGAAGCCTCGAGGGGCTTGCCGATGCGCTTATCCGCGCGAGCTTTTTCGAGGACGCCGTTGACGTCGTTTCTGACGGAGATCAGCGCATCCCACTTTGCCATCTCGGCATCGTCGAGCGCGTACTCGGCAAAGGGCTTGTTCATCTCGTTGAGCACGACGTTGCGCGCATCGTCCGAGCCGCGGTGGGGCATTGACAGCCAGATCTCATCGCAGGTGAAGGCGAGGATGGGCGCGAACATCTTGGTCAGGGTGTCGAGGATCAGGAACAGCGCGGTCTGTGCGCTGCGGCGCTCGAGGCTGTTCTTGCCGGAGCAGTAGAGCCTGTCCTTGATGATATCGAGGTAGAAGTTTGAAAGCTCGACGACGCAGAAATCGTTGATAAGGTGGGAAACGACGTGGAACTCGTACTCGTCGTATGCGGCGAAGGCCTTCTCGATGAGCTTGTTGAGGCGGGTCAGCGCCCACTTATCCAGCTCGAGCATGTCCTCGGGCTTAACAAGGTCGTTTGCGTCGAAGCCGTCGAGGTTGCCCAGGCAGTAGCGCGCGGTGTTGCGGAACTTGAGGTAATTCTGGCTGAGCTGCTTGAAGATCTCGTCCGAGCAGCGGACATCGACGTGGTAATCCGACGAGCCTGCCCACAGACGCAGGAGGTCGGCGCCGTATTTGTTGAAGATCTCGGCCGGATCCATGCCGTTGCCGAGGGACTTGTGCATTGCTCTGCCCTCGCCGTCAACCGTCCAGCCGTGGGTGACGCATTCTTTGAACGGTGCGCCGCGGCCGAGTGCGCCGACTGCTACCAGCAGCGAGGACTGGAACCAGCCGCGATACTGGTCAAGACCCTCGATGTACATCGTTGCGGGCCAGAAGCCCTGATCGCGCTCCATAGCGGCGTAATGGGTCGAGCCGGAGTCGAACCAGCCGTCGAGGGTGTCGGTCTCTTTGGTGAAGTGCTTGCCGCCGCAGTGGGGGCAGGTGAAGCCCTCGGGCAGAAGCTCAGCCGCTTCGCGCTCGAACCATGCGTTCGAGCCTTCGGTTTCATAGATCTTGGCGACGGACTCGATGCTCTCGTCGGTGCAGACGGGCTTTGAGCAGTCGTCGCAGTAGAAAACGGGGATGGGCAGACCCCAGCGGCGCTGACGCGAGATGCACCAGTCGGTGCGCTCAAGGATCATGCTTCTCATTCTGTCCTTGCCCCATGCCGGGACCCAGCGGACGTCCTCGCATGCGCCGGTGGCTTCGTCCTTGAAGGAATCGACCGAGCAGAACCACTGCGGAGTTGCGCGGAAGATGATCGGGTGCTTGCATCTCCAGCAGTGCGGATAGCTGTGGATGATTTCCTCGGACGCGAAGAGCATGCCGCTTTCCTTCATGTCTTTGAGGATGACGGGGTTACTTTCGTCGGTGCCCATTCCGGCGTACTTGCCGGCGTATTCGGTGTGCTTGCCCTGATCGTTGACGGGAACGACCATGTCCATGCCGTAGCGCTTGCAGGTGACGTAGTCGTCCGCGCCGAAGCCGGGAGCGGTGTGGACGCAGCCGGTGCCGGAGTCCATGGTGACGTAGTCGGCCAGAACAAGGCGGCTGGTCTTGGGCAGGAAGGGGTGGTCTGCGAGCATGTTCTCGAAGAACGCGCCCTCGTGGCGGTCGATGATCTCATAGTCCTCGAAGCCGCCCAGACCCATGACCTTCTTGGTCAGAGCCTCGGCCATGATGTACATCTCGCCGTTGGGAGCCTTTACGATGACGTAGCTCTCCGACGGGTGCAGCGCGATCGCGAGGTTGCCGGGCAGAGTCCAGATAGTCGTCGTCCAGATGACGAAGAAGAGCTTGGACTTGTCAAGAGAAGCGAGCTTGCCAAGATCGTCGTGCATGGGGAACTTGACATACACGGTCGTGCAGGGATCGTCCTTGTATTCGATCTCGGCCTCGGCCAGTGCGGTCTCGTCATGTGCGCACCAGTAAACGGGCTTGAGGCCCTTGTAGATGTGGCCGTTTTTATACATCTTGCCGAACACGCGCGTTTCCATGGCCTCGAAGCCGGGATCCATGGTCTTGTACGGGTGCTCCCAGTCGCCGATAACGCCCATGCGCTTGAAGCCCTCGCGCTGCACGTCGATGTAGTGGTCGGCGTAGGCGTGGCAGGCCGAGCGGAAGTCGGCGATGCTCATTGCCTTGTGGTTGAGCTTCTGCTCCTTGATGATGGCAGACTCGATGGGCATGCCGTGGTTATCCCAGCCGGGGATGTACGGCGTATAGTAGCCGCGCATTGCGTAGGTGCGCGTGATGAAGTCTTTGATGGATTTGTTCAGCGCGTGACCCATGTGCAGAGCACCGTTGGAGAACGGAGGGCCGTCGTGAAGGTTGAACAGGGGCTTGCCCTCGTTCTTTTTAAGCATCTCGTTGTAGATGTCCATCTCCTCCCAGTGCTTGAGCATCTCCGGCTCGCGCTTGGGCAGACCCGCACGCATCGGGAACTCGGTCTTGGGGAGATTGAGTGTTGCGTCATACTTCTGTGCCATAAATTTATCCTCCATTTTTAGTTACGAATTTAGTCTGTACCTATACGTTTATATTGGTATCCCGGTGTCGGTTTTTCCGACTAAACCGGTTTTTTGGTGTTTCTTTGGCGCATTTGAGCACCTACCTATACTTAATTTGCAGTTGCCCGGTATCGAGGGTGCGGCAAAAACCACCGCAGCCTCGATCTTTTATAGGCAAATCATTATTGTTGTTATAGTTTATATTGATGTCCCGGTTTTTTAGAGGCGAACCGACTCCGGCTTTTGTTTTTATTCCGGTGTCCCGGTATCGATACATTGGCGGAGATCGTATCGTCTCGCATCCCGGGGGATTTGTGCTATATTAGTGCAAATTTTCGTCTGCACTCTAAATGTCTTTGCCTGCACTCTTGTAGGGAACGGATTTATCCGTTCCGTTTTGTTGCATCTACCGACGCAGTTAATATAGCGGTACGCAGCCGAGTCTTCGTCATTGCCTTCCCCTGCGTAGCTTGAGGGGAAGGTGTCACCTTGGTGACGGATGAGGTGTTATTTTAATCTTTGCCGTAAGGCAAACACATTATTT
>ENA-UONV01003564-UONV01003564.1-human-gut-metagenome-genome-assembly--contig:-CS4-NODE-3564-length-10392-cov-7.570475_pt1 | contig 10392 bp, 7 predicted proteins | sample MGYA00242461_ERZ724008 | MGnify/ENA metagenome assembly ERZ724008 | reverse complement strand
TCCTCTTTTTTTGCGTCTCTTTTCACTAAAAACCTGCGTCGTCTCACCCCTAATCTCCGCATCCGGTCCCCGCGCTCGGCACACGGAACCCGTCCCACACCATGAACTTACTGAAAAAACCGTTCGGACTGACGCTTCAGGCGTTGCTCTGGGTCATGATTTTCGGATGCCTGCTGGCTCATCCTTTCACCAACGCCACCAGCAGCCCTCCGGGAGACAAACGTGATTACGTACTGATAATCAACAGCTACAACGAATCTTCCTCGTGGGGATGGGAGATAATCACCGACATCACCGCCCGGATAGAGCAGATCGAAAACCTCGAAGTATACGTCGAGCATATGAACACGCTCCTGATGGACCAGCAGTCGGATCTGGACAATTTCCGGACGAATCTCTCCCGTGAATACGGCAAGAATCCGCCCCGGATGCTGATATACATCGGCGCCCCGGCCTTCATCATGCGGGACTTCGCCGAAAAGGAGTGGGGAAAAGGCATCCCCTCGATCATCTGCGCCGAGGAGGATTTCATCGGCCCCGACAAGTACTATGTCAGCAAGCGGGCCATCCCGCACTCCGAGCGCATTCCGCTCCGGGAGCTGAGCGGGGAATACAATCTGACACTGCTCTACGCCCCGATCTACCTCGAACAGACCATCGAGCTGATGCGCCGCATGATTCCGGAGATGAACCGCCTCGTATTCGTCCGCGACGGCCGTTATATCAACCAGCAATACGAAGACGAGCTGAAGAAACTGCTCGACACCGATTATCCGGGAATGCGGTTCACCTCCTACAAGGCCTCGAACATGAGCGTGGACCAGCTGCTCGACTCGCTGAACGTCACCGACACCCGGCATACCGGCGTGCTCTTTTCCTCGTGGCACTACACAAGAAATATCGCCGGCAATACCGAGATAACGGCCAATCCCTTCAAGATCATCGCAAGTTCGACGGCTCCGCTGTTCGCACTATGGCCCTCTTCGGTGAAAAACAGCGGCGTGGTAGGCGGATTCACATACGACGTGAGCGTATACAACCGGCAGATCATCAAGACGTTCAACACCATTCTGGAGGGACGCCAGCCGCGCGACATTCCGTTCTACACCCCGACCGACGCACACCCGACGTTCAACTATCCGGCGATGCTGCGCAACAAGATTTCACCCGAAATATGTCCCCCGGATTCGGTATTCATCGACAAACCGGAGACATTCGCGGAACGGAACAGAACGGCGATCATCCTATGCGGCGGTTTCTTCCTGCTGTTCATCCTCTTCCAGCAATGGCGCATCCGCGTCATGCGAAAGGTCGAAGCGGCCCGCCGACGGGAATCGGAAAGCCAGATAAAATATGCGAACCTGTTCAACCGGATGCCGATCATCTACATTCAGGAACGGGTCATATTCGACGAGAAACACTATCCCGCCGATACGGAATTCAGCGACATAAACGCCTACTTCGAACGGACGTTCCTGCCCCGGAATCAGGTCGTCGGCAAACGGGGGAGCGAACTTTTCGCCGATTCGTTCTCCGAGTTCCTGCGGCTCGTGAACATCGTCCTGACGGAAAACCGGACCGTCACCTATCCCTTCTACTACAAACCGCTGGACATCTTTTTCGAAGTGATTCTGAGCCGCTCGTACCTGACCGACCACATCGACATCTTCTGTCTGGACGGCACCGCGCTGCACAAGGCGCAGCAGAAACTGGACTCGATCAACCACAAGCTCTCGCTGGCGCTCGACGTGGCCAACATCGTTCCATGGAAATGCGACCTGAACAACCGCACCATCCTCTGCGACATCAACAAACCGGTCAAAGCTGCCTCCGGAGAGGCGATCCTGCAGAACGAAGCTTCGCTTTCGGTAAGCGACGAATGCTATTTCTCGAAGATACACAAGGAGGACCGCGACCGCATACGGCAGGCCTACGACGACCTGATAGCCGGCCGTACGGACAAGGTCTGCGAAGAGTACCGCGTGATCTCCAACGAAAGCGGACACTGGCACATGGAATGGGTCGAAGCGCTGGCCGCCGTGGAGTCGTTCGACGCGCAGGGACGGCCCAAGACGCTCGTCGGAACGTCGCAGGTCATCACCGAACGCAAACGCATGGAGCAGGAACTCCTCTCGGCCCGCGACCGCGCCGAAGAGTCGAACCGCCTGAAAACGGCGTTTCTGGCCAACATGAGCCACGAGATACGCACGCCGCTCAACGCCATCGTCGGATTTTCGGGCATTCTGGCCTCGACCGAAGAGGAGCAGGAGAAGCAGGAATACGTCTCGATCATCGAGAACAACAACGCCCTGCTGCTGCAGCTCATCGGCGACATCCTCGACCTCTCGAAAATCGAGGCGGGGACGCTCGACTTCATCCACACGGACTTCGACCTGAACGAACTGATGCGGGAGAAGGAAAACGTCATCCGCATGAAGGTCCGGGAGGGCGTCGAACTGCTCTTCGAGCAGAAATACGAACAATGTTCCGTCTGCACCGACCGCAACCGGCTCTCGCAGGTGATCATCAACCTGCTGACCAACGCCGCGAAGTTCACGCAGACGGGCAGCATCCGGTTCGGATACGAAATGCGCGGCAGAGAACTCTATTTCTGGGTCTCGGACACCGGCAGCGGAATCCCCGCAGACAAAACGGAACAGGTTTTCGAACGCTTCGTCAAACTCAACACCTTCAAGCAGGGCACGGGACTCGGTCTGTCGATCTGCAAGATGATCGTCGAGCATCTGGGCGGACGTATCGGCGTGGAATCCGAAGAGGGCAAAGGATCGAAATTCTGGTTTATCCTGCCCTATGTTCCGGGAAAGGCCGCGGCGCAAAGGACGGAGGAGCAATATCCCGTCATCTCGGTCGAAAAGGACAAACTGGTGATTCTGATCGCCGAAGACAATGACAGCAACTACCGGCTGTTCGAATCGATCCTGCGCAAAGAATACACGCTTCTGCACGCGTGGAACGGGTTGGAAGCGGTCGAAATATACCGGCAGCGCCGTCCGCATCTCGTATTGATGGACATCAACATGCCCGTGATGAACGGTTACGAGGCGGCGGCCGAGATACGCAAACTCTCCGACAGCGTCCCGATCATCGCCGTGACGGCATTCGCATTCGCTTCCGACGAACAGAAGGTGCTCAAGAGCGGATTCGACGGCTACATGGCCAAGCCGATCAACGCCCTGCAGTTGCGGACGCAGATCGTCGACATGCTGCGCAAACACGTGGTTCTGCTGTAGCCGGAAAAAACTGTTTAAAGGCGGATGATCCGCGCCGCGTCGTCCGCGTCGGGCAGGGGAGCGGGCGTGAAGTCGGAGTAGCCGGCCGCAATGGCGCAGAGGGGTTCGCAGTCCGCCGGGACGGGCAGGAAACTGCGCAGGTAATCGGCCGCGCTCTGCCCATCGGGTTCATCCTTGCGGCGCGGCCGGCCGTTGATATGCACCCAGCAGGAGCCGAGTCCCTCGTCCACGCAGGCAAGCTGCAGCAGCGTGGCCGAAATCGCGGCGTTTTCGCGCCAGAGATCGCTTTTCGAAGTATCGCCCAGCACGACGAAAGCCAGCGGCGCACCCTTCATGAACGCCGACCCGTAATCGCGCATTTCGGCCATGCGGGCCACCAGCGCCGGATCGTCCACCACCATGAGGCGCGTGGTCCGGGTGTTGCGCGCCGAAGGCGCCGTAAGGGTCTCGCGCAGGATGCGGTCCACCGTCTCGCGCGGCACCGCCCGGTCCGAGAATTTTCGGATGCTGCGCCGCTTTTCGATCAACTCTTTGAATTCCATTTGTTTTGTCTTTTCGGTCTCGCTTTTGCAAAAGTAGTGAAAAATAGGTATATTTGAAATTCAAAACACCCCGAAGAATGGATTACCGATTCAACATCGCCCTGATTTACGATTTCGACGGCACGCTCGCCCCCGGCAACATGCAGGAGTACGACTTCATCCCCGCCGTGGGCAAAAGCAACAAGGAGTTCTGGACCGAAGCCAACACGCTGGCCGAGGAGCAGGACGCCGACATGGTCCTGACCTACATGGCGCGCATGCTTCAGGAGGCCAAATCGAAAGGACTGTCGCTGCGGCGCGAAGCCTTTCAGGAGTCGGGCCGCCGCGTGACGCTTTACAAGGGGGTCCGGGAGTGGTTCGGGCGGATAAACGCCTACGGGGCCGCACGCGGCATCCGGATTCTGCACTACATCAACTCGTCGGGCATGAAAGAGATCATCGAAGGTACGGAGATCGCCCACGAATTCCGGAAAATATACGCCTGCTCGTTTCTCTACGACGTGGACGGCATCGCCTACTGGCCCGCCGTGGCGGTCAACTACACCAACAAGACGCAGTTCATCTTCAAGATCAACAAAGGCGTCGAGTCGGTTTTCGACAGCAAGCTAGTAAACCGCTACATCCCCGAAAACGAGCGTCCCATACCGTTCAAACACATGATTTACGTAGGCGACGGAACGACCGACATCCCCTGCATGCGGCTGGTGAAGAACTCCGGCGGCCACTCCATCGCCGTCTACAACCCCGACCAGAAGGGGGCGCGGCGCGAGATGGCCTCGCTGATTCACGACAACCGCGTGAGCCACGTCTGCCCGGCCGACTACTCCGAAGGGTCGGACATGGACGTGCTGGTCAAAACCATCATCGACAAGATCGACCTCGACGACAAACTCGAAAAGCTGGAGGTCGTAAAATGACCGGGAAGCGAACGCAGATACAACCATCCGACACAACAAATATGTCACAATCCGAAACAGACGCAGTGAATATCCTCTTCGCTACGAATAACGCGCATAAACTCATGGAGGTGCAGGCCGTGCTGGGTCCCGGCTTCCGGCTGGTGACGCCCCGCGAATGCGGCGTCACGGAGGAGATTCCCGAAGAGCAGCAGACCCTCGAAAGCAACGCTTCGCAGAAGGCGCATTACCTCAACGACCGCACGGGACTCGACTGCTTCGCCGACGATACGGGACTCGAAGTGAAGGCGCTGGGAGGCGCTCCGGGCGTGCATTCGGCCCGTTACGCCACCGACGGACACGATTTCGCGGCCAACAACCGCCTGCTGCTGAAAAACCTCGAAGGAGCGACCGACCGCCGGGCGCAGTTCAGAACGGTCATTTCGCTGATCCTCAACGGCGAAGAACACCTTTTCGAAGGTGTGGTCGAAGGGCGCATCATCGACCGCGAAGAGGGGCACGAAGGCTTCGGGTACGATCCGCTGTTCATACCCGACGGATACGACAAGACCTTCGCCCAGATGTCCACCGAAGAGAAAAACGAGGTTTCGCACCGCGCCCGCGCCGTACGCAAACTCGCGGCCTATTTGCATTCCGCCGGGAAATAGGGTCTCTTTACGGCACACGGGCGCGACCCGGAAAAATGCACGCTTGCTTTTGCACGCTACTTTATCTATCTTTGCCCTCCAATGGAAGAGAGAACTTACAACAAAGAGGAACGTTTCGACGCCCGGACCATCGAGGCGCTGAAGCTCCATTACACCGAAATCCTGCAGCTGCTGGGAGAGGATCCCACGCGCGAAGGACTTCTGAAAACCCCCGAACGCGTCGCCAAGGCGATGTCGTTCCTGACGAAGGGATACGAAGAGAATCCGCTCGAAATCATCCGCTCCGCGACGTTCCGCGAAGAGTACAAACAGATGGTGCTCGTGAAGGACATCGAGCTGTACTCGCTCTGCGAACACCATATGCTGCCGTTTTACGGCAAGGCGCACGTCGCCTACATTCCCAACGGACACATCACGGGACTTTCCAAAATCGCCCGCGTCGTGGAGTGCTACGCCCGCCGCCTGCAGGTGCAGGAGCGGCTGACGGTGCAGATCCGCGACTGCATACAGGAGGCGCTCAACCCGATGGGCGTGGCCGTGGTGATCGAAGCCAGCCATATGTGCATGCAGATGCGCGGCATCGAAAAACAGCAGTCGGCGACAACCACGTCGGCGTTCACGGGCATTTTCCTCTCGGACCACCGCACGCGCGAGGAGTTCATGACCCTCATATCGCACAAATACCGGTAGGATTCAGCACCGGAATAAAAATCCCCGCGGCTTGTGACGCTGCGGGATTTTAGCCGAAAGGCGCACCTGCGGATGAAGACGGCATCCGCGGACTATTCCCGGCTTTCGAGATTCACCAGACAGGTGTTCAGCATTTTATGCAGTTCGGCCTGCGTGAACGGTTTGGGCAGGAACCCGGTACATCCGGCGGCGACGGCGCTTTCGGCTTCGCGGTCGGAAGGGTAGGCCGACATGACGACGACCGGCAGATCGGGAGCGCTCTCCCGGATGCGGCGCGTAACCTCGAATCCGTCCATGACCGGCAGCCGCGTATCGACCAGCACGGCGTCGGGACGCTCCGAACGGAACAGTTCCGCAGCCTCGGCTCCGGAGCGCGCACGCACCAGCCGGAAACGCGCGCTCAGCATCGCCTCGATCAGTTTGAAGCTGATGTCCGAGTCCTCGCCGACCAGCAGAGTCCACGAAACGCCGCCCTTCAGGGCGCCCATATCGGCCGGAGCCGGTTCGCACTGTACGTCGCACTGCACGACGGGAATCGAGAAATGGAACCGCGTACCCTTTCCCAATTCGGACTCCACGCCGATCGTGCCGTTGAGCTTCTCGACGATCGTTTTCGAAATAGCCAGTCCGAGCCCCGTGCCGGAAACGAAGTCGTCGAGCTTGACGAAACGGTCGAAAATGTCGCGGACCTTTTCGGCAGGGATTCCCGTGCCGGTATCTTCCACGAAAAACTCCACGCGCCCTTCGCGCAGGTCGAATCCGAAGCGGATTTCGCCCTCGGTCGTAAACTTGGAGGCGTTGTTTATCAGGTTCGAGATGACCTGCGCCAACCGGTTCTGGTCGCAGACGATCTCCACGTTCTCGATCCGCTCGTCGAAAACGAGTTTCACGCCCGGATTCGTCCGGCCCTTGTGCATCTCGTATTCCGATCGGCACAAATCGTTGAGATTCATTGGCTTGAAGTGGAATTCGAGCGTTCCGGCCTCGATTTTCGAGATGTCGAGAATATCGCCGATAAGCTGCAGCAGCAGGCTGGAATTGGTGTCGATGATGTCGATGAACTGCTGTTTCTCCTCTTCGGTCTCCGCTTCGCCCATCAGCTTGGCAAAGCCGACGATGGCGTTGAGCGGCGTACGTATCTCATGGCTCATATTGGCCAGAAACGCCGTCTTGAGCCGGTCGGACTCCTCGGCGCGGATACGGGCCTCGATGACCTTAAGCTCGGCGTTTTTCTGCTCGGTGATGTCCCACGACACGCCGATAATCAGCGGCAGACGGTTCTCGACCGGAACCAGCGATTTCGAGGTGTTGACGATGCGCGTCTCCCCCTTCGCCGAGACATACTCTTCGATGAACTCCATGCGCTCGCCCGTGCGCAGCAGTTCGAGGTCGTCGCGCCGGAAATGCTCCGCATCCTTCGGACTGGGAAACACCTCGTAATCGGTATATCCGAGCGCTTTCGACGCGGGGATATGCGAAAACTCCTCGAAAGCCCGGTTCCAGTAGAGATAACGGAACTCGTTGCCGGGGTCCTTGACGAAGAGATAGACCGGAATGTTGTTGAGGATGCTGTCAAGGATGGAGTTCATCTCCTTGACCTTGTTTTCGTGTTCGATGCGCCGCGTGATGTCGCGACCGAAGAACCAGACGATTTCGCGCTCCTTGAAGTGGTCGTAAATGATATAGGCCACGATGTCCCACGCCACGATACGCCCCTGAGCGTTCTTCAGACGGACGGTGTATTTGTATGCGCCGTTGTCCCGGCGGATCTTCGCCAGCCGCTCCTCCCACAACTGCCGCGTCGCGTCGATCGACCAGAACTCGTACACCTTGCGCCGCGACAAATCGCCCTTCAGGTCGTGCCGCCTCCGGAAACGTTCGTTGGCGTACTCCATCGTCCCGTCTACGGCGCATGCGTAAATCTCCTCATCGACGTTGTTCAGCGCATACTTGACCATCTCCAGCTCGTGCTTGGCGACTTCGGCCTCGGTGATGTCGCGGCAGATGCAGAGGGCGTGTTCGCCGTCGAGCGGCATAATGCGGTTTTCGTAATTGCGGGTCCGGCCGTCGAGCGTGATGTCGTGATGCGAAGAGGAACCCTTCCCCGACGCGAAAACGTTTTCGAGGTTGTTCTTCACGTTGCGGCACGCTTCGGGCGAGAGCATCGACCGGATATTCCGGCCCACCAGCCGGGGACCTTCGATCCCGACATGATTGGTCTGCTCGGAGGAGACCAGTTCGACCAGCGTCCCGTCGCGTCTCAGCACGGTCAGCATGTCGGGAATCGAATCCAGAATCTTACAGGCGTACCGGTCGCGGAAGCGGCCCGCGGTGTCGGCCGCCGAAGCGAGCCGCGCCTCAAGCTCTTCGATCCTGCCGATAAGCTCCTCGCCGGAGCAGTTATCATAATGGCTCATATGTCACGAAATTGTGGTGGGTCTTACAAAGGTAACATAATTCCCGGAAGTCGGCGTCTTTTTCCGGATAAAACGGATTATCGCCGGAACCAGTCCGACAAATGCTCCTCCGCACGTGAACGGCATCCCGAATTCCACGCCGGCGCAGTGCGGAACCGCCACCGGCAGCACAGTGCGGAACCGCCCCGGCGGCGTGCAAACCGCAGATGCGTTCCGGGCGGAACACACCCCGACGAGCATCAGCGGCGGCAGGCGCCTGTCCGCTGAGAGCCAATCCGTTCAGGAAGGAAAACCGGAATCCGAAACAACGCCCCGAAAGTATTTATCCAGCTTTCGGGACATTGTTTCGACGGCCTGCGGGCGGCTAATTCCGGCGGAAGAAATCGACCGGCAAAAGAAATTGCATACGTACAGGCTTATGATTCTGTTTTGCGGGAATCCATCTCGGAGAAAGTTTCAGCACCCGGAGCGTCTCATCCGACAAGGCCTGATCCGGTGAACGCACAATATTGAAATTGGACAGCGTTCCGTCTTTTTCCACCACGAATTCGACTATAACACGGCCCTCGATGCTGTTCGCAGGGTATTGCCGATTTGCTAGCACCCATTTTCGAAATGTCTCCAAGTCCCCTCCCTGAAAAGTGGCCTGCTCTTCGATTGGCATGTATGCGAAATGGATGGAATCATCTTCCGCATCGGGATCCTCCGTATCTTCGTCTGACATAGGCCGGGGCGTAACGCTGCACTCGGTTCTTGAATAAAAGTCCGTCCGGTCCTGCGTATCGTTTTGCCCGTGACACCCGGTCAACGTCAAAGTGCTATAATCGGCATTTACAGAGAGGAATAATGGAAATTCATCCCCCAAATCAATAGTGAAAAAGGAATTTAGATCATATGTTCTGAATCCCTTTTCAGATTTGCTGAATCCGTAGGAAACATAGGAATTGTAAAATCCGTCGTCGTCCATCAGATACCAAACGTCGTTCTGCGAATCGAACGCATAGCTTACCACGTCGTTTTTCAGGTCGTCGTCGACAAACCACATCGGTTCGGAAGTTCCGGGCCTGTCTCCGTCCCGGTAATGGCAGGAATTAACGTACTTGAACACATAGCCCGTCATCGAAGCCCCGTCCCCGGCATAGGAGGGCCAATACACGACGCAGCACAGAAGCATCAGAAAAATCTCTCTCATAACAAGCTCTTTTTAAGTTTAAATTCAGTGGGTTACGCATAAACGTTCACAGTTATCGTATTCACGGCATCTCAGGAATACCGCCCGTATGGGAGCAAATTATCAGAAGACGCACCGTCTCAGACGCGAAGAGGTAATTCCGTCTATCAAATATACTCTTTTTTTCATACATTCTACGCCCAAGGCAGCGAATAATTTAGCGGACCGACAGTGGTTTTCCATCCGAATCTTTTTAAGCCAATCGGACGCTTCGATACATTAAATCCGCTTCTTTATAGCCAGATCGGACAACACGGCGCAAAACGGAGGTTGCGGAACGAATTTTGAACACGGTATCTGACAGCAAACTAAAAATTCAAAATCATGACCGTGAAAAAATTACGCTACCTTGCATTCGCACTCACAGCAGTTGCGTTTTGCGCGTGCCAGAAAGAGCCCTCGACATCGAGTCTCCACAAAGATTATCTGGTCTACACCGCTCACGACACCGACGCCGATTTCGCCGCCTTCGACACCTACTACATTCCCGACAGCATCCTGCTGATCGGCTCCGCCGACAAGACGGAATACTGGAAAGACGCCAATGCGCTGGAGATCGTCAATACCGTCGTAGGACGCATGAACGCCGCGGGCTACACCCGTACCGACGACAAAGATGCGGCCAATCTCGGCCTGCAGCTCAGCTACGTGCAGAAAGTGACCTATTTCGTGGGTTACGACTATCCCTACTGGTGGT
>ENA-UONV01003561-UONV01003561.1-human-gut-metagenome-genome-assembly--contig:-CS4-NODE-3561-length-10400-cov-4.330788_pt1 | contig 10400 bp, 9 predicted proteins | sample MGYA00242461_ERZ724008 | MGnify/ENA metagenome assembly ERZ724008 | reverse complement strand
AAAAAATAGTTCGGACACTGTGCCTGATCTGGTGGGGAATATTCGGATGCGCTGGAATACTGCTTTTTACAGGATGCAACTGGAAACAGGAAAAGCCGGAGAAAACAAACCTCGCATTCACAGTCGTGGACGAGGCGCGGCTGCCGGAGGAGCTGTTAAAGCTTGTGGCGGAAAAGAAAGAAGCATCGTTTAAAATGACGTATGCGGACAGTGGTTATCTGTACCTGTGCGTGGGCTACGGAAAACAGGACAGCGGCGGCTACAGTATTACAGTGGACGATTTGGATGCAAGCGGAGAGATGATTTATCTGGATACGAGCCTGATCGGTCCGAAGCAGGCAAAGGAGCTGAGCAAAACGCCATCCTATCCATATATTGTAATAAAAACGCCGTTTGAGGACAAAACAGTGGTGTTTGACTGAAGAACATGGTAAAATGCAGAGGATACAACAGACATTTGGCAGCTGTCGGACGCAGCTGCTTTGCAACAGCGGAGGCTGACATGATTTTAGTTCAAAATTGCCGCATGATCGATCCGGCTTCGCAGACGGATAGCTTGCGGGATATCCTGATCGGTGAGGACAGGATTACAAAAATCGCAGAGGCAGGAACGATCGACCCTGCACAGATTACAAAAGAAAAAGAGGACGAGCTTCGCATCCTGAATGCGGATGGCCTGATTGCAGCGCCGGGGCTGGTGGATACCCATGTGCATTTCCGTGATCCGGGTGCAGAATATAAGGAAGATATCCTGACCGGCGCGGTGTCGGCAGCGGCTGGCGGTGTGACGAGCGTTGTGCTGATGGCGAATACGAATCCCCATGTCGATCAGGAGGAAACGCTTTCCTATGTTCTGGAAAAAGGCGCAAAGACCGGCATCCATGTCTATACCTGCGCGAACGTGACGATGGACATGGAGGGGGACGAGCTGACGGATATGAAAGCGCTGGCAAAGGCTGGCGCGGTCGGCTTCACGGATGACGGCAAGCCCCTGTTGGATGCCAAAATTGCGAGAAAAGCGATGCAGGAAGCGGCAAGGGTGCACAAACCCATCAGCTTCCATGAGGAAAACCCGGCATATATTCAAAACAATGGGGTCAATGCCGGAAAGGCGAGCGAATATTTCGGCATCGGCGGTTCGGACAGGCAGGCGGAGATCGACATGGTGCGCCGCGATCTGTCGATTGCGCTGGAAACGGGTGCGGAGATCGTGATTCAGCACATCAGCGCGGCGGAGGCGGTCGAACTTGTCCGCCAGGCGAAGAAAAAGAGCACGAAAATCCACGCAGAGGCGACACCCCATCATTTCACGCTGACGGAGGACGCCGTGATGGAACATGGTACGATGGCGAAGATGAACCCGCCGCTTCGCACGGAAGCTGACAGGCAGGCGATTATCCGCGGTTTACAGGACGGAACGATCGACCTGATTGCGACAGACCATGCGCCGCATGCGGATTATGAAAAAGCGAAGCCCCTGACGGAAGCGCCCAGCGGAATCATCGGATTGGAAACGTCCCTGGCGCTCGGCAATGAGGTGCTCGTCGATACAGGGGAACTTACGATGATGCAGCTGCTGACCTGTATGACCATTAACCCCGCAAAGCTTTACCGCCTGGACGCTGGCTATCTGGCAGAGAACGGACCGGCAGATCTGGTTTTGTTCGATCCTGCAAAAGAGTGGGTTCCGGAACGTTTTTATTCGAAATCCCAGAATTCGCCGTTTTTGGGCCAGAAGCTCAAAGGAAAAGTGGAATACACGATCTGTAAGGGCAAAGTGATTTTTGAGGCGTAAAAAGTGGCTGCGCCGGCGCGTAAAAGCGCTATGGGCATAAAAGCTGGCAGCTTTGGTGCAGCAGGCGCCCGTAAACCGAGTGAAAATGGAGAAAATTATGGCACAGAAGAAAAAGACAAAGGCAATGGTAGTCAGTCAGGAAAAGCTGGCGGACGGAATTTATGATTTGAGACTGGAAACAGAACTTGCGCAGGATGCTGCGTGCGGACAGTTCGTAGGCGTTTACCCCAAGGATAAAAGCACGCTCCTGCCCAGACCGATCAGCATCTGCGAAATCGATAAAGAAAAAAATCAGCTTCGTCTGGTTTATCGCGTGGCAGGCAAGGGAACGGCAGAATTTTCGAATCTTAAGACAGGCGACAGTGTGTATCTGCTTGGCGTTTTGGGAAATGGTTTCCCGGTGGACAAGGCAAAGCCGGGCACGAAGGCGATGCTGTTTGGCGGCGGAATCGGCGTTCCTCCGATTTTACAGCTGTCTAAAGAGCTTTCCTGTGAAAAACAGATCGTTGTGGGTTATCGCAACGCACAATGCTTTTTGAAAGAAGATTTTGAACAAAACGGCGCTGTCTATGTGGCAACCGAGGACGGAAGCGTTGGCACAAAGGGAAACGTCATGGATGCGGTAGCTGCAAATGGACTGGAAGCGGATATTATTTATGCCTGCGGACCGATGCCGATGCTGCGCGCGATTCGGCAGTATGCGATCGAACATGATATTCCGGCATATATTTCCCTGGAAGAACGGATGGCATGCGGTGTGGGCGCCTGTCTTGGCTGCGTTTGTAAAACGACCCACAAGGACGCGCATTCCCATGTAAACAACGCAAGAATCTGTACCGACGGACCGGTATTTGAAGCACGGGAGGTGGAAATCTGATGAATACAGCGGTAACAATTGCAGGAGTAACCTTTCAGAACCCGGTCATGACCGGCTCGGGGACCTTTGGCTCCGGAATGGAATACAGTGAATTTGTAGATTTGAACCGTCTGGGTGCGGTGGTGACAAAGGGCGTTGCAAACGTGCCGTGGCCGGGCAACCCGACACCGCGTGTCGCAGAGGTTTACGGAGGCATGTTGAATGCAATCGGTCTGCAGAATCCCGGCATTGACGTGTTTATCGAGCGCGATCTCGCGTTTTTAAAGCAGTTTGATACAAAGGTCATCGTCAATGTCTGCGGCAAATCTGTCGAGGATTATCTGGAAGTCGTAGAGCGCTTGGCGGACACGGACATAGCGATGATGGAAATCAACGTTTCCTGCCCGAATGTCAAGGAAGGAGCCATCGCGTTCGGACAGAAAGCGGATGCATTATTCGACATCACGTCCAGGATTAAAAAGGCTGCAAAGCAGCCCGTTATGATGAAGTTGAGCCCGAACGTAACAGACATCACGGAGATGGCAAAAGCCGCAGAGGCAGGCGGCGCGGACGCGATTTCCCTGATTAACACGCTGACCGGTATGAAAATCGACATCCGGCGCAGAAGCTTTGCCCTTGCCAACAAGACCGGCGGCATGTCCGGCCCTGCAATCAAGCCGGTTGCGGTGCGGATGGTATGGCAGTGTGCAAACGCGGTCAAAATCCCCATTGTCGGCATGGGCGGCATCCTGACCGCAGAGGACGCGATTGAATTTCTGATGGCAGGCGCAACGGCAGTTTCCGTCGGCGCGGCAAACTTTATCAATCCTTATGCGACGGCAGAAATCGCAGATGGAATCGAAGCATTCATGAAAGAGCAGGGCATCGAGGATATCAACGAAATAATCGGCTGCGTACGGTAAGACAGATTGCGGGAGTGCGAAGCACGGAGCAATCCGCGGATATCATTTGAAAAAAGAATCTCCCTCCCGGCTGCATATCGTCTTTGACGGCAGCATACTGTTAGATAGAACAGCATGTTGTCTGGAAAAGGCGAAGGTGCCCGGGAGGTATTTTTATGGAATTTCTCAAAAAGAGCATACATATGGATCAGATCGGATGTGAGGAACAGACGCAGATTACGCTCGAGGACGACGTCAATATCGCGGACGCAAAGCCGGACGTCTATCAGGTCGTGACGCAGCAGGGGCACGTCGAGCTGGAAGAGGTGCGTGCCTCGGATGGGCATGTGCATGTAAAGGGCGTGCTGCATTTCAATGTGCTTTATCTCGCAGATGAGGAAACGCACCATCCGGCATGCATGGAGGGGGAGCTGGCGTTTGAGGAACAGATTCTGATGGGCAGCGTGTCGGGAACGGATCAGGTACAGGCGCAGGCGATTTTGGAGGATTTAAGTATCGGAATGATCAATTCCCGGAAGCTTTCGGTGCAGGCACTTTTGCAGATCCGCCTGTTCACGGAGCGGATGAAGCAGCTGGATGTAGCGGTGGGGCTGGAGGGCACAGAGCAGATCGAAGTAAAGAAAAAAGACCTGCAGGCGCTGGATCTGATCGTTGCAAAAAAAGATATCCTGCGGGTAAAAAAAGACCTCCTGTTGCCGGGCGGCATGCCGAACATTTTTGCGCTGCTGTGGAAATCCTGCCAGATTCGGGAAATGGCGTTCCGGGTGCTGGACGGAAAGCTGCAGGCGACAGGTGAGCTTTCGCTGTTTTTCTTTTATGAAGAGGAAAGCGAGACTAAAAAGACGGTCTGGTATGAAACCACCGTGCCGGTGAGCGTTGCCATCGAGTGTCAGGGCGTCCGCGAGGGGATGCTGGAGCAGATCGGCTGCAGCATCGGGCATCTGGAAATCGAAGCGAAGGCAGACGAGGACGGGGAAGAGCGCGTGATTTTGCTCGACCTGGTACTGGATTTGGATATCCGGATTTACGAGGAAACGAATCTTTCGATGATTGAGGATCTCTACGGCATTGCGAAGCAGGCGGACGTCGTGAGGGGAAAAGGGCAGTACCGGAGGCTTCTGGTCAAAAATACAGCAAAAACGAGGGTGAGCGACCAGTTTTCGATTTCGCCGGGCATGCCGCAGCTTCAGCAGATCTGCGGAAGTTTTGGAGAAGTGTTCGTGCAGGAAATAAAAAAGCAGTCCGACGGCGTGCTCGTAAAAGGGACGGTAAACGTGCAGATTCTGTATGAGTCTGCGGAGGAAGAGGTTCCGTGCGGCTGTCTAAAGGGCGAGCTTGTGTTTGAAGAGCTTCTGGAAACCGCAGAGCCGGTAAAAAATACATGCAGCTGCAGGATTGCGGCGTCGCTGGAACAGCTTTCCGTGCAGGCGCAAAACGAGCAGGAAGCAGAAGTTCGCGCAGTTGTGTGCGTCAAAGGGCTGATCTGCGCCGACTGCGAGGAAGAAATCGTGACGGATGCTCTGCTGCGTGCTCCAGACCCGGAAAAGCAGGCGAACCAGCCGGGTATCGTAGTGTATCTGGCGGGCGAGGGCGAGACGCTTTGGGATATCTGTAAAAAGTACGACGTTCCGATGGATGGAATGCGCGAAATGAACAATCTGACGCAGGATGAAATCCGTCCTGGCGATCAGCTCCTGATTGTGAAGGGATATGCAGTTGACAAAGAGATGCAGATTGTATAAAATTAAATACAATCAGTGTATACAAAATGCAGAGGCAGACGGCTTTTCGGATCGCCTGCCTTTTCAACGGAAATGAGGATTGAATTGAAAATGAATACCTTTCGGATAAAGGCATATGCCAAAATCAATCTCGGGCTGGATGTGCTGCGGCGCAGACCGGACGGATACCATGAAGTCAAGATGATCATGCAGACCGTCGATTTATATGACGATTTGGAATTTACAAAGCTGGCAGAGGATGAGATTCGGATTTTTACCGATAAAGAAGAGCTTCCGGCGGATCAGGGCAATCTGATCTGGCGGGCGGCAGCGCGGATGAAGGAGCTGTATCAGATCTCAGAGGGCGTGAGCGTGAAGCTGACGAAGCGGATTCCGATTGCGGCTGGCATGGCAGGCGGCAGCGCAGATGCAGCGGCGACCATTCATGCGATGGATGCGTTGTTTTGTCTCGGACTTTCCCTGGAAGAAAAACAGAAAATCGGTGTAAAGCTCGGCGCGGATATCCCGTATTGCCTGATGGGCGGCACGGCGCTTTCGGAGGGTATCGGAGAAATCCTGACAAAGCTGCCGGACGTCCCGAAGGCGAAGCTTGTGATCGCAAAGCCCGATCTGGATGTTTCGACGAAATTTGTCTATGAAAATCTGCATGCAGACAGCCTGCAATATCATCCCGACATCGACGGAATGGTTGCGAGCATCGAAAAAGGCGACCTTTGCGGCATCACAGACCGGATGGGAAATGTGCTTGAGACGGTGACCTGCAAGCACTATCCGGTGATCGAGCAGATGAAAGGGATTTTAAAGGAGCACGGTGCGGTCAATGCGCTGATGAGCGGCAGCGGCCCTACCGTATTTGGTATTTTTACAGACGATCAGAACGCAAAAGAGGCGTATGAGGCGATGCAGGAGGCAGGTCTTGCCAGACAGCTGTTCCTGACAGGATTTGCCGACGGCAGAGGGAGAGAAGAATGAAAGAATTTGAAGTAAATAACGAAAATGATTACCTGCCCCTGCGGGACGTGGTGTTCAATACACTTCGGACGAGTATTCTGACCGGTGAGTTAAAGCCGGGGGAGCGCCTGATGGAAATTCATCTGGCGGATAAGCTCGGAGTGTCCCGGACACCGATCCGCGAGGCGATCCGCAAGCTGGAGCTGGAGGGGCTCGTTACGATGATTCCAAGACGCGGCGCAGAGGTGGCGCAGATCACGGAAAAGAACCTGCGGGACGTTTTGGAGGTGCGTCGGGCGCTGGACGCGCTGGCGGTAGAGCTGGCATGCGAGCGCATCACGGAAGATGAGCTTGCAGAACTGAAAAAAGCGTGCGAGAACTTCGAACTGGAAACAAAGCGCGGCAACGCCAACCAGGTTGCACAGGCGGACGTGGAGCTGCACGATATTATTTTAAAGGCGAGCGGAAACGAGCGGCTGATGCAGATGATCAGTAAGCTTTCTCAGCAGATGTACCGCTACCGCCTGGAATATGTCAAGGACGAGGCAAACTACAAACGCCTGATCGCAGAGCACCGCGTGATCTACGAGGCGATCCGCGACCGCGACAGACAGACTGGAGCAGAGGCGATCAAAAACCATATTGACAATCAGGAAAAGGCTGTGATCCGGATGATTACATCGGCGTCCGGGAAGACAAAACGCTGACCGGGTGTATAACCGGCGCGCGGATGGGTATGCTCTTTCGAAACAGAGAAGGGAGAAAGAGTATGCAGAAGAAACCGCGCGCCGGTATTTTATTTTTGACAATTATGATGTTATGGGGGATAATATACCCACAGTATGCATTTACGGAAGAAATGTATGAGACAGTGCAAAGCGCTGACGCAGCGGATGGCAGCGACAAAACCGCTGTAGCTGCGGGCAGGGACTGCCTGCGGGATTACCGCCGGATTCTGACTGCGGCGCCTGGGGAGGTGTCGGTGCGCTTTGCAATCGTCGATCAGATAGAAGAGTGGTTTGGAGAAAAAGATGAAAACAGTACAGGATAAAAATCTGCTGGAAATGCCCATCGGCGTATTTGATTCCGGCATGGGCGGTCTGACTGTGATGCGTGAGATCATGCGTCAGATCCCCAATGAAAAGGTGATTTATTTTGGAGATACGGCGAGAGTTCCCTATGGAAGCAAGTCAAAGGAGACGGTGACACGCTTTTCCAGGCAGATTGTCCGTTTTTTGCAAAGCAAACAGGTCAAGGCAATTGTTGTCGCCTGCAATACGGCGAGCGCCTATGCGCTGAATGATCTGGAAAGGGAAATCGATATTCCAATCATCGGCGTGGTAAAGCCGGGCGCAAAGGTTGCAGCGGAGGTAACCCGCAACGGACAGGTCGGCGTCATTGCGACGGAAGGGACCATCAGCAGTAATATTTATACAACTTACATCCGCCAGCTTCGGCCGGAGGTACAGGTAACCGGCAAGGCGTGCCCATTGTTTGTGCCGCTGGTAGAAGAAGGGCTCTGGCAGGATCCGGTGACGGACGAGATTGCAAAACGTTACTTAAGCAGCTTAATCGATACCGGAATCGATACTCTGATTCTTGGCTGCACCCATTATCCGCTGATCCGTTCAACGGTCGCAAAGGTGATGGGCGACCATGTGACACTGGTAAACCCGGCGTATGAGACGGCGCGGGAATTAAAAGAGCTTTTGATGGAAAAAGGGTTATTCAATCCGGTTCCGCCGCAGCTTGGGACAAATAAATACGAGTTTTTTGTCAGCGACGGCGCGGAGAAATTTGTCCATTTTGCCAATTCGATTATCAAATACGGCATTTTGGGCGCGAAAGTAATACAGATAGAGGATTATTGAGCATGACAAAGGATGTAGTGATATCCGTCCGCGGTCTGCAGGTGATGGACAATGAATCTGCAGAGGATATCGAGACGGTACAGCAGGGCGAATATTTTGAACGAAACGGCAGCATTTTTTTATTGTATGACGAATATTATGAGGGCTTTGACGAGCCGGTCAAAAATGTCATGAAAATCAGGGAAAACGAAATGACCCTGACCAAACGCGGCATCATCAACGTCCAGATGAACTTTGAGGCGGGCAAAAAGAACCTGACCCGTTACCAGACACCCTACGGCGTAATGATGATCGGACTGGACACCAGTCGCGTCGTCTGTCTGCAGGAAGAAAAAAGCCTTGCGATAGAAATTGATTATACGCTGGAAGCAAACTACCAGTACGTTTCGGATTCCAAAATCCGGATCATGGTACGGGAGAGAAAACAGCAGGCATAAAATGAGCCCCTGCGTCGGTACGCATTCAACAGCGTGCTGTGCAGGGGCTTTTTTTCATGACAATAGAATGCTCGCAGAGCGTGCATTCTATTGTTGAAAGAAAACCAATTGACAATCTGAAATGATGCGCCTACAATATTTGCATATGCAAATATTGTAGGCGCATTTTTTGCACACGCAAAAATTCGTCTGACCACGGAGGAAAGCAATCATGCTGAAAGAACTCTTCTCTTATATGAAGCAATACAAAAAATACGCCCTGATCAGCCTGGTTTGCATCGCGGTGGAATGTATCTTCGAACTGATCATTCCGCTGATTATGGCGGACATGGTGGATGTCGGAATCGCAAACGGGGATCAGGATTATATTCTGCGTAAGGGACTGGTGATGATAGGCTGTGCAGGACTGGCACTGGTGCTGGGTATCTGCAGCGCACGGTTCTGTGCACTGTGTGGTCAGGGCTTTGGGGCGAATCTGCGGGAAGCAGAGTACCGCAAGCTGCAGAGCTATTCCTTTTCCAATATCGATCATTTTCAGGTGTCATCGCTGGTAACCCGCCTGACCAGTGACGTGACGGTGATCCAGAATTCAGTTTCAACGGGGATCCGTCCGCTGTGTCGTGCACCGGTCATGCTGTTTATGGCCACAGGCTCGGCGTTTGTGATCAACGCGCGTCTGGCACTTGTTTTTTTGGTGGCGCTGCCGGTGTTAGGATTTTTGCTGTTTGAGATCGTCAGTCATGTCGGACCTTTGTATACAAAGATGCAGACCGGCATCGACCGCGTCAACCGCATTGTGCAGGAAAATCTGACAGCTGTGCGCGTCGTCCGTTCCTATGTCAGAGAAAATTACGAGCAGGCAAAGTTCGATGAAGCAAATCTTGCCCTTCGTACAGAATCCGAAAAAGCCTTCGGCTTATCTTCTATGAATATGGCAGCGATGCAGTTTGTCATGTATGGGACGATCCTGGCGATCCTGTGGTTTGGCGGCAGCTCTATCCGTACCGGGACTATGCAGGTTGGTGAGCTGACCGGATTTTTGAGCTATGTGCTGCAGATCCTAAACTCCCTGATGATGCTGTCGAATGTCTTTATGATGCTGACCCGTTCGATGGCGAGCGGAACCCGAATTCTCGAGGTTTTGAACGAAAAGGTGGAGATCACGGAGGAAAAGGCACGTCCGGTTAGCGTGAAAAAGGGCGCGATCCGTTTCGACCATGTATTTTTTCAGTACAGCAAAAACGCGGAGGAATATGTGCTTTCGGACATTTGTCTGAATCTGGAAGCCGGACAGACGATTGGAATTATCGGGCAGACTGGTGCAGCAAAATCGACGCTCGTGCAGCTGATCCCGCGCCTGTACGAGGCGACAAAGGGCTGTGTGTATGTAGACGACGTGCCGGTGCAGGAATATCCGCTGGAGCATCTGCGGGATGCGATCGCCATGGTGCTGCAGAAAAATACGCTGTTTTCCGGGACGGTACGGGATAATCTTCGCTGGGGCAAAGAGGACGCGACGCAGGAGGAAATCGACGAGGCGTGCCGGATCGCCTGTGTGGATGAATTTATCGACCGGCTGGATAACGGCTATGATACAGAGCTTGGACAGGGCGGCGTGAACGTGTCCGGAGGACAGAAGCAGCGGCTCTGCATTGCGCGCGCGATCTTAAAGCAACCGAAGGTACTGATTTTGGACGATTCGACGAGCGCAGTGGACACGGCAACGGAAGCAAAGATCCGGGAAGGCTTAAAAGCAAAGCTTCCTGAGATGACGAAAATTATTATCGCACAAAGGATTTCTTCTGTACGCAGCGCCGATCAAATT
>ENA-UONV01003557-UONV01003557.1-human-gut-metagenome-genome-assembly--contig:-CS4-NODE-3557-length-10404-cov-3.485747_pt1 | contig 10404 bp, 8 predicted proteins | sample MGYA00242461_ERZ724008 | MGnify/ENA metagenome assembly ERZ724008 | reverse complement strand
CACCGGACTGTAACTGTACTGCCTGTGTATTGTCATCCTCTACAATCTTAAAGATTACTTTATCGATTTTCGGACTGCCAAGGTAGTAATCTTCATTTTTCACCATGACAATTGACTGCCCTACATCCCAACTTTCCAGTTTATATGGACCTGTTCCTATCGGATGACGGAAGAAATCCGACTCCTGCATATCTTCTCCATCCAGAAGATGTTTTGGCAAAATCGCCATTGTCATATATTCCAGAAATGCCACATTTGGTTCTGCCAGTTTAAAGGCAATCGTCTGGTCATCCATTACTTTTATTTCCTGAACATCTTCATAGTTTGGTGCATTTTCTGATCCATTCTCCGGATCCATAATAGCCTCGATGGTAAATTTTACATCATCTGCAGTAAAAGCTTCCCCGTCATGCCATTTGATCCCGTCACGAATATGGAACGTATAAGTACAGCTGTCCTCATCATATTCCCATTTTTCTGCAAGACCCGGAATCACCTGGTCATCTGCATCATGAGCAGTCAGACCGCTAAATAACAGCATATTAATCTCACAGTGTTCATCCATCGCCGGATTGATTCTTGTGTAATCACCGGATCCATATACCAGCGTTGATTCTTCGGCTTTTTCTGTATTTTCTGATTCCTTCGTTGTTTCCTCCTGTTTTGCCGTCTCTTCTGCAGTACTTTCTGTTTTGGATGTATCCCCACAGGCTGTCAGAGACATTGCCATGGCCGCTGCAAGCAGCAATGCAATCACTTTCTTTTTCATCTATTTCCCCTTTTCGCTGTTCTGCTTCCTTTTGTTTTGAAAAGAGCCGCCGCTTTTGATTAAAGGCGAACGGACTGCTCTTATTCGCAGTGCATTTATCATAATCTGTTTATTTCTTCCCCACAAGCCCCCCGTCTGGTTATCTTTTTCCTTTCTTTTTGTACGATATTTCTGTACTTTTTCCCACTTTTTTCACTTTCGCATCCTTATCCGGGGGATAGCTGAATCAAAAAAGACGCAAGCCACACTTCCGTGACTTGCGTCCCTTACGAATCTCTTTAAAAACTGCAATGTCTTTTTTTCTCAACTTCTTCCAATGTCGGCATTGCCGGTATTGCCCCTTTCTTCTCTACACAAAGACTTGCCACTGCATTTCCGAACCGCACATATTCTTTCAGTTCTTCTATGCCAAACATCTCCGGACTTTTTCCAGCTTTGCTGATGCAGTATAAAAATCCGCCCCAGAAGGAATCTCCCGCACCATTTGTGTCAACCGCCCTGCTTGCAAAGCCCGGGATCTGTATCCCGCCTTCTTTGCAGTAAAGATATGCTCCTTCGCTTCCAAGCGTGACGGCAATGATTTTAACACCTTTCTGAAATAAAATTTCTGCTGCTTCCTCTGGTTTTTCTTTTCCGGTCAGCAGTTCTGTCTCCTCATCTGAAATTTTCATAATATCAACATAAGGGATCAGGCTTCGCATCTGTTCTTTTGCCGTCTCTTCATTTTTCCATAAAGAAGCTCTGTAATTTGGATCATAGGATATCATGCTTCCATTTTTTTTTGCTCTTTTAACTGCATAAAATGTAGTATCTCTTGCCGGCTGATCGGTCAGCGAAAGGGAACCTGCGTGAAAAATTTTTGTCTGATCCAGAATCACGGTATGAATTTCTTCTTTTTCGATCCTGGTGTCTGCTCCTGGTTTTCTTGCAAAAGAGAACGATCTCTCTCCATTTTCCGCTGTTTTTACAAACGCAAGTGTCGTAAAAAATTTCTCATCCAGAATCATTCCGTCTGTCTCAACATTTTCTTTTTTCAGTACTTCTTTCAGAAATTCTCCATGCATATCTTTTCCTGCTTTTCCAAGAAAAGCTGTGCGGGCACCAAGTTTTGCCGCCGCAACTGCCACGTTTGCCGGAGCTCCGCCTGGGTTCTGTGCGAATACTGCCTGTCCTTCCTCATTGACTCCCTGCCAGGTAAAATCGATCAGGATCTCACCAAATGTTGTAATATCATAACAAGATTTTTTTGTCATTATTTCTATTCCTCCTAAGCAAACAGACTGATCACGAAAGCACAGATCAAACCGGTAAAGCCAATGATCGTTTCCATCATGGTCCATGATTTCAAGGTTGTTTTTTCATCAATTTCAAGCAGTGAACTTACCAGCCAGAATCCAGAATCGTTCACATGGCTGAACGCCGTTGCTCCGCCCGTGATCGCACAGACCATTGCTGCCAGATAAAGCGGTGAAAGATTTGCAATTTCCGGCATGGATGCCATAATCCCTGCCGCCATCGTCATTGCAACCACCGCTGCACCTACCGAAGCACGAACCAGTGCAGCAATCAGAAATGCAGCCAGAATCAGCGGCAGACCGCTCTGTTCAAGTGCCGGGCCGATAATATCTCCCATTCCACACTCCTGAAGTACCCAGCGGATAATACCTCCGCCTGTGATCACCAGCAGAATCTGCCCGGTCGGACGCAGGGAACGATCCATAATTTTCTTTAACTGTTCTCCGTCATAACCCTGTTTCTTTCCAAGAAAATACATTGCACAGAGAATTGCTATGATCAGTGCTACAAACGGAGTTCCCACAAACTGAAGTACCGGTCGGATCGTTTCCAGTGACGGTATGTATTCCGAAAGCGTACTGCATAAAATAAGTATCAGCGGTACAAGAATGATCAGGATCACCGTTGAAAATTTCGGAAGCTTTGCCTCCTCCTCTTCTCCTATCTCAGAAACGGATATCGGAAGATCTGTATGGATTTTTGTCCCGATAAATTTTGACCACAGAATTCCTGCAAAAATCAGCGAGAGAATACCGGTCGGCACACCGACTGCAATCATAATCCCAAGATCAACACCAAGCATATTCGCAACCAATACGGAACCGGCTGACGGCGGTATAAATGCAAACCCAGTCGCCAGTCCTGCCAGAAGCGGAATTACATAGTATAATGTTGATTTTTTTGTTCTTTTTGCCAGTCCAAAGGCAAGCGGAATCAGAATAACAACACCTGCTTCAAAGAAAACAGTCGTACCGACGATTAGTCCTGTGATTCCAAGGGCAATGCCTGCCTTTTTTTCGCCAAACCGATTGATCAGCGTTTGTGCAACACACTGAGCACCGCCTGATACTTCCAGTATGCCTCCAAACAGCGAACCAAGACCAATCAGCAAAACGATCCCCTGAAGTGTTTCCCCCGCACCCTTTTCTACCGTATTTACCAGAGTCGGAACCGGCATTCCGGCTCCAAGTCCGATCACTAACGCAGAAATCAGCAGAGACAGTACCGGATGAATTTTAAATTTTATGATCAATAACAACAATAACACAATTCCTGTAGCTGCCGCAATCAACAGTCTTGCCGGATCTGCTGCAAATACCGCTTCTGTCATTTTCCTGTTCCTCCTGTTTATTTCTGTATATATTTATGAAGCGTTGCCTTTACTGCTCCTTTTCCTGCGATCATTTCACGGAACATCTCTTCGACCTTTTCGCCCACTCCGGCTTTATAAAGATCCGTGAAAAACAGGCGCTCATTGGACAAGACTGGTTTCAGCTGATCCTTCAGTGTCTCCGGCTTTCCAACCACAATATCACCAAGCTGTTCCTGAAGTTCTTCATTCATCGGATCCGGTGCAAGCTCATAGTCTCTGCCTTCGTCATCGACTGCCAGCATATACCGAAGCCATCCGGCAATTCCAAGCGGAATTGCGGTAAGTCTGGAGGCATTGCCATATTTTGCAACGTGTGCCTTGATCGTTTCTCCAAAACGGATCCCTACCATCTGCGAAACATCGACTGCCAGACGCAGGTTTGTATCTCCCAGATATTCATTCGGAAAACGGTCGTTGAAAAGTTCATCCACAAATGCCTGCGGAGAAAGAATGCCAGGATCTTCTACAACCGGAAGTCCTTCATCATAAGCTACCATACGTGCCATCTTCATCATATCTTCATTTGTATTTAACATATGTGCAAACAGATCATATCCAAGCACCACACCCAGAGGGCCTGTCGCAGAATGTACCGGATTCAGACATACCGTTACTTTCATTCTTTCTGAAAGGTTGACCGTGTTTCTGTCTGCAAGATAAACACCAAACCCTTTCTCAAGAGCCGGGCGACCGTTTGGAAAACTATCCTCAATCACAAGGTACTGTGGCTTCTCTGCATTGACAAATGGTGCGATATAAGTTTTCTTTCCGGTAATGACCGGCTGCATATTTTCAACACCAAGTTTTTCCAGATCTGCTGCGATCTGCTCACTTGGACGCGGTGTGATCTTGTCAATCATCGTCCACGGAAATGCTACGGTCTGTTCATCGCTGACATAAGCCAGGAAGTCTGCGTCAACAAATCCTTTTTTCTGCCATTCTTCCGCCATGGTAAGTACCGACTCTCTCAGTTTTTCACCATTTCTGGAACAATTATCCATAGATACCAGTGCCAGCGGATATTTTCCTGCCTGATATCTTTCAAAAAGCATAGCCACCAGCACTGCCATTGCACCGTTTGCCCGCTCCGGACCATTCTCAATATCTGCCTTTACATATGGAAGCCATGTTCCATCTGCTTTCTGGAGTGCATATCCCTTTTCTGTAATTGTAAAAGATACCATCTGTAAGGATGTACTTCTGAAAATTTCTTTCAGTCGATTCCACTGTTCCGGATCAGATGACTGTGCTTTTACCGCCTCTGCAAGAGAACCAAGCACTTTATATTCACGCACACCGTCTCCATGTAGAATGACACTCAGACCAAGATTGTCATACGGATCATAAATTTTATCTACAACATCATAATCAAACGTTTCCACACAGGTAATGCCTCTGTCCAGGACACCTTCCTCCAGCAGACCATCCGCAATGCCTCCAATAAAAATGCGAAAAATATTTCCGATTCCAAAGTGAACCCATTCCGGCTCTTTTCTTGCTTTTTCTGATACTTTTTCCACATCATATCCAGGAAGTGTGATTCCTGCCTTTTCCCATGCTTCACGATTTTTTATTCCTTCCAGTGTCAGTTTCATACCTGTTTTCCTCCTTGTTTTCCTGTTTGGTTTTTACACACTTGAATCATGCTCTTACGGTTTCATAAGCAAATGCTTCTACCTTTAACGCTTTTCTTTTGGTTGTTACTTACATTTATATCTTAACTGTAAGTAGAGTGTATAACTTGTTCTGTCAATTGTCTATTGACAAAAAATACAATCTTTTTCATTATTTTTTGTCGCTTTTTCACAAAGGATGTTTGGGATCTTGTTTTGAAATGTGATCTGTATTAAAATAATTGCAAATCTTGTGCGTATGATCCACACATAAGTAAGGAGAATTTTATGAAAGAAAAAAGAATGACTACCATTACTTTAAAAAAAATGAATCGTGATAAAGTTTACCAGTATATCTATCAGCAAAAAGAAACTTCCAAACTTCAGATTGTTCAGGATCTTCAGATGGGACTTTCCACCGTAAGTCAGAATTTAAACGATCTGGAAACCAGCGGACTGATCAGCCGCAATGGATATTTTGAATCAACCGGCGGGCGGAAAGCCCAGATTATACGGATTGTAGAAGATTTCCGTATCTCGATCGGTCTTGGAATTTTAAAAGATATGTTTCACATTGTCGCTGTTAATTTATATGGTGATGCGATCGCCACAGAAACGATTTCATTACCTTATAAAAACAGCGATGCTTATTATAACGAACTGGCCGAAAATGTAGAACAGTTTATTTCAAATCATCAGTATCCTTCTGAAAAAATCAAAGGAATTTCCATTGCCACTCAGGGCATTATTTCTCCGGATGGAACGTCTGTCACTTATGGTGCCATCATGGGAAACACCCATATGCAGCTTTCTGATTTTTCATCCAGACTGCCATATCCGTGCCATCTGGAACACGATTCCAAATCAGCTGCCGAACTGGAATTGTGGAATCATCCGCAATTTGACAGTGCATTGATTTTTCTTCTTAATTCTAACCTCGGAGGTGCGATCATCACAAATCATACCGTGCACCAGGGAAACCATATGAGAAGCGGATTATTCGAACATATCTGCATTGATCCGCATGGTCTGAAATGTTACTGTGGTAAACACGGATGCCTTGAAACCTGCTGCTCCGCAAATGCATTAATATCTGCCTCCGGAATGCCGGTCAAAGATTTTTTCTACAGACTACACACGGAACCATCCCCTGAAATTCAGCAAATCTGGAAAGATTATCTGGATCACCTTGCATTTGCCATCCGCAACCTGAATCTGATCATCGACAGCCCTGTGATCATCAGCGGTTATCTCGCACCTTATTTCCGGCAGTCAGACATATTATATCTGCTTGAAAAAATCAATGAACACTCTGTTTTCCAGATGACGGAAGATCAGCTTCTGCTCGGCAACCATGGACAATATACGCCAGCCATCGGAGCCGCTCTTTATTATATTCAATCATTTTTAAACTGTGAGACGAAATGAGGTACACTATGAAATACGATTTTACAACCATTCTCGACCGAAAAGGCAAAGATGCCATCGCCCTTGATGCACTTGGCGTAAACAACGGAAGAAATCATATTCAAGTCGAACGCACGTGAGACTTGGCACGCAATTCTGGTCAGCTTTGCTGACATTTACCCAACAGAATCGCTGCAGCCGTTCCATGTATGATACAGTCTTTTTTTACTTTATATTCCTCTGCATGAAGCTTCATAAAGCGGAAAAATGTAAACAACTCTCCGCGTTCTGCAAAAGGGCGGCTACCTGATCCTGCGGGACTATACATCTTCTGATTTTATTGTCTGGCTGATGAATCACCTGGAAATGCCGCCGGCAAATCTTATCGGTCACGGAGACGTAAAAATACACAAACCTGCGGAATTCATCGCCATGGCAAAAAAACCGGATTTACGGTACTGACTATGGAAAAACAGAAAGGCTTCCGTACACATCTCATTGCACGAAAATAAAACAGCACAGCAGCCTGAAAACTGCTGTGCTTAAACTTTATCAATCTATAATCCAGTCCTTTATTTTCTGTTGTATCACCTACTGCACTTCTTGCCTGCCAGTGTTCAATATAAACATCACTTAAATCTACATCTTCTTCTAAAATGCGTATATCCGGAATACGTCGCATACAATAGGCACACAAATGTCCCTGTTCCTGCATCAGCAAATTTCTGACCTGTGTTTTTAATGGATTTCTAAGTTTAGCATACCCATCTTTATCTGATAATCCCTGTTCTTCTGCTTCTTTTTTTAATGTTTCCAAGTCAGAAGGTGCCGGGAATTTTTTTATAAGAATCATCGCTTTCTCCTGACCTTCAATAACTTTAACTTCACATTACAGCCTGCAATTTCAGAATCATCGTCGCCGATTTTTTCCTTTAATTGATTCAAAATCTGTTCTGCCTTTTCTATCTCTTCACAGTCTATAAAATGATAAAATTTTTGAAATAGTGCCTTTATTTCCATTGGTCGTTCTGATGAATGCATAATACCACTTATAATAGTATTTGTATCTTTTCCATGAACCTCTCCTGATGGTTCATAAGCCATACCATCATCAAGTAAAATAATATTTTCACTTTTTACGGTATTAATCACGGCAGGTGCATGTGTGCTGACAATAAACTGAACTTTAGGAAAGATCTCTGTCAAGTCCCCTAAGATCCTTTGCTGCCAGGTCGGGTGCAAATGCAAATCGACTTCATCAATCAGTACAACACCATCTGTCTCTCTGCATACGTTACCTAAAAGCTGTGGATTAAGTGCCGCCATGCGGTACGCTATATCTGCCACCAGACTAATCGTACTTTTATATCCATCACTCAATTGATTGATTGGAATTCTCATGAGTTCACCTGACTCATCTCTGTAAGCCACTTCTAATTCCTTTGTTCCAACATTGTACTGCATTTTAACTTCATCATTTCCGGTAATTTTTTTATAGCAAGTTTCCATGGCAGCATAAACTGCTTCTAATTCTGGAATGCCTTCTAATCCCAGTTCCTGATTCTGATATTTCCGTACCGTCATTTTCGCAAACCAGTTCATCATCAGCTTAATGTTAGCTGTTCCATCCACACAATCCATATAACCGTTCATTCTGTTATTTGTCTCAAAAACATCACTTTGCTTTTCTCGATGATAATCCCATAAACGCCCGGTTCCATAATAAGCAATAACCGGAAGTATCAGCTTTGTATCACCTTCTCTTAAATGTTTCTGAAACTGAATACCAAGATCAATCATATCTTTTGCATTACCAATTGTCGTACTTCCATTTAATTTATTAAGACTTCTTTCCCATTTTTTCACTCCGGACTTTGTCATTGCCTCTGCCTGTACCGTAACCGGATATTGCGGCTGGACATCCTTTGTACTTCCAACCGAAAAAGCTTTCAATCGAACCTGATTTTTATCAATTCTGCGACTATACAATCCATCCATTTTTACAAAAATCGTACTGACTGCAATTGCTGCTCCCTCCATAATGGATGTTTTTCCAGAGCCATTTGCACCTACAATCACTGCCAAATTTGGATGCAATTTTATATCAAGATTTTCAAAACATCTGAAATTTTTAAGTACCAATTTTTGAATATGTATTTTTTCACCGCTTTCTTTTTATTCTAATTTATCATTCATTTATTGCCTCTTTTATTCATTCTGTCCATTTCTTACAGCCTGATACATTTTGTAACCCCTGGCACTGATGAACTCTTATAAGATTCTAAAAATATAAAACACCAAAAGAGCCACGGTCTCCCGTGGCTCCATTGTATCACAAATCAAAAAATCTGTCTTCTGAATCAAGTGCACGAATCTTTTCCATTTCTTCATCCGAAAGTTCAAAGTACTTTCTGACTGGTATTATAACAAAACGAGACTCCTTTTGAAGTCTCGCTTTGTTATGCGGTATAAACCTTTTGGTTATACCAGTATAAATCACATCCTGCACACGATATGCTGTTCCATCTGATGCGGAAGTGCTATTCCCAGTTCATACGACCATATCGGGTAGTCATACGGCAGATTTCTTTTTGAAGCCTTTTGGTCAGCTGCGTCTTTTTCAGACGCCATCTCCAGTTTTCACCAACCGTAGAAGGTTTGTTGATGCGGGCGGAATTGTCCAGTCCCAGCCAGTCCTGCATCGGAATGATGCAGGTGGCAGCCGCACTTCGCAGAACCAGTGCGATCATGCTCTTATAGAGCTGTTCTTCCGGGGTGGCATAGTCGTACAGATAATCACGCACCAGCTTACGCACGGTGTCGCTCATATAGCCAAGGTCTTCCGCAATGATTTCCCGTTTGCCCAATGCCTGCTCCACCGCACGGAACAGTTCAATGCCCGGTCCTTTTTCCCAGTGTCCTGATGCAGCTGTTTCACTGCCATAAGGAATTGAAAAATACTCATCAAACCCACGGAAGTGATCGATACGTACCACATCATACAGTTCAAAGCAGTACCACAAGCGAGTGATCCACCACTGATAACCGGTATTGCGGTGCACTTCCCAGCGATAGAGCGGATTACCCCAGAGCTGACCGGTTGCTGAAAATCCGTCTGGCGGAACACCTGCCACTGCAGTTGGAATGTTCTCCTCATCCAGCTGAAACAGACCAGGATTTGCCCATGCGTCCGCAGAATCCAATGCTACATAGATCGGAATATCTCCAATGATCTGTATTCCTTTGCTGTTTGCATAAGTTTTCAGTTTGCTCCATTGTTCATCAAACTTGAACTGGAGATATTTATAATACTCCACTTCATAATACAGTTCCCGGCGATAGTAATCCATTGCATTCTGCCACCGCAGACGGATATCTTCCGCCCACTCGATCCATGGTCTGCCTTCAAAACGATCCTTCACTGCCATGAACAGTGCAAAATCATCCAGCCACCACTGATTTTTCTCGCAGAATCTCAGAAACGCTTCGTTGTGGCCGATATCACTGCGGGAATATGCCAGCCGCAGCAGACGGTTTCTTTCTATATGGCTGCAGATCGTATTCATTGAGAACTACAACGTTGCCGCTCAGTGGTATGAAAACGATGCCAACATCCGCCGTGCCATTGATTTCCTCAACGGTCCGGAAATGCTGGCAGCCGGTCATTCTGAAAGCCTGAACCGTCTGCATCATGAGCTGATCCACAAGGACTGGTTCCAGACCCTGCCGGACTTCAACGCATACGTTGTACGCAAAGGACAGGCTCTCAGTGATTATACCTGCGATCCGATGGGATGGAGACGCAAATGTCTGGTGAACATTGCCAAAGCCGGTCTGTTCTCCTCCGACCGCACCATTGCTGAGTATGACCACGATATCTGGCATCTTGGTAATTCAAGTCGAACGCACGTGAGACTTGGTGCGTGATTCTGGTCAGCGAAAGCTGA
>ENA-UONV01003555-UONV01003555.1-human-gut-metagenome-genome-assembly--contig:-CS4-NODE-3555-length-10407-cov-4.299652_pt1 | contig 10407 bp, 12 predicted proteins | sample MGYA00242461_ERZ724008 | MGnify/ENA metagenome assembly ERZ724008 | reverse complement strand
CTCGTTGATTCGACCGCTCGTCAGCCCTTCGCCGGTCAGATGCTCAGCGTCGGGAGTAAGTTCCACGATGCGTGCCAGCGTCTCGTCTCGGTAAGTGGCTGCATAAGTACAGAACGGAACGACTGTCTTGCCTTTGAAGTCGTAACTTTCGGCGAAGGTACAAATAATCATCGGAGTGGTCCACCACCATACGGGACAGCCGATGAATACCGTATCATAGTCTGCCCAGTTTTCTACTTCCGAGGCGATAGCCGGACGAGCGTTGTTGTCTTTTTCTTCCCGTGCCACTTCCGTGCAGGGGGTATACTCGGTCGGATAAGGTACTACCGGCTCGATACGAAACAAATCGGCTCCGGTCTGACGGACAATTTCCTGAGCCATGCGCTGTGTCGTTCCTCCCCAACTGAAATAAGCTACCAAGATTTTGCCATTACCGCCCGGAGTGTCGGGGTTGTCTCCCGGTTGTTCCGGCTCATCGGGAGTATCTTCTCCTCCGTCATCCGGATTTTCGGGATTTTCGATTTCGGGTGTCTGAGGTTCATTTTCATCTTCAGGCGAACAAGCCCCGAATGTCATGACAGCCGCAGCCATCATTAAGTAAATCACATACTTTTTCATATTTACATTATTGATTGTTTTAACAATTATCACGCTGCAAAGTTAGCTACGCCCATTCGTATCGTCAGAACAAAAAATACGGCTCTAATTACAGTTTTTTCGGAAAGTGATTCCGGAAGGATATGCTGTTTCTGCAAAAACCGAAATAAGTGTAGTTTCAACCGAATTTCTTATAAGCTACTCCCCGTAGCTTCTCTCTAATTTTGCAACGTCGGACAAAGACAAAGTATTTATTAAACGAGTGATAAAATGAAAAAGAGAATTTTAACAGGACTTGTGGTGCTGGCATCGATGCTATGCAGCACCTCTTTTGCGCAGGATATTTACAAGACTGCCGCCAATGTACCGATGGTGCAACTGAATAATGGTATTCTGATGCCTCAATTCGGGTTGGGAACATTCCTCCAGCCATCCGACGAAGTGTGCGAGCAATCGTGCTTGACGGCATTGAAAGCCGGTTATCGGCATTTCGACACCGCCCATGCCTATAATGATGAGGCTGGTGTGGGACGTGCCGTAAAAGAGAGCGGTATTCCTCGTGAGGAAATATGGATAACCAGCAAACTGTGGCCTACGGAATACGGCGAAGGCAAGACGTTGAAAGCCATCGACGAAATGCTGGAGCGTATGCAACTGGATTACATTGATCTGCTTTATGTGCATCAGCCCGTAGGCGACTTTGTCGGCGCATGGCGGGATATGGAAAAAGCCGTTGCGATGGGCAAGGTGCGTGCATTGGGTATCAGCAATTTCGATGCAAGCGACGAGGTGTTTGAGAAGATTATGAACGAGTCGCGTGTGAAACCTGCCGTACTCCAAATCGAATGTCATCCCTACGCACAGCGGTTGGCCATGCGCGAGAAGGTAAAACCTTACGGCATTCACATTACCTGCTGGTTCCCGTTGGGAGGTGCGATGTCGAACGGTGCGCTGTTCAAAGACCCGACCATCATGAAAATTGCCGAAGCGCACGGCAAGACACCGGCGCAGGTCATTCTCCGCTGGCACATGCAGGAGGGTTTCTCCGCCATTCCCGGAGCATCGAATCCCGATTATATCAAAGAGAATATCGAGATTTTCGACTTCGAACTGACCGATGAGGAGATGGCGCAGATGCGGGGGCTGAATAAGGAACAGCGCTTCTTCAATATGTCGCTCGAAGAGAAGGAACGGGCTTATCTCAGGGAAATGCAGATTCCGACCAATAAATAAGAGATATGGAATACAGAACATTGGGATTGAGCGGTCTGCGGGTTTCTGCCGTCGGCTTGGGCTGCATGGGCATGAGCCACGCCTATGGTGCGCCTGCCGATAAGCGCGAGATGACAGAGCTGTTAGCCGATGCCGTAGAGATGGGCTATACCTTTTTCGATACGGCCGAAGTTTACGGTACGCCCGACCGTCCGCACGATAACGAGGAGCTGTTAGGCAAGGCTTTGCAACCGTTCCGTGACCGGATCGTTCTCGCCACGAAGTTCGGTCTGACCTTCGATGCACCCCATGCAGCGGGACCGCACGCCCTTATTCCCGATTCGCGACCGACAACCATTCGACGGTCAGTAGAGGAGTCGCTCCGCCGCTTGCGTACCGACCGCATCGACCTCTATTATCAGCACCGTATCGACCCGAAGGTGGAACCGGAAGAGGTAGCCGGTATGATGGCTAACCTGATCCGTGAGGGTAAAATTCTGCACTGGGGTATCTCGGAGGCAAACGAAGAATATCTGCGCCGTGCCCACAAGGTCTGTCCTGTCACGGCCGTACAGAACCGTTATTCGATGATGGCGCGCAGCCATGAAGAGTTGTTTCCCGTGCTCGAAGAGTTAGGCATCGGCTTCGTGGCTTTTTCGCCGCTGGCAAACGGGCTGCTGACCAATTGTTATACGGCAGACACGACGTTCGATACCGCTACCGATTATCGGGCTTCGATGCCGCAGTTCCGCAGAGAGAGTTTCAAGCAGAATCGTTCATTGTTCGCCCTGATAGGCAATCTGGCGGAGGAACATCACGCCACCCCGTCGCAAATAGCATTGGCGTGGATGATGAACAAACGGCCGTGGATTGTTCCCATTCCCGGAACACGCCGTCTTTGCCGGTTGAAAGAGAATATCGGAGCTGCCGATATTCATTTGAATGCCGGACAAGTACAGGCAATTGACGATGCACTTACAGCCATGCCGATGAGCGAAGTGTTCGGAGGATCACCTATAAAGCAATAAATTTATGAAACCGAAAATAATATGCCATATCATGAGTTCCGTCGATGGGCGGTTGATCAACAGCCGGTGGACGGAGCCGTTCGACGGTACACCCACCTCGGAACTATTACAGGTCTATGCCTCAATCGGTCGTGAAGTGGGCACGGATGCGTGGATGTTCGGAAAAAATACCCTCCGTGCGATATTTCCCTATAAATGGAGCATTGACGGGCATACCGTACCGTCGGATTATCCTGTCGTATTCATCGGCGAACGCCGTTCGGAGCGAATGTTCATTGTGGCCGATCCTGAAGCCGACATCTATTTTACCTCCTCCGTTTTGAGAGGCGACAATATTCTCGTTATCGTGGGACGGAATGCAACGGAAGAATACCTCACCCATTTGCGCGAAAAGCGGATTTCTTACCTTATTGTCAGCGATGCAAGCAATCTTCGGGAAGGACTCGAAGCTATCGGACGGGAGTTCGGCATCCGTTCCGTTTCGGTGCAGGGAGGCGGCATATTGAACGGTGCGTTGCTTGCCGACGGTTTGATAGATGAATTAAGTCTGGTGGTCTATCCCGGCATAGACGGACTTTCGGGTGTCCCCTCCATCTTCGAATACGTTGGTGGGAAGAGTCCCAATCCGGCCGATGGGCAGAGCCTGCAATTGCTTTCCGCATCGCAGCGGGAACACGGCGTCATGTGGTTGCGATATAGATTTCATAAAACCCGAAACGATGAATAGGATGATATTACACACCATACTGCTTTGCTGTCTGTGTATGGCATCTTGCTCGGACAATGAAGAAAACAGACCGGTATTACCGCCGAATCAGGAGCAGGAAGGCCCGGAAACTCCCGACCGTCAGCAAAACTACTCAGGCCTCATGAACAAGACCAATCCCGTTCCTTCCGTTTATGAACAGGAGGCGGAGCAGAGAGGAGAGGTAGTGCGTATTGACTACGAAACGCGCGATTATGCAAAAGGTACGGGAGCGGTACGCACCAACACGGCATACGTTTACCTGCCATACAGCTATGATGAACACACAGACCGGCACTATAACGTACTTTATTTCGTGCACGGGCATTATGGCACGGCCGCAACGACGTTCGAGGCGGAAAACGGACTGGTGCGCAAACTGCTCGACCACATGACCGAGAACGGGGATATGGCTCCTACTATCGTCGTATCACCGAGTTACAACTACGGACAACCAACCGCCGATTATGCCGATGCCGACCCGTATTGCGAAGCTCTGCCGCAGGAACTTGTAAACGACCTTATGCCTGTCGTAGAAGGCCGTTATCGTACATACTCCCAAAGTACGGATGCCGCTGGCCTGGAGGCTTCACGTGAGCATCGTGCCATCGGAGGTTTCTCGATGGGAGCCGTCACAACATGGTATGCATTGGAGCATACGCTTGATTATTTCAAATATTACATGCCGGTCAGTGCCGATTGCTGGTCATTGGGACGATTTGCCGGAATGAACCGTCCTGATGAAACGGCAAGGTATCTTGCTGACATCATCCGTCAATCATCTTACACGGGTAATGGATTTTACATCTGGGCGGCAAGCGGAACGGACGATTCGGCATATCGGGAAACATTGGTTCAGGTCGAAGCGATGGCAAGGCTTACGGAGATATTTCCGCTCTCCAATCTCACTTTTCACGAAAAAGAAGGGGCACGCCACGAATTTCGACCTTTGGCGGAATACCTTTATAATGCGTTGCCGTTCATTTTTCCAAACAGGCAGAATGGGGATATGAATAGTTACGGACATCTGACGACATCCAGCACGGTTAAAGAGGTCGTAGGACATGAGGCATTTTCAGGCTTCGGGCAGTTCATTCTGCCTGCCGAACGGAGCTATGACGCCAATATGAGGCTTGCGGATGTGGCAAGGCTGTTACCGTACCACAACTATGTGATGGGCGAGCGTGCCGTGGAAACCATCAATAAGATGATAGACTATGTAAGTGACGGCAACCGACTTTTTTACGACATTTATTCCGATGCGGAGAAACGGGCGGATTCGCGCAAGAACAATACGGGGCTGTTCTTCTTCCGTGGTGAGCCGGGCAAACCGTTCGCCATCGTTTGTCCCGGAGGCGGATTTTCATACGTGGGAGCCATCCATGAAGGTTTTCCGCTTGCCATCGCTTTGAGTGAAATGGGATATAATGCCTTTTCAATCCAATACAGGACAGGAGGCGCACAGGTGGCGTGTGAAGACCTTGCACAAGCCATCGACTTCATCATGCGTCATGCGGAAGAGTTGCGGGTGTCTACCGAAGACTATTCGCTGTGGGGCGGCTCGGCAGGCGCAAGAATGGCTGCCTATCTCGGCTCTTATTCCACGCAAGGTTTCATTGATGCGGCACATGAGCGTCCGGCAATTGTTGTGATGGGATATACCGGACATTCCGACTATACCCGCAACGATCCGCCGACTTATGTGGTAATTGGCGATAACGATGGCATTGCCAGTGCATCTGTCATGCGGCAACGGGTAGAGAATCTTCGAGCGTCAGGTATTGATGCCGAATTCCATCTGTTCCCGAATCTGCGGCACGGATTCGGACTGGGCATAGGAACAAGTGCGGAAGGCTGGGAGAAAAATGCCGTAAAGTTCTGGGAAAAGTATATTTCCCGTAAAAATGGTAGTTCTTACGGAAAATAGTGTAAAGGGTGTGTAGTCGTCCCTTTTTACCTTTGCAAAATATTTATAGAACGACATAAACAAGTAAATATGAAAAAGATAATAACAACCGTATTGTGTGCGACAATGGCTGTATGCAATACCTTAAACGCACAGGAAACAATGAAAGAGAACAAAGCATTTGCCGTGGCCGATATGTCGAATTTCAAGAGCCACAATAGTAACCCGTGGGGATTGGTCTATGCCGATGCCCTTACGGAGAATAAGGAAGGGGCAGTGAACATCCACCCCATTACCTATAATCTGAAAGGGTTGAAAATCGCCGCCAACGTCTATACGCCCGCCGGCTACGACCCTGCGAAAAGCTATCCGGCTCTCGTGGTAGCTCACCCGAATGGAGGTGTGAAGGAGCAGGTCGCCGGACTTTATAGTCAGCGCATGGCCGAAGCAGGCTATATCTGTCTGGCGTTCGACGCCGCCTATCAGGGGGCCGGAGCCACGCAATACGGACAAACCCGCCCACCGTATCGAAGACATCCGCCGTGCCGCAGACATCCTGTTGCAATATCCCGGTGTGGATGCCGGTAGGCTCGGTGTTCTCGGTATCTGTGGTGGTGGCGGCTACACGCTGAAAGCCGCACAGACCGACAAACGGTTCAAGGCGGTCGCCACATTGAGTATGTTTAACACGGGGCTGGTGCGCCGCAACGGATTCCTCGATTCACAGATAAACAGCGTGCAGGAGCGTTTGGCCGATGCCTGCGCCGCCCGTCAGAAAGAGGCCGAGGCGGCGAGATAGAATACGTTGGCGATATGAGCGGTGTAACGCCTGAACAGGCGGCTGCGCTTCCGTTCGACCTCTATCGCGACGGTTACGGCTACTACCTGCAAAGCCACGCTCATCCCAATTCGACATTCCGCTACACGAAGAGCAGCCTTATGGATTTGATGGCATTCGATGCCAGCGAAGGAATGTATCTTATCAATCAGCCGTTGCTGATGATTGCCGGAAGCATTGCCGACACGTTCTACATGACGGAGCTTTGTTACAGCAAAGCGACCGGCGCACAGCAGAAGGAATTGTTCCTGATTCCCGGCGCGACGCATATCAAGACTTACTATGTGCCGGAGTATGTGAATCAGGTGGTGGATAAACTGACAGAGTTTTTCAGTAATAACCTGTAAAACAATGAAACAGAATATATTTCTCTATGCGGTTTTATCGCTGTTTACAGTTACCACAGCAACAGGATGTGACGAACGCTCGGACAACCTCATGCCCGATAGCGCCATCCGTGTCGAGACAGCCGAAGTGACGGCAATAACCTCTGAAAATGCCATATCCGGCGGTCGTATTATCGGCGAAACGCAAGCGGTAAAGGAGTTCGGCATCTGTTGGGCGACAACCGACAATCCGACCGTTTCCGACAACCACAATGTAGGAGCCGGGGATGCAAATTCATTTGCCTGCTATGCAACAGGGCTTTCGGCAAATACAACCTATTTTGTCCGGGCTTATGCCACGACTTCCGCCGGAATGGTTTACGGTCAGTGCCGCCAATTTACAACGCTTGCCAGTTTGGATGACGATATGCCTCCTGCCGGTGGGGATGACGAGCAGAATCCGTTGGCTTCGACCATTTATCTGTGGCCGGAAGGAAATATGGCGAAGATTACGAACTACACGGGCAGTCAAGGCTCTTACCAAGACCCGCCATCGTTCCGCCCTTATATGAATTATTTTCCGGTTGCGGAAGGCACGACGGTAAAGGGTGCTGTCCTCGTATGCGCAGGCGGTGCGTTTCAGTTCCGCAGCGACCGGATGGAAGGTACTCCGGTCGCACAATGGTTTGCCCGTCACGGTTATCAGGCTTTTGTCGTAAACTATCGTGTACGCCCCTATACGATGGAGGAAGGAAGCCTCGACTTGGCTCGTGCTATCCGTTTTGTCCGCCGACACGCTGCCGATTACGGGATAAATCCGAACGACATAGCCTCCGTGGGGTTCTCTGCCGGAGGTATTCTTTGTGGCGATGAAGCTCTCAATTTCGATGAACTGGTAAACGGTACGGCACTCGCTTCCGACTATCGCCCCGATGTGCTTGACGAGGTATCTGCCAATGTCTGTACCATCGGAATGATTTACGCCTTTTATGGCCGATTGAGTGTTGCATCGACCGATGTAGAGAAGTTCCGTGCATCCAAGATTCCGCCTACGTTTTTTGCTTACGGTACACGCGACCCGTTCTATCGCCAGTTCCAAGCATGTGCCAACGCCGTGCGTGAAGCGGGTGTCGAAGTAGAAGAACACGAATACGAAGGTATGCCGCACGGATTCGGATACACCCACGAAGAATGGATGATCAGTTTCGACCGCTGGATGACCGAAATAATGTCCAACAATTAAACAGAAGATATGAAAACAAAACTTATAGCCTTGCTTGCCGTCTTGCTATTCTGCGCAGGCGCAAATGCACAAAATGCTCCGGTCAATAAACAACCGGCAAAAAAAATTCTTATTGCCTACTTCAGCTGGGGAGGCAATACGCAGCATGTAGCGGAACATATAGCCGCACTCACGGGTGGTACGCTTTTCCGTATCGAGCCGAAGAAGCCTTATCCCACCGAGTACACACCTTGCACCGAGGTTGCAAAGGCCGAAAAAGAAGCCGATGCTCGCCCCGCCATCAAAAAGAAAGTCGAAGATTGGGCGCAATATGATACGATATTCATTGGCTGTCCCGTATGGTGGTGGACAGCTCCGATGATTATCAACACCTTTACGGAGGGCCATGACTTCAAAGGTAAAACGGTAATACCGTTCTGTACTTACGCTTCTACTTATCGGGACGAAACCTTGACGCGGATTGTAGAGCTAACACCGGCTGCCGAACATCTGAAAGGATTCGGTGCAGTAAGTAAGAATACGAAAGGTATCGAGGAATGGTTGAAAGAAATTAAGATGTTGAAATAATTAAAGACAGCAGAGTATGAAAAAGATATTTTATGCACTGGTCTTATTGGCTGTAACAGCTTGCTTTGTAGCTGCCTGTTCGGATGATGAATCGAATAATGATGGCGGCAATACGGACATTGAGGAGGTTGTGCCGGGAACGAATCATAAGATTCTTGTCGCCTATTTTTCCGAGCCGCTTCCGGACGGGGTTGATGCCGTAACCTCGGCAAGCCGTGTCATTGTGGACGGTGATCTCTACGGTAGCGTTCAGTATGTGGCTACCGTAATTCGAGAGGCGACGGGTGGCGATATGGTACGCATACAGACGGCACAACCTTATCCCGGTAACTTCGATGATTTGGCGGATCAGGCGGATAATGAACGCCAAAATGATATTCACCCTGCACTTGCTACGGAGATAGACGATTTTGATGATTATGATGTGGTCTTCGTGGGGTATCCGATCTGGTGGTATCAGATGCCGATGGCAATGTATTCTTTCTTCGACAAATTCGACTGCAACGGGAAGACGGTCATTCCTTTCTCCACGCATGGCGGAAGCGGATGGTCGGGAACTTTGGAGGACATTAGAGGATTAGTACCGAATGCCACGATGATTGACGGTTACAGTATTTCACGCAACAATACGGCGACTTCAAGAAGCGGTATATTGAACTGGTTGCGGGAAATCGGTATGACCGAATAATAATATATAATGCTAAATAGAGATATATGAAACATAGACTATTGTTCTTATCCTGTCTATCGGTGATATTGGTTGCATTGGCTGCCTGCTCGAAAGATGAAGGCTCCGATACTCCATTATATCAGTATGATTCAATCGAGTACGATGCAAATCGCAAAATCCTTATTACCTATTTCAGTTGGGGTGGCAATACGCAACATTTGGCAGAGGAGATTGCGAATATGACCGGAGGGACGCTGTTCCGTATCGAAACCGTCAATCCCTATCCTACGGATTACAACGAGTGTACGGAGGTTGCCCGTGAAGAACTGGATAATGGTATTCGTCCTGAATTGAGCAGTACGGTGGATAATCTTGACGACTACGATGTGGTATTCGTGGGTTGCCCCGTCTGGTGGCATACCGCACCGATGGCCGTGTGGTCGTTTCTCGAAAGTTCGGAATATGATTTTTCGGACAAGATTATCGTCCCGTTCTGTACTTACGCATCGACTTATAGGGAGGAGACGCTTGCCAAAATCGTGGAACTTACCCCCGGTTCCAGACATTTGCAGGGATTCGGAACGACCGGCAGAAATACAAATGAAGTGGAAAATTGGTTGCGAACGATTCATATCATACGATAACCCGTTGGCAACACTGTTAAAAACGGTAAAACTTGCAGTCGTTGTCGGTACGATTGCAAGTTTATTTCGTATTTATGATTATTTTTGTATTTAAGGAATTAAAGATATATGGCATGGAATATCAGAAAGATATAATCGTTGCCGACAGGCTCGGCATTGTGAGTACAGATTCCGAAGAGGAGTATCTGGCTCATTTACTTTGTTTGAAAGGAACATGCCGTTACCGTTTCAACGAACGGGATTTCGAGTTACATGCCGGGGACTTGTCTATCGTCCGCAAGAGAAAAATGATAGAAAAAATACAACCATCGGATGACTTTCAGTGTAAAATAATCTATGCGAAGCCCGGTTTTATAGAACTGTGTACGCCACAAAGCAATTACGGGATGAAAGGTTCTTTGGCACTTTTTCTCAATCCCATCATGCACCTGACGCCCGAACAACAAATTGTATGTCGACGCGATTTCGAGATATTAGAATTGAGAATCCAAGATACGGAACATCGCTTTTAACGATCTTAATAAGCGAGCCGCCGAAGAAGTTACCGCAGCCCACGCCGAAGGTGGTAATTGCAAGACCCGTAACATTTTGATTCGCTCTGAGTGTTACGGTCAGGAAGCAATAAAGGAGC
>ENA-UONV01003552-UONV01003552.1-human-gut-metagenome-genome-assembly--contig:-CS4-NODE-3552-length-10411-cov-4.937814_pt1 | contig 10411 bp, 10 predicted proteins | sample MGYA00242461_ERZ724008 | MGnify/ENA metagenome assembly ERZ724008 | reverse complement strand
CTCAAACTTGCGTTTTGCATCCGGGAGTGCGCGTCATAACTTGCCCAAAAGCTAAGCAACACATATTTGCCTTTCATGTCTGAAAGTTCGGCGAACGGTTGCCCGGCAGACATAGATTGGATTTTAAAGTCCGGGGCTATGTCACCCACATTCAAACCGCCGGTCGGTTTGTCTTTTTCTACAAAAGAAGTCAAGGAACCAATTAGTAATACAACAAAAATCCATTTTACATATTTCATGTAACACGATTTTGGTTAATACTATCCGGGACTGTCCTTTTTGGCAGTGATTTCTTCCCGGAACGTCATCTTCTCAGACCTTGCAATGAGAGGAATTCATTGATACTCAAAGCCTTTAATTCTGAAATCGGGTGCAAAGGTAAGTAATTCTTAAAGTAACTTCCAAATAAACAAGCAATTTTCTCACTTTTTTAGTGCACTTTTTTATGTTATTTAGCATAAAAGGCGAGATTTTTCCTTACTTTTGTGGCTTGTTATCCTATTAATAGACAACTTATGCAACCATTAAGTACAGAACTTATTCTTATCCGCGTAACAGGTGAAGACCGTCCGGGACTGACGGCTTCGGTTACAGAAATTCTTGCCAAGTACGATGCGACCATCCTCGACATCGGACAAGCCGACATCCATAACACCCTGTCATTGGGTATCCTATGTAAAACGGAAGAACAACATTCCGGCTTTATCATGAAAGAGTTGCTTTTCAAGGCATCGTCTTTGGGTGTCACTATCCGCTTCTATCCTATTACGGCGCAAGAGTATGAAAACTGGGTGAGCATGCAGGGTAAGAACCGTTATATTCTCACGCTGCTCGGACGTAAGTTGTCTGCCCGCCAGATTTCGGCGGTTACCCGTATTCTGGCGGAGCAAGGTATGAATATCGATGCCATCAAGCGCCTTACGGGACGTATTCCGCTGGATGAATGCGATACGAAAACACGCGCCTGTATTGAGTTCTCCGTACGAGGCACACCTAAAGACCGCATAGCCATGCAGGAGCAGCTGATGCAACTGGCCAGCGAACTGGAAATGGACTTTTCTTTCCAGCTGGACAATATGTATCGTCGTATGCGCCGCCTTATTTGCTTTGACATGGACTCTACATTGATAGAGACCGAGGTTATAGACGAACTGGCCATACGTGCAGGTGTCGGCGAGCAGGTAAAGGCTATTACGGAACGTGCCATGCGTGGAGAGATAGACTTTACGGAAAGCTTCCGCGAGCGGGTGGCTCTACTGAAAGGCCTGGACGAGTCTGTCATGCAGGAGATTGCCGAGAACCTGCCTATTACGGAAGGTGTTGACCGCCTGATGTATGTTCTGAAGAAATACGGTTATAAGATTGCCATCCTTTCGGGCGGTTTCACTTATTTCGGGCGTTATCTCCAGCAGAAATACGGTATCGACTATGTCTATGCCAATGAACTGGAAATAGAGAACGGCAAACTGACCGGACGTTATCTCGGCGATGTAGTGGACGGCAAGCGCAAAGCCGAACTGCTGCGCCTGATAGCGCAAGTTGAGAAAGTAGACATAGCCCAAACCATTGCGGTGGGTGACGGCGCCAATGATTTGCCGATGCTGGGTATCGCCGGATTGGGTATCGCTTTCCACGCCAAGCCTAAGGTCGTGGCAAATGCCAAGCAGTCCATCAACACAATCGGTCTGGACGGAGTGCTTTACTTCCTGGGATTCAAAGATTCTTATATAGATATTCCGCGATAAAATAAGTTCATACCATATATGTGTAAGCTCCTGCGATAATTAATTATCGCAGGAGCTTATTTTTTAGCAAGCTTATTTTGTTCTACTTTCGGTTTGCATTATCTTTGTGGCAAATATAACGAAATTCATGAAGTTTTCTGAACTAAAATTAAACGACAACGTGCTTGAAGCACTGGATGCAATGCGTTTCGACGAGTGCACCCCCATACAAGAAAAATCAATACCAGTTATACTCGAAGGCCGGGATTTGATAGCTGTTGCACAAACCGGAACCGGAAAAACCGCCGCGTACCTGTTGCCCATATTGAACAAGCTTTCGGAAGGCGGGCATCCCGAAGATTCCATCAACTGTATAGTAATGGCACCTACACGGGAGTTGGCGCAACAGATAGACCAGCAAATGGAGGGTTTCTCCTATTTCATGCCGGTGAGCAGCGTGGCTGTGTACGGCGGTAATGACGGAGTGCTTTTCGAGCAGCAAAAAAGAGGTCTGACTTTGGGTGCGGATGTTGTAATCGCAACTCCGGGACGCCTGATAGCGCATCTCAGTCTGGGATATGTAGACCTTTCACGCGTCTCCTACTTCATTCTGGATGAAGCAGACCGCATGCTGGACATGGGATTCTATGATGACATTATGCAGATTGTGAAATACCTGCCTAAAGAACGTCAGACCATTATGTTCTCGGCTACGATGCCTGCCAAGATACAGCAACTGGCGCAGAGTATCCTGAACGATCCGGCAGAAGTGAAACTTGCCGTTTCCAAACCTGCCGAAAAGATTGTGCAGGCCGCTTATGTATGCTATGAGAACCAAAAGTTAGGAATCATCCGCAGCCTTTTCGCCGAGCAGACGCCCGAACGCGTCATAATCTTCGCATCTTCCAAGCTGAAGGTGAAAGAAGTAACCAAAGCGCTGAAGCAAATGAAGCTGAACGTCGGGGAAATGCACTCCGACCTCGAGCAGGCGCAGCGCGAGGAAGTAATGTACGAGTTCAAGGCGGGTCGGGTCAATATATTGGTTGCCACCGATATTGTGGCGCGCGGTATCGATATAGACGATATCCGCTTGGTTATCAATTATGATGTGCCGCATGACAGCGAAGACTACGTGCACCGCATCGGACGTACGGCACGTGCCAACAATGACGGCGTAGCTCTTACTTTCGTCAACGAAAAGGAACAGACGAACTTCAAGGGTATAGAGAATTTTCTGGAAAAGGAAATCTATAAGATACCGGTGCCGGAAGAATTGGGCGAAGCCCCCGAGTATAAACCGCGCTCCAATGACGGACGCAAACGCAGCAACTTCAAAGGCGGCGGACGCCGGAGCGGCGGAAACGAAAAAAGCGGAAACGGAAAAGGCGGTAACCGGAATAACAACAAACGCAGGGAAGGCGGCAAAAAGCCTGCCCGGGCAAAGAAACAAGAATAAGTAAAAGCGGAATTTATTCCGCTTTTTTTATCTCCGTCCGATTGTCGAATCCGATGGTAATATCCGCCAGACTGTATACGGAACTTTCCGGTATGCGTAAGGTTGCCTGGTATCGGTAGCCCTTGTTATCAACTCCCATAAAATTCATATCGGCAAGAATCATTTGGCTCAACGTCTCCTCGGGAAAGATACCGGCAAACATTTTCTTGGTAATGTCTTTGCCATACAACATCCGCCTGCCCTCATACACGCAGATATGTATAACATTGTCGTAATAAACATTATCCACACTGATGCCACCCTCTGAATAGGACGAGCGGACAACCTTCATCTTCGAGGGATTGATGTACACATATCCCCGGTAGCGTGTACCTTTGTACATTACTACGCTATCCTTTTTCACTACTTCCGTAGTGGGTATGACTTCCACTTCCCTGTTCTCAAAGGCAAGCGCATCTTCGGGACTTTCCGATTTATGCAGCTTTACAATCTCATCCGCCAATGAATGAAACCAAAAACTGTATTCGGTCTGCCTGTCAATCTTGTAGGTTACGGTATTGCTGCCGTACACATATATCGTATCTCGTATAATCTTAAATGATACGGGGATATTCTGGGGATCGGCATAGTATATGGTGTCTCCTTCTATGCGCATCAAGGGCAGTTCGGTTTCATCATCTATCCAAACGCCTTGAAGCAGAGCCTTGGCCGTAGAGTCCTCTTCGACAGTATTTTGCTCCTTACCATTACCGCATGCAGCCAACACTATGACGCAACACAACTCTATTACGAGTTTTTTCATGTCTGTCTCCTTCCTTTATTTACCTATACAGTGGTAGGTAAATCCAAGTTCTTCTATTTCTTTCTTTTCGTAGATATTGCGACCGTCCAATAACACCGGGGTTCTCATGGCCTTTTTGATGACAGCCCATGACGGCAGGCGGAACTCTTTCCATTCCGTCACCAGCATCAAGGCATCCGCATCGAGTGCGGCATCGTACATGTCGGTAGCGTAGCAGACGCTATCGCCTATCCTACGGCGGCATTCCGTCATGGCGGCCGGATCGTACACGCGCACTTTACAGCCCGCATTCAGCAACTTGTTTATCAGAATCAACGAAGGCGCCTCGCGCATATCGTCTGTCTCCGGCTTGAAAGCCAATCCCCATAAGGCGATTGTCTTATCCTGCAAATCGCCGCTGAAGTGTCGCTGCAGCTTTTCAAATAAGACGCTTTTCTGCTTTTCATTGACCTCCTCCACTGCTTGGAGCACACGCATCCGATAACCGTTCTGTTCGGCGGTCTTGATTAACGCCTTTACGTCTTTCGGGAAACACGAACCGCCATACCCGATGCCCGGATAGAGGAACTTGCGGCCGATACGCGTATCGGAACCGATGCCGCTGCGCACCATATTGACGTCAGCTCCCACCAGCTCGCACAGATTGGCGATATCGTTCATGAAGCTGATGCGGGTAGCCAACATGGAATTAGCCGCATACTTTGTCATTTCGGCAGATGGGATATCCATGAAGATGACGCGGAAGTTATTCAGCAAGAACGGTTTGTAGAGCTTGCTCATCAGCTGCTTTGCCCGTTCGGACTCTACTCCCACCACTACCCGGTCGGGGCTCATAAAGTCGGCCACGGCATTTCCCTCTTTCAGGAATTCGGGATTGGAAGCAACGTCAAACTCTATTCGTACTCCCCGTTTGTCCAGTTCAGCCTGAATCGTCGCACGTACTTTTCCGGCAGTGCCCACCGGAACGGTACTCTTGGTTACCACCAGTACGTATTTCGTCATGTTGCGTCCGATGGTACGCGCCACTTCGAGCACATAACTCAAGTCCGCGCTGCCATCTTCATCGGGCGGAGTACCCACAGCGCTGAATATAACATCTACCTCGTCCAGGCAACTTTCCAAAGAAGTAGTGAATTGCAGGCGTCCCGCTTTCGCGTTCCGGTTTACCATTTCCTCCAGTCCGTTTTCGTAGATTGGAATCACTCCCTGCTTCAGCGCTTCTATCTTTTCGCCGTTCGTATCGACGCAAATAACGTTGACGCCTATTTCTGCAAAACAAGTACCGGTTACTAAGCCGACGTATCCCGTACCGACAATGGCTATTTTCATATCCTATTCAAAATATTCCGCATCTTTGAACGATACGGCATGTCCGTCTTTCTCTGATACTATGAATTGAGATTCCGCAACCGGCCAGTCGATACCGACGGTTTCGTCGTTGAAGCGAATGGAGGCCTCTGCCTGCGGTGCATAGCCGTTATCTACTTTATAAGTGAAGATTGCCTCGTCGCTCAACACCAAAAAGCCATGGGCAAAGCCGCGGGGAATAAAGAACTGACGCTTGTTCTCCTCGCTCAGCTCCACGCTGACGTACTTGCCGAATGTAGGAGACGAACGGCGCAGGTCGACCGCAACATCCAGTACCTTGCCTTTTATGACACGTACCAGTTTGGCCTGACTGTATTCGCCTTTCTGATAATGCAGTCCGCGTAATACACCGAAAGAAGATTTAGACTCGTTGTCCTGTACGAAATGTACATCGCCGATGTTGGCACGGAATTCTTCTTCTTTAAACGCTTCCATAAAGTAGCCGCGCGCGTCATTGAACACTTTCGGTTCGATGATCCATACGCCATCAATTTCTGTTTGTATGTAGTTCATTGCTTTAGAACGATTTATGTATCTTTAATTGAAATCCGAAATTATCTCCGTATATCTCTCCCATGTCCAAGGCAAGAGAAGCGTTGAAGTTCCAGCCTTTCCATCTTTCGGGAGCATAAGAGAACGAGGCGTAGGCCGAAAAGTTCTCCAGAATATCCAGCGTGGGAGCGCCGGGAGTACCCCACGTCCTGTTGTGGCTCATCTTGGCGATGTAGCTCCATTCCGGACTTATCTGTCCGCTCCAGCCGATGTGCAACGCTTTTACACGGTTGTACTTGAAGGTCATGTCGCCGTCTTTATTATAGATGGGCGACGCAATCAACGGATTGGCTATCATCATGCCCCAATGCGCCCAGCCGGGGTAAAGGCCGTTGTTGTAATAGTTGTCGGAGCCGCCTGTTTTGTGCACAGGGCCTTCTTCGGGTTCGTGCAAGCCGTGCAGCGGACCGCTCATATTGGTAGTCTGCAAAAACTCGAACACAACCGCGTTGACAGGTTTGAAATGGTTGAAACTCATTTCAAGTCCCCACAATCCGTCCCAGCCGTTCTGCTTACCCATGGCGGAAAAGTCGTCGAAGTGGTTGCACAGATATGCGCTGATTGAGAACTTATCGGAACGGTGGGTCAGCCTTATTTGCTCGCTGCCCAGGAAGTTGCCCTGAAAGAAATTGCTGTCGTTCCACGGCTTGTCTTCATCACCGGCGCCGGGAATAAATACTCTGAAATAATCTTTCAACGTGTTTCCCAGATTGGCTACGTTGCCGTTCGAATCTACTATGCTTCCGCCGAATTGCGTATCGAGCGTCATGCCGATGTCGAGCTGCCATTTTCCGTTAGGCACGCCGACGCGGATAAATCCCTCTTTGTGATGATACTTGATGTCTTTTGTGTACCAATGCCCTGCTCCTACTTTGCGCTCCTGGTATTTGTTGTCGGTGAACCATCCGTAAGATATTTCACCTTTGATGGCGAGGCGCGGAAGTATGTAAAGGTATTCGGGGATGCCCACCATGATTTGGGGAATCGGCCTGGCGTTGCCCGACCATGTCATGTCACCGCTGCTCAAAGCGTTGTTCAGCAACGGAGCGCCTTTCTCACGGCTTCCGGCAAACAGCCCCAGCCACTTGTAACGCGCGTCTATATATGCCTGCTGGATAAAGATGTCCTTGTCGCCTTTGAAGTTCATGCCCACGGCAGCTACCATGTCCAGCTTTTCTTCGAATTTCCACTTGCCGAGCTGATGCTTGTAGCCCAGTCCGCCCCGTATGTATGTATTGTCATAAACAGAGCCGAGCCCCTGTTGGTTGCTTACTTGCCATAAAGGAGTGTTGTCTCCCGTATGCACGGTAGCCCCGTATTCCACGAAAGGAGAAACCTGCGCCGTTGCCATGTTGCCGCCCATGAGAATAAAGGCCAATAAACAGATAGGGATACGCATGATGGTGAATAGTCTGTATCTGGTTAAGTGCTGACAGTTATCTGTGTTCATTTCAAAATATATAATATAGTTTATAGTCCTAATTAAAGAGAGACGTGGAAGACGGTGCAAAAGTAGGAAAAAAATCTAATATATCGGCCATGGGCGATAAAGGAGTTTCTAAAGTTCGCCGTGTTTATAAGTTGTTAATAAGAAAAGCTGTCCGAAAGTGGCGTATATCCGATAAAACCGCTACTTTTGCAACATGATTGAATTAGCGCAGCACATAGAGGTATTGTTATTGGAGAATGATTGTGTCATTGTTCCGGGTTTGGGCGGATTTGTCGCTCATTATACTCCGGCAATGAGAGTGGCGGAAGAAAATACTTTCCTGCCCCCCACCCGTATTATTGGTTTCAATCCGCAGTTGAAGATGAATGACGGACTGCTGGTGCAATCCTATATGGCTGTGTACGGTACGGACTTTTCCGATGCCACCAGGATTGTGGATAAATCGGTGAAAGAGCTGCTGTCGCTTCTCCATGAGAATGGTAAAGCGGATTTGCCCAATATCGGCGAGTTGCGCTACAACATTCACGATGCCTACGATTTCGTGCCGTACGACAATAAGATTACCACTCCTTACTTATATGGGCTCGACAGTTTCGAGATGCGGGAACTGGCCGTTCTGCGTAAGCCTTACGAGAGCAAGACCATTCCTTTCGCACCCGTTGTCCGGGAAGAAAAGAAGCGTAAGTACGAGATTCGTATCAACCCCTCTTATCTGACCAATGCGGTTGCCATGATTGCCATTGTGGCTCTGTTCTTCTTCTTTTCCGCGCCCATAGAGAATACGGAAGTGGTGGAGGCCAACTATGCTCGTCTGCTGCCCGGTGAGTTATTCGAGCAGATAGAAAAGCAATCGCTGGTTATTACTCCGATTGTCGTTCATCAGCAGGCAGCCGCTAAGAAGGCGAAAGCCTCTCAAACCGGCCTGTCGCAGTCTGCGGGTAAAAAAGTCGTCGCCCCTGTTGCCGTGAAAGAAGTGAAAGTCCGCAGGCAGTCCGCAGCGGCTCCCGTTCAGCCCACCAAGACGCCTTACCATATCATCATTGCCAGCGTAGGAACCGAAAAGGATGCCGATGCCATGGCGCAGCGGTTGATTGCCAAAGGCCATACCGGCGCCAAAGCGATTATCGGTGACGGCAAAATGCGTGTCAGCATTCAGTCGTGCGCCACAGAAGCGGAAGCCTATCGCGCTTTAAACAAGATTCGTCAGGATGAAGCGTTTCAGAACGCCTGGGTGCTGAAAAGATGACTTTCTCCATAGCGAATTATTAATTACCAACTATCCATCAATTCAATGAAACGTATCCGTTGCCCCAAATGTGAGAACTATCTGACTTTCGACGAAACAAAATACACGGAAGGCCAGTCCTTGGTGTTTGTCTGCGAGAACTGCAAAAAGCAATTCAGCATACGTTTGGGCAAGACGAAAATGAAAGCGCCGCAGAAAGAAGAGAATCCGGACGAGACCGAATACAAGGAAGCTTTCGGAAACATTACGGTCATTGAGAATGTCTTTGGCTTCAAGCAAGTGCTGCCTTTGCAAGAGGGCGACAATAAGATAGGCCGTCGCTGCGTAGGAACGGTTATCAATGTCCCGATAGAAACCTCGGATATGAGCATGGACCGCAACCACTGCGTTATCAACGTGAAACGCAACAAGCAGGGCAAACTCGTTTATACGCTGCGTGACGCTCCGAGCCTGACGGGTACTTTCCTTAACAATGAAATTCTGGGCGATAAAGACCGTGTCCGTATTGAGGACGGAGCTATTGTAACCATCGGCGCCACCACCTTCATTCTTCGGGCGGCGGAGTAGGCAGATTGCTTTTTCTGCTTATCCACCAATAGCGTATAAACAATACCCCGGTGGACATGAGCGCAAGCGAAAGCCCGGTATAGAATACCGAGATAAACGCGTCCGGTAATAAATGGAACGAGCGTATCGTAATGCCGAACGTTATCATAAAGAACATTACAATCCAACCTTTTACATCGAAGAAAGAGAAAGGGCAATTCTTCTCTTTCTTTTTTTGTTCGATACGTTTGGTGTGCTTGTAGTAGAGTTTCTTGAAGACCAGCAAAAAGAACAGAAGAAATACAACCGTAGCCTCCCCTATCTTGAACAGCCAATATTGTGAATCCGTCAGCCATGTCACGATTCCTATCCGGAGGATATTGGCTCCGGCTGCCATCCACACGATTCCGGCGGTGATAAGCAAAACTTTCCTGTTTACTCCGTATTTCATTTTTCTATATTTGGGTAATCTTACTGATACAGGGAACAAAGATAGGAAAAATATGTTCGCAAATTCATATTGTATACTTCACTGTCTATCAGACCTGTGTATGTACCAGGGAGTTCCTGCCTTTGGTACGTCCCGTACCTCAGCGTGGTACGGCCTGTACCCTACTGTGGTACGACGTGTACCATAGTAAGGTACAAGACGTACCAACGGTTGGTATTCCTTGTACCAACCGTTGGAAATTAAAATATCATGCGGGAGAAAATCGGCGGTTCCGCAGGGAAACGCGGGCGGGATGCCTACCAGTCGTATTCTTCGGTGTATCGGTCGAAAGCGATCTCCTTGTTCCAACCATGTTTCCTGCACACTTGGCGGATACATTCCTGTTGCTTCGGAGTAAGTCCCAACTTTTGATTGCGGTATCGGTAATAGGGAGAATGATTGAAGACGGCTTCCAAATTGAGGTGGATGGCGCGGGAAATGCGTGCGGGCATGTCATCGTACAGGTTTTTGAAACCCCACGCTACCCGTATCTTCTTGTTTGTACGGAAATGCAGACACTCCTTTCCCGCTTCCGGATAACAGAGGGGATTGATAACGGACAGTCGGATGTTTTTCGCCGTATTGTAGTGTGTCATACTGTGTCGCAAGCAGCTTTCGGCCTTAGCGCAGCAGTCGTTGAAGCATAGGGTGTATCGGGCTGCCTGGTTGTTTAAGTCGGAGTTGTTTTCCATTATTTGTTCGGATTTTAATGAATATGTATTATCTGGTAAAGGTACATGAAAAAAGTCGGCCGGGCATCATATAACTACTGTTATA
>ENA-UONV01003543-UONV01003543.1-human-gut-metagenome-genome-assembly--contig:-CS4-NODE-3543-length-10424-cov-12.868261_pt1 | contig 10424 bp, 7 predicted proteins | sample MGYA00242461_ERZ724008 | MGnify/ENA metagenome assembly ERZ724008 | reverse complement strand
CGAAAAGTGCGCCCAGCTGCGCACCCTCTATTTCTATATGTACATGCACCCGGGCAAGAAGCTCAACTTCATGGGCAACGAGCTGGGCCACTTCCGTGAGTGGGATGAAAAGCGGGAGCTGGACTGGGGCCTGCTGCAGTACCCCTTCCACGATGCCTTCCAGAAATACTTCGCTCACCTGTGCCGGGTCTACGCCACCGAGCCCGCCCTCTATGACGGCGAGTACAACCCGGACTGCTTCGAGTGGGTGGCCTGCGAGAGCCGCGACGAGGGCGTATACGCCTGGCTGCGCAAGGGCCGGGGCGAAAGCCTGCTGTGCGTCATGAACACCCAGGACCACGCCCACAAAAAGTTCCCGCTCTACCTCAAGTTTCCCTGCGGTGCCGAAGAAGTGCTGAACACCGAAGCCGCCGAGTGGGGCGGCGCGCTGAAGGGCCGCCGCAAGACCAGGCTGCACACCACCGACGGCGGCGTCTACGGCCGGGACTACACCCTCACAGTGGACCTGCCCGCCATGGGCAGCTGCCTGCTGCGCCTGACCCCGGAGGCACCGAACCCGGACGCCGCCCGCATCAGTGCCAATAAGGCCATGAACCAGAAGCGCCGCACCGCCAAAGCAGCCGCAGTACCCACAGAGGTCAAGAAAAAGTAATATTCCGTGCAAAATGTCCCATCTGTTTTCAAAACGATGGGGCATTTTGTTTTTTCCGGCGGGCATTCACTGGACAGTGCAGGGTTTGGTTGCTATACTGTAGCTGTGATATTCTGCAACTGCGAGGTTTTGAGGATGACAAAACTCCTTTCCCGCCTGCCGCTTTCCGGCAGAGTCGGGCTGGGCTTTGCCGCCGGGGCGCTGGCACTGCTCGTTCTGGGCATCGCCGCGCCGGGCAGCAGCCTGTTTTTCCCGCTGGTGAGCCTGTGGTGTGATCTGGCCCTGTTCGCAGGCGTCCTGGTGGTGCTGCGGGTGGCCGGGGTCCGGTTCGACCTGTTCCACTGCGCGGTGATCGTGGGCCTGTGGGCCGCAGCGCTGCTCTACTTTTACTGGTCACTGAGCCGCCGGGATTTTATCTATTACTGGGACTACGCCAACTACATCCAGAAGCAATACGCCGCCGAGGCCGCCTTTGCCCAGAGCCCAGCCGCCGGCTTCGGGCTGATCTTCGGCTCCTTTGCCGAGGACTACACCAACTTCATCCCCTTGTTTCTCGAGTTCCCGTTCTGCCTGACCGACCGCACCGGCGACAGCTTTGCCTTCTGCCAGGTGTTCAGCGTCCTGCCCATGCTGCTGACGCTGCTGGCGGGCCTTGTGCTCAAGGTGGGGCAGATGCTGCGGGTGAAGCACCGGTTCTGGTATTTTCTCATCGGGCTTTCGTGGCTTTTCACCTATCCGTACCTGCGCATGAGCGCCCTGCTGGCCCAGCCGGACTGGTTCGGGCTGATCTTTGCCTTTTCCATCCTGCTGCTCACGCTGGATTTCCGCTTTGAAAGGCTGGACCCGCTGCGGTTCGTGCTGCTGTTCGCGGCCACAGCTGCGGTCATCCTGTCCCGCCGGTGGTACTTATATTTTGTGGTCGGCTATTATTTTTCCTACGCCGTGCTGGTGCTGGTGAGCAGCTTCAAAACCGGCAAGGCGGGTCACAAGCGCAAAGCTCTGCGGCAGGTACGCAACTTGGTGCTGTTTGGCCTGCTGTCCCTGGCCGCCATGGTCATCCTGCTGTGGCCCATGGTGAGCCGCATCCTGCACTACAGCTATGCAGACCGCTATGCCTACTACAACGGCGGCGGCCTTGCCTGGGAGCTTTACCTGCAGACCTTCCGTGTCGGCCTGCTGAACTTCATCCTCATCGGTCTGGGGCTGCGGTTCGCTCTCCGGTGCCGGAAAGCGCCCGCCCTGCCCTGCCTTGGCGGCATGAGCCTGCTGCTCAGCGTGCTGCTGTTCACCCGGGTGCAGAACACCAGCTCCCATCAGATGCTGCTGTTCCTGCCCGCGTGGTTTCTGCTGTTCCTGCCCGGTGCCGCCGCGCTGGCCGAGGGCATCAACCGTCGGCGGGGGCTCAAGATTGCCTATTGGGCGTTCACGCTGGTATTTGCCGTGTCGGTGCGCAGCACGCCGCTGACGGTCGTCGATCACCTCCCGCTGCGGGGCGTCCGGGAGTTCGTCCGGCTGAATGCCCTGACCTCCGACCGCAAGGACCTGCCGCAGATCAAAGCCATCGCCAATTGGATCGACACCCACTGTGCCGAGGGCGAGACCAGCTACATGATCCCCCACGACATGCTTTACTGTTCGGACCACTTCAAGAATTGCCAGCTGCCCCAGATGCCCATCAACGACAAGCTGTCCTTCGGCTTCTCGGTGCCGGGCACCCACGAGTTCCCCATGCAGTTCTTTGAGGCGAAGTACGTCCTCACCGCCGACCCCTTCCCCCAGACCTATGTGGGCAGCAGCGATCTGGCCAACACCTTCAACGACCTGTTCCTGGCCGTGCGGAACCAGTATTTCACGCTGGCCGCCACCTTTGATATGGGCAACGGCACCACCTTCACCATCTGGGAGCGCACCGCCGCCCCCACCCGCGCCGAGGTGGAGTATTATCTGAGCGCCTTCTCCGCCGAAGACGCGCTTTACCCCGAACTGTTCTCCCAGGTGGCAGAACGCTGGCTCGCCGAACGGGGACTTTAAAAAAGAAACGCTGCAACGCTTGTGATAAAAGAGAAAAGGAGTATTTCTGATGGAACCAACTGCAAATGCCATGCCCAGCGCAACGCTTGGGCAGTATAAGGGGCTGCCCATCACCCGCCGGGTGCGCCCGGTCACGGAAAAATCTGTGGAGCAGGAGCTCCGGCGGCTTGCCCGGGCCCATGCGCCGTTTGCCCCGGTGGAGCAGCCTGCCGCCCGCGGGATGCGCGTCACGCTGGATTTTGAGGGCTTTCTGAGCGGCGAGCCCATCCCGGACAGCAAGATGGAGAACGTCACCGTGCTGCTGGGCACCGGCGAGCTGATGCCTGCCGCCGAGCAGGCTGTCTACGGCCACAAGGCGGGTGAGACCTTCCGCTTTGATTTTACTTACCCGGCCGAGTTCCGGGTGCCGGAGCTTTCCGGCCAGACGGCACAGTTCCAGATCACCCTGCACCGCGTGGAGCAGCAGCAGGCCCCGGCTGTGGACGACGCCCTGGCAAAGGAGCTGGGCTTCGATTCGCTGGAAGCGCTGCAGGCGGATATCCGTGCCAGGAAGCGCGCCATCCACGAAGCCAACGCCGACCGCCTTGCCGGGGCCTCCCTGCTGGACATGGCCGGGGCCAACCTGACCGTCGCGCTGCCGGACGCTGTGCTGGACCAGAACGCCGAGCGCGACATGCAGCAGCTGCAGCGCAAGCTGGACCGCAGCAAGTTCACGCTGGAGCTCTACTGCCAGGTGAACGGCACCACGCCGGACCAGCTGCGGGCAAACTTCCGCCGGGATGCCGAGCGCCGGATGCGCAGCGTCCTGGCCGCGCGGGCCATCGCCGAGGCGGAGCACATCACCGTGAGCAATGAGGAAGCAGACGCCGAGTACGCCCGCCTTTCCAAGCTGCACGGCACCCCGGAAGCCGAGATCCGCCAGGTGCTCACCCGGGAGGCCATCGCTTCGGCCGTCACCACCCAGAAGGTGCAGCGCTTTCTGATCGATCATGCAGACATCACTTCTGTTGTGGAAGGGGAGTAAGCTATGGGCTTTTTTACACGAACTGCGATGGATGCGCTGATGAAGACCACCCATCCCGAGATCAACCGCCGCCAGTGCTGGAACCTGCACCCGCACCGCAAGCCCTGCACCGAGTGCAAGGATATCTGCCCTTACGGCGAACAAATTTTCACCCGTCCGAACCTCGTGAAGGACTGGGACCCCTGCACCGACTGCGGCCTGTGCGTTTCCGCCTGCCGCAGCGGCTGCATCTCGCCCTCGCCCGAACAGGTGCAGCGGGATACCTCCGCCGCCGACAGCGATAACGACACCATCTGGATCGGCTGCGAAAGATCCAGCCGCAAAAACGCCGTGGTGCGCGAGTGCATCTGCGCGCTCTCCTGGGAAGCGCTGGCCTATCTGGCGCTGAACAAGAAGATCGTGCTGGACCTGACCCCCTGCGGCGAGTGCGAGAACGACGTGTGCGCCGCCCAGCTGCGCAAGGAGCTGACAAGACTGGTGGAGTTCTTTGGCGAGGCCGTGTTCGAAGCCCGGTTCTCGCTGGCCTACGAAGCGGATGACTACCCCTACCACGTCAAGGAGCTCAGCCGCCGCGAAATGTTTGAGCAGGTGAGCCACGGCTCCAAAAGCGGCACCAAAAAGCTGCTGCAGATGCTGCCCGGCCTGCGCAGCGCGGACGACTCCAGCACCGACTTCCGCCTGCTGCTGCACCAGCGCACCAAACAGCTGAAGGCCGCCATGGAAACGCCGCTGAAATACGGCTACCACCTGCCCAATTTCACAGACAAGTGCTTCGGCTGCGGCAAGTGCGAAAAGGCCTGCCGCGCCGGTGCCCTGAAGCTGGAAGACCTGCCCGACGGCCAAACCCGCATGGTGATCACGCCGTGGAAGTGCAGCGAGTGCGAGCTGTGCGTGGCCGCCTGCTCCAGCCACGGCCTGGACGGGCTGAAGCTGCGCCAGCTTTCCACCCTGGGCCCGGTGAGCATCCATAAATGCACCAAAACCCTGTGCAAGGAGTGCGGCAAGCCCATCGCGCCGGGCAGCGTGGACGGCGTGTGCACCGTCTGCCGCATCAAGGCCCGCACCAAAAAGCGGCAGGAGGAAGCCGCCGCCCGGGCAAAGCAGCTGCGGGAGGAGCGCGAGGCCAAAAAGGCCGCCGAGGAAGCCGCCAAGGCCGCTGAAGCCGGTGCCGATGCCGCCGTGCCTGCTGCAGAACCGGCTGCCGCTGCCGTCAACGCCGCTGTGGCTGCGGGACCGGCCGTGCCCGAAGCCGCTGCGGCAAAGGCTGCAGACCCTGTGCCGAAAAACGATTGACGGCGCACCCATTCAATGCTATACTGACATCATAAGACCACGCACCGTGGCCGCGGACTTGTTACAGAGGGGTAACGGAGCTTGTTTCCGTTACCCCTTTCTTCTCCGAAAACACGAAGAAAACCTTTTCACTCATTCACGAAAGAAGGATTTTTATCATGACGCATTCGATCTCCCGCCGCCAGTTCCTGAAGGGCAGCGGCGCTGCCGCCCTTTCCGTGGCAGCCGCCGGCCTGCTGAGCAGCTGCGGCGGTTCTTCCACGGACGGCGGCAGCAGCGCCGGGGACAGCTCCACCTACACCGTGCTGTATTCCCGCCAGCCCGCCACCCTGAACTACCTCATCTGCTCTGCGGACCCGGACCTGTACCACGGTACCCAGTGCATCGACACGCTGGTGGAGTACGACAGCCGCGGCAAGATCCGCGAGGGTCTGGCCACCAGCTGGGAGTGGGACGCCGACACCCTGACCTGGACCTTCCACCTGCGGGATGAGAACTGGGTGGACAGCAACGGCGAAGTGCTGGGCCCCGTCACCGCGCAGGACTTTGTGGACGCACTGGCCTATGTGCTGAACCCGGACTACGCTTCCGCCACCGCCAGCCTCGTCACCGGGTATGTGGCCGGTGCAGAGGATTATTTCAACTACCACGTCTACAGCAGCCGCGCAGCCAGCGGCACTGTGGACGAGGACGGCACCTCCTATGCCATGGCCGCCGACGGCACCGTTACCGTGACGGCCGCCGACGGCACCGCCGCCAGCTACCCTGCCGTGGAGTTCGACGCCGTGGGCGTCAAGGCCGTGGACGACCACACCCTGACCTATACGCTGAACTTCGATTTCCCGGGCTTCCTCAGCCTGCTGAGCTACACCCCCTATGAGCCCGCCTACGGCCCGCTGCTGGAGGAATATGGCGACCAGTTCTGCACTTCCGCCGAGACGGCCTGCAGCTGCGGCGCGTTCTATCTGGCCGAGTATGTGCCGCTGGAAAGCTGGGTGATGAAGAAGAACCCCGAAAACTACGACAAGGACAGTGTCTACATCGACACCATCCGCTATATCTACAACCAGGAGGAGCTCATCAGCGGCCCCGAGATGGTCAAGCGCGGCGAGATCGACCAGGCCACCATCAGCTCGGACATCCTGGACAGCTGGCTGGCCGACGACACCACCAAAGATATGGTGTCCATGGAGCGCCCCGAGACCGGCAAGAGCTACTTCTACATCTTCAACTTCCTGCCTTATAAGCACGAGTTCACCAACTGGACCGTCTCCGGCGTGGACGCCGAGTATGAGCCGGACAACTGGGTGAAGGCCATCAACTGCACCAGCTTCCGCAAGGCCTTCCTCTACGCCATCAACCCGTCCGTGACCCTGGCCGTCACCGCACCGGAGGGCTACGACAACTACAAGCTGCACACCATCACCCCGCCTTCCTTCTGCGCCAACAGCCAGGGCGTGGATTACACGGAATGCGGCGGCCTGGCAAACCTGTCCGACTTCTTTGACGAAGCCAAAGCCAAGGAGTTCCGCGATGCTGCCGTGGAGGAACTGACCGCTGCCGGGGCCACCTTCCCCATTAAAGTGCAGTACCCCTACAACCCCGCTGTGGTGGACTGGGACAAGCAGTGCCAGGTGTTCAAGCAGCAGGTGGAAGGCGTGCTGAACGACGGCTTTGACTTCATCAACATCATCATCACCCAGGGCCCGTCCGACAACTTCCTGAACGCCGTGCGCCGCGTGGGTGCCTACGAGCTGATGTCCTACTACTGGGGCGCCGACTACTCCGACCCGGAGACCGAGTCTGACCCGTTCTACCAGGCCCCGGGTGAGCGCGGCACCTGCTACGCCTTCCTGCGCACCGGCGTGGAGGACGGCATCGTCACCGGCGAGACCGCCGACTGCGTGCTGCAGTATATGTCCATGATCGAGAACGCCAAGACCATCACCGACGATCTGGACGCCCGGTACGAGGCCTTTGCGGATGCCGAAGCCTACCTCATCGAGAACGCGCTGGTCATCCCGCTGGGTATGCCGGTGCCGCCCTACATCGCCACCCGCCTGAACCTGTGGGAAGGCCAGTATGCCCCCACCGGCCTGTCTTCCAACCGCCTGAAGGGCGTGCACATCCTCGATCATTATGTTTCCATGGATGAGTATAACGCCAACCGCGACGCGCGCTGATTTGTAAAAGAGGTCAGGGAATGCCTATCGGCGTTTCCTGACCTCTTTTTTGCTGCAAAATCTCTGCAAATCACTTTCCAAATGTAAAACTTTGCGGTATTCTATTCTTATCTGTATTTCAAAAAGAAAAGAGAGGTGCACACACATGGTGCAATATCTCGCAAAACGCATCGGGCGCTCGATTTTGACCCTGTTCATCATCGTGACGCTGGTGTTCTGCCTGCTGCGGCTCATGCCGATCGAGGGCTATTTTGCAAACTATGAAAAAATGACCGAAGCACAGATTCAGGCTGGTCTGCAGTCCATGGGCCTGCTGGACCCGCTTCCGGTGCAGATCGGGCACTTCTGGCAGAACGCCCTGCACGGCGACCTGGGCGTGAGCCACATCTACAAGGTAAACGTGCCGGTGACCGAAATTCTGGCCCAGAAGCTGCCCATTTCCATCGAAATGGGTTTGCTGGCCATGCTGCTGAGCCTTGTGCTGGGCATCCCGCTGGGCCTTGTCATGGGCCGTTATAAGGGCCGCTGGCCGGATAAGCTGGGCACGGCATTCATCGTGCTCATTCAGGCGGTGCCTGCGGCAGTGTACTTTTTGTATATCCAGATGTACGGCACCACCGCCATGGGCGTGGGCCTGCTGTTCGATGCCGCCAACTGGCGGTATTGGGTGCTGCCGGTGTGCAGCATGAGCCTTGCAAACCTCGCGTTCTACGCCATGTGGCTGCGCCGCTACATGGTGGACGAGAGCAACAAGGATTACGTCAAGCTCGCCCGGGCCAAGGGCGTGAGCGAGAACAACATCGCTTTGCACCATGTCTTCCGCAATGCCATGGTGCCGCTGGTGCAGTACATCCCCTCGGCCTTCCTCAACACCGTGGTGGGCTCCATTTACATTGAAAGCCTGTACAGCATCCCCGGCATGGGCGGATTGCTTGTCACCTGTGTGCAGCGCCACGACAACACCATGGTGCAGGGCATCGTGCTGCTGTACGCCTGCGTGGGCATCATCGGCCTGATTTTGGGTGATGTGCTCATGGTGCTCATCGACCCGCGCATCAACTTTGGCAAGAAAGAAGGTGGACGCTGATGCTTTCCTTTCTGAAACGGGAAAAATCGAAGCAGCTGGAAGACAAGCTGAATGACGCACAGCGCCGCACCGGCTGGGAAGACCTGCCCGAGGACGAGCTGTTCACCCCCGCCGGGTTCCACGCCGAAGACGCCGAAGCCACAGCCAGCTCCAACTACAGCTACTGGGGCAGCACCTTCCGCGCCTTTTTGAAAAACAAGGCCGCCGTGGCCCTGCTCATCGCGCTGGCCGCCGTGGTGGCCTTTGCCTTCCTGCAGCCCTATCTGCCCGGGCAGGCAGACCCGAACCTGTGCGCCGTGGACCCCGTCACCGGCATCCAGTACCGCAACATCGCCCCGGGGCAGGACGGCTTTGTCTGGGGCTCCAACTCCATCGGGCAGGACCTGTGGGCCCGCATCTGGGCCGGTGCCCGCACCAGCCTGACCATCGCCTTCTTCGTGGCCCTCATCGAGGCCGTGGTGGGCATCACCGCCGGTGTGCTGTGGGGCTATGTGCGCGGGCTGGACTTCGTGTTCACCGAGCTGTACAACATCTTCGATAACATCCCCACCGCCATCGTGCTGATTTTGATCTCCTATGTGGCAACGCCCAGCATCTGGACCATGATCCTGGGCATGTCCATCAAGGGCTGGATCGAGATGGCCCGCTTCATCCGCAACCAGATTCTCATCATCCGTGACCGCGATTATAACGTGGCATCCCGCTGCATCGGCACGCCCACGGTGCGCATCGTTTTCCGCAACCTGCTGCCGTATCTGGTGTCGGTCATCATGCTGCGCATGGCCCTCACCATCCCGGAAGCCATTGGCAACGAGGTGTTCATCACCTACATCGGCCTGGGCCTGTCTGTGGAGACCCCCTCGCTGGGCAACCTGGTCAACGACGGCCGCAAGGTGATGATGCAGGCGGGCCTGCGCTACCAGCTGCTGTACCCCACCCTGATCTTGAGCTTTGTCACCATCGCGTTCTATCTGATCGGCAACGCCTTCTCGGACGCCGCCGACCCGAAGAACCATCTGCAGTAAGGAGGGAATATCATGGAACACGACCAGCTCATTCTCTCCGCAAAAGATGTCAACATCCGATTCAATCTGCGTGGAAAAGTGCTGCACGCCATCCGGGGCATCGACCTTGATTTGTACCAAGGCGAAGTGCTGGCCATCGTGGGCGAGAGCGGCTCGGGTAAGAGCGTTTTTACCAAAAGCTTTATGGGTCTGCTGGACGCCAACGGCTCCATTACCGGCGGCACCATTGATTACTACGGCATGGCGGACGGCAAGCCGCTGCGCCTTTCCGACCTGAAGACCGAGAAGGACTGGCTGCGGGTGCGGGGCCGCGAGATCGCCATGATCATGCAGGACCCCATGACCAGCCTGAACCCGCTCAAAACCATCGGCGACCAGATCATGGAAGCCGTGACCCTGCATCAGGGCCTGAAGGGTGCTGCCGCCAAGGAAAAAACGCTGGAATACCTGCGGGATGTGGGCATCTCGGACCCGGAAAAGCGGTTCAAGCAGTACCCGCACGAGTTCTCCGGCGGTATGCGCCAGCGCGTGGTCATTGCCATTGCGGTGGCCTGCAGCCCGAAAATTCTCATTTGCGACGAGCCCACCACCGCACTGGACGTGACCATTCAGGCGCAAATTTTGCAGCTTTTAAAAGAAATGCGGGTCAAGTACGACCTGACCATCGTCATGATCACCCACGACCTGGGCGTTGTGGCCAACATTGCAGACCGGGTGGCCGTGATGTACGCGGGCGACATCGTGGAGATCGGCACCGCTGACGACATTTACTACGACCCCCGCCACCCCTACACCTGGGCGCTGCTGTCCAGTATGCCGCAGATGGGCGTGAAGGGCGAAGACCTGTTCAACATTGTGGGCACCCCGCCAAACCTGTTTGCGGAAATTCGCGGCGATGCCTTTGCGCCCCGCAACCCGCAGGCGCTGAAGATCGACTTCGTCAAGTGCCCGCCTTATTTTGAAGTGTCGCCCACCCACAAGGCCAAGACCTGGCTGCTGGACCCGCGCGCACCGCACATCGAGCCGCCTGCTGCGGTGAAAAAACTGCAAAAGGAGGGGCTGTAAGATGGAAAATGAACGCGAAGTTCTGGTGGAAGTGAACCACCTGAACGTGACCTACGGCTCCGGC
>ENA-UONV01003538-UONV01003538.1-human-gut-metagenome-genome-assembly--contig:-CS4-NODE-3538-length-10435-cov-19.663584_pt1 | contig 10435 bp, 9 predicted proteins | sample MGYA00242461_ERZ724008 | MGnify/ENA metagenome assembly ERZ724008 | reverse complement strand
GCGCATTTTTTAATTATTTATACTGACTGTTGCGTAAGTCGCCGCGCGGAATTTTTCCGCGCGGCGGCTTTTTTATTTAAAGGTCGAAGGCTATAGCCGTTATGTCGTCGTTGAGGTTATGACAGAAATTTTTAAGGTTGGTTTCTAGGTCTTTTATAAACTCTTCGCCCGTCCGCGCATACGACAGAGTGCGTATCGCGCCCTCCACGCCGAACATTTCGCCGCGCTCGTTCTTGCACTCGGTAACTCCGTCCGTCAGAAGCGCGAGAATGTCGCCCTTTTTGTAGGGGATTGCGTCTTCGAAATATCTCGGATTGTCGAACCAGTTGGAAACGGGAGGGGAGTTGAGCATGATGCGCGTTATGCCGCCGTCCGATTTGAGAAGAATGGGTACGTTGTGCCCCGCCATGGAATAGGTTATGCTGTCCTCGTCTATGCGCGCGGCGGCGACGGTAACGTAGTTTTTTTCGTCGAGGTCAAGTTCGCGGAAGCGCGTCGAAAGCGAAGCTATCGCCTGCGCGGGGGAATAAGCCGTCTTGTCGTATGCCGCCTTGACGAACGCGGTGAGCATGCCCGCGGAAATGCCCTTGCCGGACACGTCTGCAATAACGCCGCAAGCCGAATTTCCCACGGCAAAAATCTCGGGCAGGTCGCCGCCTATCTCGCGGCAGGGGATGTACATGTAGGAGTATCTTTTGCCTGCAACCCACTTGCCTGCGGGCAGAAGTTTTTGCTGAATGCTCCTTGCCGAGCGCAGTTCGCTCGCTATTTCGGTTTCGAGAGCGTCGTCAATAATTCCCATGCACAGTCCGTCGCCGAGCGGCTTTACGGTGAGCGCAAACGAAAGCTCTTTTTCGCCCTCGTCGCTGCGCATGGCGAGCTTAACCCTCTGCATGGTTTCCCTGTCCGAATACAGCGTGTCTTCGAACGCCTGCAAAAAGGAACATCTTTTCGCGCAGTCGGTCGAGCCGCAATGCCTGAAATCGCGGTTGCACCCCACGACTTTGCCCAGATTGCCGCGCGTTGCCGCGTCGGGGAAGAGAGCTTTGAACGCCGCGTTCGTGTACACTACTTTTAAATTTTTGTCGGTTACTATAAGTCCCGAAGGCACGCTTTCGAGCATGCGTTTATAATATTTTTCAATCATTGTGCGGTAGATAGAATGAAAGTTTTCCGCAGATCAGTTCTGCGGTCAGCGGATAGCCGCCCTGCGTTTCGTACAGTTCGCCCTCCGCCTGAACTATAATTTTTTCCGTGTGCGGCACGAGCGTGGCTTTTCTGCAGCGTATCTTGGTTACGCCCCTGACCTTTTCGAGCTTGCCGAAAAAGAGTTTTGCGAACGTCATAAAGGATTTTAAGGGCGATTTGTATTCGACAATCATTACTTCCATAACGCCGTCGTCAACTTCTGCGGAGGGAAAAAGTTTAATTCCCGCGCCGATCTGTCTGCCGTTGCCCGCGCACGCTATGAGTCCGTTGTATTCTCTCGCGCTGCCGTCCTCGCAGATCAGGGTGAACGGCTTGGCTTTGTATGTAAAAACGCTCTTGAAAAATCCTAAAATATACTTGCTCTTGCCCAGTTTGTCGGACTTCATCACATTTCTAATTATTTCCGCGTCCATGCCGCAGCCTATGGCGTTTATTGAGCGAAGTCCGCTCGAAAGTTCTATGTAATCTATGGCGGACGGCGCTTTGAAAGCTATAATCTGCGCGGCGTATCTCGCGTCTTTGGGAATGCCTATCGCCGCGGCGAAATCGTTGCCGCTGCCTGCGGGTATAATGCCCAGTTCGCACAGGGATATGTCGCGTATTCCGTTCAGAACCTCGTGCAGAGTGCCGTCTCCGCCCATGGCGATGAGCGTAACTTTTTCGTTTGTTCGGGTCAGATTTGCCGCTATGTCGCGCGCGTGTCCCGCATATCTTGTAAAGTGCAGGCAATAGCTCTTGCCCGCTCTGTCGAAAACGTTTTTAACCTCGTCGAGTTGGCGCGCGGCTCTGCCTTTTATTCTGTTTGAGTTGATTATTATGTGATACATATTTTCTCTTACGTGCGCGCCGAGGCGCTCAAGCGCAACTCTTCAGCGTTTAAAAAACAGTAATTCAGACTAATTATACTATATTGCCGCGATAATTGCAATCAAATTAAAAATATGCTATAATTAAAAACGTAATCATGATTAAAATTATTCCGCAAAAACTTAAAGAACTCGCCTCCGCCTGCAGCGGAGCGCTGTATGTAGTGGGAGGAGCTTGCCGCGATTACCTTGCGGGACTTAAAAGGTCTTCGGTCGATTGGGATATATGCGCGCCCCTGCCCGCCGAAGAAGTTGCTCGCGCCGCGCTTTCCGTCGGCATGGAGATAAAAGCGAGCTTTCCTCTTACGGGCAGCCTCAAACTCGTCTCGGACGGAACGCTTTTCGAGTTTACTTCCTTCCGCAAGGATATTTACAGCGGTCGCGGACACAGACCGTCCACGGTGGAGTTCACAAACGATATTTCTGCGGACGCCTTGAGGCGCGATTTCAAATGCAACGCCGTCTATTACGACGTCTGCGGCGAAAAATTTATCGACCCGCTCGGCGGAACGGACGACATCGCCGCGCGAAGGATAACCGCCGTCGCCTGTCCGCAAAAACTGTTCAGAGAGGACGCTTTGAGGATAATGCGCCTCGCGCGTTTTTGCGGCGAACTTGGCTTTTTGCCTGACGATGAGAGCGTTGACGGCGCGGCGCGTTGCGCAGAGCTGCTGCGCGATTTGCCCGCCGCCTTTATAAGGCGGGAGCTGGACGGCATACTGCTCGCCGACAAAAAATATTCGGTTGACGGCGGACACGCCGCCGCGCTTGAAGTTCTGGCAAGGACGGGCGGGGCAGCCGTGCTTTTTAAAGATTTTCGCGCGGACGAAAATTTTTTTGCTTCTTTTGCCCTCGTACCCGAAAATCTTCGTCTTTCCGCGCTTCTCGCGGCGTCGTGCGCGGGAGGGGATAATATATCCGATTTCGTCCGCGACATGCAAAAAGCCTGCAAAGAGTGCGCGGCGGCAGGCTATCCCGTTCGCGCGGCGGAGCGCGCTTCGTGCGTCGCCTCTCTCGCCGCGTTCGGCGGAGGGGGAGAGGACAAAGTTTCGCTCAGGCGTTTTCTCGCAGGCGAAGGAAGCCATGTCGCTCAGTCCGCGCGCCTCGCGCGCATTTTAAACGCGCAGACTTCGCCGTGGCTCAAAGAATACGAAAATATGCTTAAGACGGGCGTTCCTTTCTCCGCGGGGCAGCTTGCCGTCGGCGCGGAAGAGCTTTTAAAGGCGGGATTTGCCCGCGAACGGACGGCTGAAATTTTGCGTTTTCTTCTCGGCGAGTGCGCTACAGACGGCAGTCTGAACGAGCGCGAAAGGCTGATTGCGCTCGCCCGTCGGCAGTTTGGCGATGATTTGGAATAAAATAACATTCTTTTCTCGTTCCTACAGTTGATTTTGCGGACAAATAGAGTTATAATATATATCGACTTATAATATAACGCGTTCGGAGCGCTTTTTCGGTGCGCCTTGACGCGGAGTAAGTTCTGACACAATAATCGGGCGCATGCGCGCACATCGGAGGTAATATGGCTAAGGGCGGTTCAAATGTACTTAGAGGGGTTATCGCGTTCTTTCTCGGTTTCCTGTTTGCCATCATTGTTGAAGTAGGCGTAATAGTCGGTGCAGGCTATTTTCTGCTCTATACCGACATCAATTCCATTTTTAACTTCTTCGGCTACGAAAACGACGACGGGCGCAATAATCAGATAATAAACACGACCAACGGCGTTACTACCGTTCTCGACCTGTATAACAAAATCATGGGTATCGCAGGCAACGTAGACCAGCTTTCGATTTCTACGATTGTGGACTTGTCGCCCGCGCTCGGCGCAATGCTCGACGATTTGTATGTTCAGGCTGAAAATTACGGCATTTACATAGACGCTGACGAATTTGAAAAACAGAGCGTGGTCAACCTCGGCACGTATGTCAGGGAAGATATCGTTATGAATATCCGCCCCTATGAGCTTGTGGTAGGACTTCAGCTCGGCGAAGACAACATCTTTGAAAACAACATCGTTCTGCAGACGCTGCTGCGCGGTGCAGAAGCCAAGTTTGTCAACGATCCCGTAACGGGCGAAAGCTACCTTGTTTACTACGACCAGTACGAATACAATACCGACCTCGGCGGTTACTACCGCATGAGCGGCGAAGCAGGCGTAGCCGCATATCCCACCAATCTCGACGCGTCCCGCTGGCTGACTGAAACCAATGCGGTCAACGACGCCGGCTATGACGTCTACAGGCAGTATTTCTACTACGACGGCGAAAATTACATAGTTACCAAAAAGGATCTTAACGACCAGTTTATCTGGAGCGCATATTCTGACGACGTGGCGTATTACTCGACTTACGGTTCGGAACCCATGCACATAAGCGGTAACTACTATTACGACGAAAACGGCGAGCAGGTTTATTTTGAAGGCAAAGAAGTAACGCTCGGCAAACTCATAGACAGCAACACAACGTTTGAATCGCTCGAATACCTCGACGCCGACGTGGCGTTTACCGAGATGATGGGACAGGAGAGCGAAGTCATAAACGCCCTGTTTGAGGGCATTTCGCTCGGCGACTTCCTCGAAGGCAATATGGACTTCGACGGCAGAGTAGGCAAGCTCGAACTTCCCGTTATACTTGACGTTGAACCTTCAAACGATATAATGGCTTTCATAGCTTATCGCATAAACAACATCAAGTACGATGCGGCTCACGGCTATTACACGGCTGTATATCAGTACACCGAAAACGGCGTAACGCTCAAAAAGAACGTCATCGTAAATACGGTTGACGGCTTAATCGATACGGTAATAGACCCCCTGACGGGCGAAGAGATAGAACCTACCAAAGTCGAAGAGATAAGCGATGTAATTCAGAATATAGGCGTAAATACTCTCATCGACATAAATGTAAGCGACAAAGTCATTGCATATCTCGGTTACGGCATAACCGACCTCGTAAGCACGGGTACGAATACATATTCGGCTAAATATCACTATGCAGACGGCTCAGGCACCGCAAACTGCACTGTAAATACCGATAGCGACGGCATAATTATTTCCGTTGCTCTCGAAGACGGAACGCCGGTGAATGCGGCTACGGTCGAAGAACTTTCCGACAGAGTTACAACCATAACTGACGTTCTCGCGCTCGGCGATTTCGTCGACATAAAAGTATCTTCTTCGTCGCAGAACAACAACATTATGATGTTCACGGCTTATTCCGTAACGATGAATGCCGCTGACATAACCGCAGGCGCAATGACTGACGGCAGCTCGACTTATTACGAAGGCACCTATCACATCTTTGAAGACGGAGCTGAACCCGCTACGGCGAAAGCGAGAATTTATACCGACGCCAACGGAGTAATAAGCCGCGTAAGCTATTACGATGTAGCTTCGGGCAGCTGGCTTGACGGCGTGAAGACGTCGATAAGCGGCTCTACCGACCAGATTTCCAGACTGACTTCCGCCCTCACGATAGGCGACGTGGTCAAGATAACCGAAGAAGACGGCAGACTTATGAATAAACTTGCCGGCTACGTCATCGACGACATCGCTTCGGCAGTGGACGAAATCGTTCTTTCCGACGCGATTGACATTACAACCGACGAAGATATCCTTCTCTACCTCGCATTCGGCGTAACTGACGTTACTTTCGACGGAACTTCTTACACCGCAACCTACAATTACGCCGACGGCACGACTACGACCGATTGCGTGCTTGTTATCGAAAACGGCATAGTTGTCGGCATAACGGCTACGGACGGCTCTGCAATACAGGAAACCGGCGAAGACGGTCTTCCTTACGATTATGCGGGAACTACCCTCAACACGGTAGCCGACAGGGTAGACAGTCTTACAACTACGCTCAAAATCAAAGATCTCATAACAATCGATCCAAGCGATAAAATACTCAGTCTCGTAGCAGATTCCACGATAGACGGACTTTCCCAAACAGTCATGAACATAACCGTGCAGGATCTGTACGCGGACGAAATTTATGCGAGCGACTGGTACGAAGTTACCGCACAAAACTTTGATGCGCATTATCTGTACTACACGATGAACGCCGAAGGCAAGTATGAACTTGTAAACGGCGACGGCAGGCTTGCGTCATTCGACACCGCTGCAACATATTATTCTCGCGGCAAGGCGCAGGGCGTATGGTATCTGCTCACCTACAGCGAAGGTTACGAAGTAAGCTATACCGTGAACAACCTCGGCGAAATGATGGACAATTCGACGGCAAACATGAAGACTTCGACCTTGCAGGACTTCTATGAAGCAGGAATTATTGCTGAACCTTCGCATAACGCAGTTCCTTTGCGCGAAGCGACGCAGGATGAAATCAATAACCCCGATATAACCACGGAAACCATTCTCGACACGACCTATGTCATGAAGGAAGTGAGATATTGCACGATAGACGAAATGCTCGACGCCATAAATATCCTTTCCGGCATAGCTAATCAGATAGGGCAGCCATAAATTGCAGTAAAAACGTTTGACAATTAAATATCAATAATGTATTATATTTAAGCATTTTGCCGCAAGGCGAAGTGCGTCCGCGGGAAAAATTCCGCGTACACCTTGCGTACCGCCAGACGGTACGCCGAATAAGTCCGGGAGGTGAATTCCATGAAAACTTACGAGATGCTCTACGTATTGGACAGCGCGCTCGCTGACGAGGCAAAAGACGCCTTCGAAGCAAAGTTCTCCGCTATCGTCGCAGACTTCAACGGCAAGGTCGTATCCACTGACAAGTGGGGCGTAAAGAAGTTGGCTTATCCTATCAACTACAAGACGGAAGGCTACTATGTTCTTATGACCTTTGAAGCTGAAGGCGGCGTTGTTAAGGAGCTTGACCGCGTTGCAGGTCTTTCAGCAGAAGTTTTAAGAAGAGTTATTACCGTTAAAGCGTAAAAACAAGGGAAAAGAAAATGAATAAAGTATTTTTGATTGGCAACTTAACCCGCGACCCCGAACTCACCGAAACATCTTCGGGCGTTGCAATCTGCCGCTTTTCTATCGCCGTAAACCGCAATTATACTTCGGGCGGCGAAAGACAGACCGACTTTTTCAACTGCACGGCATGGCGCGGATTGGGTGAGAATGTTGCAAGATACGCTAAAAAAGGCAATAAGGTGGCTGTAATGGGCTCTGTAGAACTTCGCAACTACGAAGACAATCAGGGCGTTAAGCGCACTGCTGTCGACATTAACTGCAACGACGTAGAATTCCTGTCTCCCCGTTCAAGCGGCGGCGACAGCGGCTACGAAAGCGACGTTGCACCCGCATCTTCGGGCGACAAGCGCAAGCCTTCGCTGCAGTCTTTCGACGACGACGGCGACATTCCTTTTTAATGCGTTGTAAGGAATTTTTCAAGGAGAAATAAAATGGAAGAAAAACCCGTTAAGAAGAGCTATAAAAAGATGCCCCGCAAAAAGGTATGCGTCTTCTGCCAGGAAAAGGTAGAAGTTATCGACTACAAGGACGTAAACCGCCTCAAGAAGTTCGTTACCGAGTCGGGCAAAATGCTCCCCAGAAGAATGAGCGGTACCTGCGCAAAGCACCAGAGAGAACTTTCCAAGGCTATCAAGCGCGCAAGAATAGCAGCTCTGCTTCCTTTCAAAGGCGAATAATTAATTGCTCTGTATCGGCATTTGCCGATGTATGCAGGTTTGGATATTCCGAACCTGCTTTTTTTTCCTCGAAGTATCCGCATAGCATATGCGCGGGCGCGTATCCGCGTATACGGCTGATGATGGCTTAAATAAATAATAAAGAGCAGCAGGCAATTACATTAAAAACAAGATAAAAGTGTAAACATAAAAGGCGGGCGGAAGATGTTAATCTTCCGCCCGCCTTTTATGTGCGAAATTTTATATATCAGTTTTTACTATTTGTCTGTTTCAGGATGTGCGCATTTTCATATTTCAGTTTGCGCCGTTTTGCTCGTTTTCGGAAGCGTTTTCGCTTGTGTCGGCAACATTTATTTCCGTATCGGCAAGTATCTGCTTGCCGTGCTTTCTTTCGTAATTGCGAATTTCAATGTATGCAAATACAAATGTTACAAGACCTACGCCGATAAGGCAGGAGATGGGAATTACGCCGTAGTTTATGTTGTTGGTAAGGTCGGTTACGATTGCAACCAGCAAAGTTCCGAAGAATGACGCGCCCTTGCCGAAAACGTCCATAATGCCGAAGAATTCGCCGCTCTTGTCGAGGGGGATTATCTTTGCGAAGTACGAGCGCGAAAGCGCCTGCACGCCGCCCTGCAAAAGTCCCACGCACACGGCGAGGAACCAGAACTGCCATGCCTGCGTCAGCCATATTGCAAACAACGCAACGCCGAGATAGCCCGTTATAAAGAATATTATCAGCTTGCCGTTGTCGTATTTTTTAGCGAGTATGCCCGAAATTATCGCGCAGGGGAAAGCTATTATCTGCGTGAGCAGGAGGGCTAAAACGAGCTGTATCTGGTCAATGTGAAGGGCATAACCGTAAGTCGTCGCCAAATCGATTACGGTATAAACGCCGTCGATATAGAGGAAGAATGCCAAAAGGAAAATGAGAATGCCCTTTTTGTTGGGAACTTTTTCCTTAAACACGGAAAAAAGCCTCTTGAACGACTGCCTTATCGCGTGCGGTTCGCGCTTTACGAAGTGACGCTGTTTATAGCTCTTGGTGAGCGGCAGCGTAAACGCAAGCCACCATGCGGCGTTGAGAATAAAAATAATCATGTACGCCCACATATCGGGGAGTAAATCGAAGAGCGACAGGGCGTAAATGCCTATGCTCACGATAAAGGGTGCGCAGCTGCCTATGTATCCCCACGCATATCCGTGAGAAGAAATTTTGTCCACGCGCTCCATGTCGGTTACGTCCGTGAGCATGCTGTCGTAGAATACAAGGCTTATGTTGTAGGAAATTTTGCTTACGATAAATACTGCAATAAATCCCGCAAGCGGCAGCGGCATGCCGAGCAGCACGCAGCCTATTATGCCAACGATGGCAGAGCCTAAAAACAGCGGTTTTTTCATGCTTTCGCCGTCCGCAAATGTGCCTATAACGGGGCTTATAACGGCCACGACTAGCGTGATAATCGAAGTTATCAGCGACCAGAAAGTCTGGTATTCTTCTTCAGTCATTCCGTTTTCGGTACACAGATTTCCTACTATTATAGGAATAAATACCGAAATGAGCAGGGTGAAAGCCGAATTGCCTACGTCATACATTATCCACTTTTTTTCAATAGTGGTAAAAGTGCTTTTTTTAATCTTTTGTGCGTCGGAAGCTTCCATTTTTTTAACCTTATTCGTAATTTTTATCAAAGCGGGCGTCCAGACCTTTATTGTTGAGGTTGACGCAGAAGTTAACAATCAGCCTCTTGGCAATGGGTTTTGCGCCTTCAAATTTTTCAAAAAGTACCTTGTTGCTCTGCTCACAGACGGGGTCGGGGAAATATCCCATAACCTGGTCCTTGAGGCTGTCGCCGCCGAACATCTTTAAAAGCGAAGTTACTATCGAGCGCTTGAATTTTTTTGGAACTACGAACATGTCGCATACCTTTTTCATATCTTTAAGAGCGCGTTTTATCTGTTTTGGCTTGAGGTCGAAAAAAGGGGCAATAACGCTGGCGTACTTTTCGTCTGCAATTATATGCTCTGCAAGTTTGCTTTTAACAGGGTCTTTGCCGTCGTCTTCCAAAAGAAATCTGTCAAACTCCACTTCAACTTTCGTGTGGGTTATGCCCAGCTGTTTGCGGCGCGCTTCAACGTAGTCGTGGCACTCGCTGTCGAGCGCAAAGTGGGTAATAAATCCCAAAGCATAGCTCAACGCGGCTTCGCTTGAAGAAGCTGTCTGTTTTGCTCCCTCGAAGAAGGGTTTAGCCCTTTTAATGTGCATTTCATCGCCCATCTTTCTTATGGCGTTGTGCGTGAGCGGCTTGTAATAAAACAGAATATCTGGTCCGTGGCAGCCCATAAAATAAAGCTCTTTGTTGTTTTCCGCAATCGCGCGGACGTCGCGCGGAAGCAGGGACAGAACCTCGTTTGCAAATCTGTAATGCGCGTAAGTAGACGGCATAAAATTTCCTCTCAATCTGCATTTTATTAAAAAAATGTAAATTGTCTGTAAATAATAGTGTAATAATATTGTAAAATATATTAAAAGCTAAGTCAAGGCAAGGCGCGCCCGACGGCAAAAAAATGCGCCATAAACTTTTGTGTAAATAAAAAATGCCGCTCTTTGCGAGCGGCATTTTTATCAGTTACGCTTTTTCGTATTCCATTATGTCATATTTGCAGGCTTGCGCCTGTTATTTTACACACATAAATATATCATAAAATAATAGGTTTTTACA
>ENA-UONV01003529-UONV01003529.1-human-gut-metagenome-genome-assembly--contig:-CS4-NODE-3529-length-10451-cov-4.710947_pt1 | contig 10451 bp, 10 predicted proteins | sample MGYA00242461_ERZ724008 | MGnify/ENA metagenome assembly ERZ724008 | reverse complement strand
GCAAAAAAGACGTATGAAACAGTTACATCTCATACGCCTTTACGCTGTTACTTACTATAATTGGGTTATTCAAACTCTAAAAATAAAATCAACTATACATTAAATATTTTCTGCAATACACTATATTTTTCATCCGATATTTTACTTGAGGCAACAACTTTATAATCGCGATAGAACTGAGGAGTTATATTTGACATCCATAAACAACGTACTGTTGTAAAAGCCACTCCTACTTTACTTTCCAAATTTTTTGCTAAAATATCTTCTCTTTTACATTCCACATATACTGTAATGTCTTCTTTTGTTGCTACTACATCTGTTAGTTGATTAAAATCAATCGTATATCCCCAACTCTTAAACCATGATGCCACCAATAGTTCATATAAAAAATCTCTCGGTTGATCTGCCTTAATTTCTGAATTATAAAAATCAGTCCCATATACAGCCTTCTGTAATCGTTCTTCAAAGCCTTTACTCTGTTCATCCATGAATGCATCATACACTTGCACAATCTGAATGCATTCTTGCATTGCATCATTTAGATTTTTAAACTTCTGCTCTAAATCAGTAAGACTATTAGGATTTCCATTTCTATAAAACTCTTCAATATATCCTCTATATTTCGAATATCTTGACAGTTGTGATTTTAGTCCTTTTTTGCCTAACCATTGAATAACCTCATCCATTTTTTCTATAAAATAACTAGCATTTGTTAATTCATATGACATTTGATTTATATGACTCATGGAATAATTCCACCTTTCCGTAAAAATATATTAAAACACCTATTAGATATCGATTATTTTGCAACATCTATTAAAACAAAGCATACCATAATCACATTTATAATTCTACTTAAGAGCTCGCATTTCTATTTTTTATAAAACTCCAGCTTGACCTTATACTGTGAGCCTTTGATTTCCTTACCATAAAATTCAGATACTTGATTCCAATCATATAAGACTTTTGAAGCGGTGCAGAATCAATAGAAATAACCCCATTTATCTTATCCAGATATAATTCCATATACATTTGAGCCAGATATTCCTGCTCAAAAACAGTCACATCATAATTTCCTGTTCTGTACCAATATTTAAGCCACCTCCGTTGACCGATTATGTTAATGCGAGTATATCCCCATTGACCGATTAACGGAAGACCTCATTTGATCATCACGTCAATTACTATCTGTTCTGCAATAATCCAAATCAATATCCACCGAAAGTCTTGGCAAATCATTATTTGTTTCCAGCATATTTCAATAAATGAAGAACAATATCTAAAAAAGCTGGAAACAGCTGTAACAAGCTTAGCAAGTTAACAATTACATAAAGAGAGAAAAAGACTTACAGTTTCATAGCTCTGCTGATGCAGTTCACTATATATTCTTCTCCCAAATCTGTATTCAGGCTGATGTCAAAGTTTCCGGCTGCACCCCACATACGGCGGGTGTAATAGCGATAATTATCTGCACGGAGCTTTTCATTTTTCTGAACCGTAGCTTTGGCTTCTCCCTCAGAGATATTCTGTCTCTGTGCCACTCTTCTAATTCTGCTCACAAGAGGTGCTGAAAAAAATACTTTCAAACAGTTTCCGGAATTTCTGAGAACGTAATCTGCACAACGGCCTACTATCACGCAATTGCCTTTTTTCGCAAGATTGCGTACAACCTGGCATTCTGCCTCGAAAATTTTATCCTTCGGCGCTTCATCCTGCCTGTCTGTATTCAGATACATCTGATTGACCAGATCATATAGTAGACTGTTTGTCATGATCTCCTCGTTTTTCCTGATAAATTCCGGTGTGTATCCTGTAGTTCCTGCTGTCATCCGGATAATCTCAGCATCATAAAAATCATAGCCCAGCTTTTCTGCAAGGATCTTGCCAATATCGTGTCCGCTACTTCCAAATTGTCTTCCTATGGCAATAACATTTTTTCCATAGGTTCCTGCTGTCTGTTCTTTTGCTTCATTCTCATTTTCTGCAGATACGCTTTCCGGGAAAATCATATCTTTTAGGAATTCCAGCTTCTTACCGATGAGTCTGGCGATAAAGCCTACCAGAATGGCAGCAATAACAGTACCTTCTCTTATACCAGCCAGTCTTCCTGCAAATACGAAAGAAAGTACAGCAGCGATCACAGACATGGATACATCAAAACAGATCTTGGTTGTTCCGAAATTTGTTTTCCATGTAAGGACAATAGCACGGACAAAAGATTCTCCCGGAAGCATGACAACATCTGCCAAGACCTCCATATATACACCCACACCAAGGATCAGACATCCGATGAGAAGATATACAATCTTCATGATGTAAGCTTCCGGATTAACCCAGGAAAAAAGAATCATGGTAAGATCAATAAAATATCCAAATATAATGGATACCGGAATCTGAAGGATGTGCTCCAATTTAAAGTTCTTTCTTAGGATGATCAACTGCAGTACAATCAGAAAAATACTGAAAAAGATGGTAAAGTTTCCAAGTGTAAACGGAAAATTAAGACTTAATACGTAAGGAATTGATGAAATCGGGGATGTTCCCAAGTTTGCCTTTGTAATTAGGCTGACTCCCAGGGAGTTTACAAACAATCCCACCAGAAATATTAAATATCGTTTTAGTTTCTCCATTTTTTATTTTCTCCTCATTTCATATTGTTTATCATCAAATCATTTCATATCTGCAAGATTTCGGTAGATCCGGCAAAAAATATCCATAAACAGCTTCTGCTCTTCTTCGGAAATACCATTTAATGCAGTTTTTTCTATTTTCTTAAAAGCTTCCTCCACAAGCTTCTGATTTTTCCTTCCGGATTCTGTCATAAAAATATGAAAAGTACGACGGTTTCCATTGAGCATTTTTCTTTCGATCAGGTCTTTTTCTTCCATGCGGTTCAAAATAGACGTTAAGGATCCTGCCTCGATGAGGCATCCTGCCGCAATTTCTTTCTGGCTGGCACCATCGTGATCTTTCAAGTAATCCAATACTTTTGGCTGTCCCAAGGTAAGGCCTGTATCTGACAGCTGTTCCATTAGTTTTTTCTGGACAGTCATATGGTTTATCATAGACAAGTAGTGAAATGAATCATCCATTTATTATTTATCTCCTCTTTTATTACATTAAAAATAGTTATAATTCAAACATTTAGAATTATAACTATCTTTATTGTGTATGTCAACATTCAATCGCTACTTTTATAACACCATAGTTTTTTGCATTTTGAATCCTTACGTCCTAGAATCCTCATCATCAGAAACAGTTAATTCAAAATGATTTCGATTTGTTTTTATAAAGCCCTCTTTTTGTAACTTTGATATCTCTGTAGACATTGCTGCACGATCAATACAAAGATAATCTGCTAGCTGCTGCCTATCAAAAGGAATATCAAAAGATAACGACGAATGTCTGATAGATTCTGCCGACAGATATGATAATAGTTTATCTCTCGTCGTTCGCTTCCCAACATGTGTGATCTTATCGTTCAGAATCAGTATCTTATTTGCCAGGACACTGACCAGATTACGGATCAGCTTCTGATGATGCCCACACGCAGTTGGACAGGTAATCAGAAGTCTTTTGACATTTAATAGAATAATCTCACAATCCTCATCTGCTACCACACTGATATTTAAGACAGCTCTCTGGCTTGCTGCATACGGCTCACCAAAAAAATCTCCTGCGTGACATTTTGACAAAATATTTCGATGTCCCCAGATGTCTTCTTGAATAATGAGGACGCAGCCGGACACCACAATCCCCATTACTTCGGTAATATCACCTGCTCTGAAAATATAAGAATCTCGCTTTTTAGAAATTGTTGTTGCGTTTACACAATGCAATATGGATAATATCTCGTTATCAGTTAGACCTTTAAAAAATGGACTGTTTCTTAGGATTGATAAATATTTTTGCAAAATAGTTCCTCCCTGTTGGAAATCAAACATACTAGTTGTATTTATAATACTATAATTCTAGCATAAACAAACGCTAAATACTATTGATGGAGGTTAAAAATGATAAGAAAGATTATAAAGATTGATAAAGAAAAATGTAACGGCTGTGGTGCCTGTGCATCTGCCTGCCACGAAGGCGCCATTGATATCATTGACGGAAAAGCAGAATTGGTGAGAGAACATTTCTGCGACGGACTGGGAGATTGTCTCCCTGAATGTCCTACCGGAGCCATCTCATTTGAGGAGAGAGAAGCACCTGCATATGATGAAGAAGCCGTAAAAGAAGCTCAGAAGAAAATAGCTGCCAAAAACCGGGCAATATCCTCTCATTCCGGCTGTCCTGGATCTAAAATCATGCAGATCAGACGAACTGAAACATCTGAGCCTGTAAAAGCCACTTCAGCCACAGATTCAGAATCAAAGCTTCAAAACTGGCCGGTACAGATTAAACTGGCTCCTGTTAATGCACCATATTTTAACGGCTCAAAGCTTTTAATCGCAGCTGATTGTACTGCTTACGCTTATGCCGCCTTTCATCAGGATTTTATTCAAAACAAGGTAACTTTAATTGGTTGTCCTAAATTAGATCAGGTGGATTATAGTGAAAAGCTGACTGCTATTATTCAAAATAACAACATTCAAAGTGTAACTATTGTCCGAATGGAAGTTCCTTGCTGTGGCGGCCTGGAGATTGCGGCCAAAAAAGCTCTTCAAGCTAGTGGAAAATTCATACCATGGCAGGTTGTAACAATAAGTATTGATGGGAAAATCATGGAGTAAATTCAGCAACCACCAGTTCAACTGGTGGTTTGCTATAGCCCCTCTATTAAGCCTCCCTGCACTTCTCATATGCAAAAAGTGCTGCACCAAGCGCTCCGCAAAGCTGTGCCTCATCGCAAATATACAGCTTTGCGCCGAGCTTTTCTTCAAGTGCATTTGTGATGCCTTTGTTCTTTGCCACTCCGCCGGTCATCATATACTCTCCCGGATTATCCTGCCCAAGCCTTGCTGCAAGTGCACCTACCTTTGAAGCTACAGACATGTTTAGTCCGTGGATAATATCAGAAACAGCCTTGTTCTGTGCCACCAGCGATACTACCTCAGACTCTGCAAAAACTGTACACATGCTTGAAATCACAATGTTTTCCTTCCACTCAAGTCCCATGGTACTCATCTCCTCAAGTGAAAGTCCGAGTGTCCTTGCCATCATCTCCAGAAAACGTCCGGTTCCTGCCGCACACTTGTCATTCATCAGGAAATTCTTCACAGCACCATTTTCATCTATACTGATTGCCTTTATATCCTGTCCACCTATGTCAATAACTGTGCGCACGTTGGGGTTCAGATAATGCGCGCCTTTTGCATGGCATGTAATCTCTGTGATACTGTCATCGCCGCTGTTGATATATGCACGTCCATATCCTGTTGTTACAATCCTTACAATATCATCCTTTGATATACCGGCCTTTTCTACAGCATTCTCCAGACTCTTTTCGGCGCTCATCATAGCGCCGCCACCTGTTGGAATAATCTTTGTCGATTTAATTTTTCCGTCCTGATCCAGTATCACCACGTCGGTGCTTGTTGAGCCGCTGTCAATTCCTGCTACATAGTATACTCCTGATTCCATCCTTCTTCTTGCCTCCTCGCTTATGCCTTTTGTAGGGTCCATGTCATCTGAGCCCTCTATTGTCTCTGCAAATGCCTGTATTCTTGTCAGAAGCTGCCCGGCACTCTGGCTTGTAAAATCCGTCTCAAGCTTTAAAAGAGGCACCTTAATATTATTCTTTATGCTTGCATACTCAAAACCATAGTAATCGCAGAACTTTATCGTGTGATATATGATGCCCTTAAGACTTGGGTCTAAAAAGAGCTGGTTTCTTCTTGTATTATTGTTCATTCTGGCACATGGCATCTGTCCGAGCAGACTCTCTGCATATGCTACAAAGAGAGTCTCATCATCCATATTTCTAAGATCCTTCTGTAAAATAATGAGATTTCTGCCGGATGTGCATGTCATATTTTCCACATCCATCTGCATATTTTCACGTATTGTCTTCTCAAGAATACTGCTCACATGCACACCCATAAGACCTATGTATGGCTTGCGCTCAGATTCAGGTTTTGCAAATGACTTTATAAAAAGCTCCCTGTCGAATGTCCTGTGCGAATATCTCTCATATGCTTTCTTCAAACGCAGAATTGACTGTGCAAATTTTATGTTCTCACACTCGTTATCCTCATGAGGCAGATCAAGCATATACAGGAATTTGCATTTCTTTGTATTCTCTATGATATCATAGACTCTGCGCATTGAATCACAGCAGTTCACGAGCACAAGCTCCTCTACCTTGCCCTCAAGCACAGCCTGTATGACTGATTTGCCGAATCCGCAGAGATTCGCATGAGCTATCTTATCTGATTTATCAAAATTCTCCGGCATCTCCTCAAGCACAGCACATTCCTGTCCAAAGCCCTTAAACAGCTCTACCGGAGCATATTTACAAACATAATTTATCATCTGTTTTCCACTTTCTGAAATTGGTTTATAGTAAATATCCACACACCGCACGCAATAACCGGTGTATTATTTCTAATTACGTTCCTGCTCTGTAAGCATCTCCACAAATGCCTGAAGCCTTGTGGAAATCTGTCCGTCACTGGCATTGGCCGGATTGCAGCCGTCTCCGTCTAAAACCATAGTTGGAAGCCCTTCCCTCTCGAGTGAGCGCTTTATAAGGCTTGATGCACCGATTGTATTCTTACAGCCCCAGTGCGCAAAAAGTACAGCACCGTCTGCTCCAACTGTGTCGGCAAGCTCCTTTGCCTCATCTATTCTCTGGTTCACGCTGCCATTATAAATGCAGTAAACCATTTTTTCGGCAAGTGCCTCGTAAGGATCATCCGACTCCATGCTTCTGAAGCCATCCGCTATAAAATCGCTTACACTGATATGGATTGTATCACTGTAATTGAACACATCCTTCACTGCATCCTGCAAAAACGGCATGGTGTGCATCCAAAGTACATGAAAGCCATCGCCTGCAGGTGCACGTCTCACATCATCTCTCAGAAGCTGTGTATATCTGACTGATTCATCAGTTCCTGCAAGCAGATGACACATGAAAAGCGCATACAGCTCATTTGTGAGAGTTGACGCAATATCATGTCCTTTTCTCAGGTGAAGCTGCCTGTAATAATTATTTGATGCAATTTTGCTCTTATCTACAGCCTTTTTCACAGACTCCTCTGTGATTTCTCTGCCGGTGACATCCTGCAAAAAACTCTTAAGCTCTCTAAGCTGCTTTGCTACATACATAACAGAGTCATAATTCTTCTCATATGGAACATCTATATAAAAGCTTGGTATTTCATATCTCTCCTTGAGATACGGAAATGTCATCATATTGCCATCGCATGCCAGGTTTGTATACACCATGCACTTTGGCTTTGGCACTATACCGTTTAAGGCTGCGCCCAGAAAAACCCTGTGATACGAGCACATAGTTTCCGGAAAGCCTTCCTTCTCGGTCTGCCTTAGAAAAGCCTGCTCGCATTTAGTTCCTGCAATAAAGCACGATAATGCCTCAACCGAATATGGTGTGAGACCTGCCGCCGTCAAAAGCTCACCCGGTACAAAAATACTGACCATGGCGGCATTTTCAGGCTTTGCAAGTGCCTGTATGATATTATTCATGACAATCTTTGCCACATACTGCCCTGACATCGGAAGCTTTCTGTCCGGAAATAATGCTAATCTTTTTTCCTGTAATCTATATCCTGCAAGTAAAAGCTTCCTTGCCTTGACAGGATCTTTTTCTGCTATCTCGCCTACTTTTTCTCCAAATTTATCTACTATACTCATGTGATATTTCAGCTCTTTTCTATATTCAGATATATATATATTCGGTTCACCATACTATTATAGCAATTATGCACAAAAAGTAAACTCTCATTTTAGCTATATTTCACTATAACTATTGTCAGATATCCTTTTGCTTCGGTAAGCTCATCCAGCCCCCTGTACACACGCTCAGACTCCATGCCACAGTTTGTCACACCATACACTGTCATTTTCTTTTTTCTGATAGCATCTCCTGTGCGAAGCACCTCTATCAGCTCTGCAAGCTTCTTTCCGGATTTCATGTATACACAGGTTCCACCATAGCCCACAGTAACCCTCACATCATACGAAGCCGGTATGATATGTATCTCATCCATCATCTCACCAAGCGAAATGCCAAGCCGCGCTGCAGCTGCACAAAACGACGGCACTATGCCGTACACATAGCATTCCTCTTTTGAAACTGCAGGGATTGCAATTATATCACATGCTTTTATCGTATTGATAGCCTTCAAAGTCATAAGCTCGGGATCTCCCGGACCTACACCGATGCCATATAACACACCAATATTATTTTTATTGTCATCACCGGCTCTTTCTATCTGCTTGTCCATCTTTATAATTTCCTGCTTTCTATACCACATTTACAAGTAATGCATTCCTAACAAAATCATCACAAATCGATATCATATATTCTTCTTGTATCAATTACCGTCTCTGTACCATTATCATCCACAACTATCATCAGGTGCCCTATGCTATCAAGCTTTTTAAGATACCCTGTCACATGCTCATAGCTGCCACCCTCCTTGTGCTCATCCGGCACAAAATATGTCACCTCAAAATAATTCTCTGCCACGGTGTTTATGACATTTTCGTCATATAAACTGTCTGAATTGAAATTACGCTTTCTATAAAGCATCATGAGCTCATTCATTTTCTCATCAAGCTCTCTTTTTTTGTCCTCATCAGGCTCATGCCACTCGTTTGTCAGCCTCGCTGTCTCTGCAATAGCCTCCTCATGACCTGTAAGTGCCGCAAAAGGTGCAAACTGTGCTGAGCGGTCCCATATAGACATCTGCGGATGTACCTTTGACACATGATGTGGTAAATCTATAATATCATCATATTTTCCCATGCCATGCTCCTTATATACTTTTTCGTAACTATTTTAAACCACTAAGAAAAATCCGATTAAGAACCACAGCGGTTGCTGCTATGCCTTGTGTCCGCCAATCTGATTGTTCCTTGAAATAGTTGTGGCCCCCTCCTCAAGATTCATGCCCTTTAGCATGGCATTCTTTCCATATTTCTTCTTGACGGAAATCATAGCCTCCTGAAGCTTTCTCTCCTTGGAAAGCGCCTCATCCTCTTTTAGCTTTTCCTTAGCCCTCTCCTGATAATCTGTAAATAAATCAAGCTGCTCAAACTGCTCACTTTCCTGCACCTTGCTCTCATCACAGACTCTGTTTGCCACCACAGTAATCCTTCGTGTCAGAAGAGAAGGATCTATGATACGGTCATAAAGCTCCATCACAGCATCCATGATGATGCGCGTGGATGACGTATAACGCCCTAAATTTGCTGTACCATGTGCATGCTTTGGAACCTTTCTGCCGTATCGGTCTATGGTAATCTCACCTGTATAATCTCTGTGTGTACCTTTTTTACCGCCAATACTGTCTCTGCCTTTATTATTTACTGCGTGGTCATAATTATTGCCAAAACAGCTATCAGCCTTATTAGACAGATTTGCAATATCATACCCTATAGTGAGTACTATCTGGTCTGTAACCAGCCTCTTATCTACCAGATCAAGCACAAGAAGGTCCGTCATCTCACGCACAATAAGCTTTGTCTTCTCATAATCATACGGCTCCTGAAGCACCTGCCCTGAACTGATGCTGTTGGTCTGCGGTCTGTATGCCTTGATATCAGCTATTGTAACAGGCTCATACCCCCATGCATGGTCTATAAGAAGCTCTGCATTGATGCCAAACATCTTATACAGCTTTTCCTCATTGTAAAAATCATTCGAACCGCCTGTTGAGCACCTGGCCACATCTCCCATTGTATACATGCCGGCTGCCTCGAGCTTTTTGGCATAACCTGCTCCCACTCTCCAGAAATCGGTAATCGGCCTGTGGTCCCATAGCTTTCGCCTATAGCTATTCTCATTAAGCTCTGCTATACGCACTCCTCGTTCATCAGGCATGGCATGCTTTGCCATAATATCCATGGCTATCTTGCACAGATACAGATTGGTACCAATGCCGCAGGTTGCCGTGATACCGGTATCCTTAAGGACATCGTCTATCATCTTAGACGCAAGCTCCCTTGCCGTCATGTGATAAGTGCGAAGATAGTGTGTCACATCCATAAAAACCTCATCTATCGAGTAAACACTGATATCCTCAGGTGCGATATACTTAAGATAAATATTGTATATGCGTGTACTGTAATCCATATACAAAGCCATACGCGGCGGTGCGACAATGTATGTCAGCTCATACTCAGGATGTGCGTCAAGCAGATTTGCATTATATGATGCATAATCAAAGCCTGCCATTGTGCTTTCTGTTATATCATTTTCTGTTATATCAATTTCTGTTACATATTTTTTTCTTTCATCCGGATTGCCCTCAGTCTGGAGT
>ENA-UONV01003520-UONV01003520.1-human-gut-metagenome-genome-assembly--contig:-CS4-NODE-3520-length-10482-cov-5.817205_pt1 | contig 10482 bp, 5 predicted proteins | sample MGYA00242461_ERZ724008 | MGnify/ENA metagenome assembly ERZ724008 | reverse complement strand
TCTATTAATAAACAATCTTTTTTACTTTTACCACTTATCTCTAACTTAATTGTTTCAGCCATAAAATTAAACTTCCATTCAAAATAATCTTTATGAACTATTATTTTATCTGCAAACTCTTCTATTATTTTTTCATCTACACCATTATAGTTAATATCCAATAATCTTCTTATCTTCTTTTTTACATTTTCTATTCTAACTTCTAATGGTTCAATAGATTCATATTGTTTTTCTAATTCACTTTTTTCTACTTTGTATTTTTCTATTCTACTTGATACTTTCTTTTGAAACATATCATATAATGTTAAATCTATAGTTTTATCTAAATAGTTATCAATTAATCTATCAAACTTTTCACTTTCTTTTTCAATTAATTGATTTAATTTATCAATTCTTTGTTTTATTTTTATCTCTGGATGTTCATCTATATTCACTCCTTTCATTAGTCTTTCAAATAATTCTTTTCGATTATCTGTATCATGTGTGAAATTTCTAAATATTGTTTCAGCCATATATTGTAATTTCCATTCTTGCACTTCTTTAACTTCACAACTATCTTTATATCTATTCTTTGGTCTCATTTTCTTGTTATAACAAACATAACAATAAGTTGTATCATTTTTATTTTTATGATATATCTTTCTATTAAAGTTAGATCCACATTCACACACTAGTTTTTTACTCCATATATTTTTAGCTACTCCTGTTGCTTGTCTTCTACCTAGTTTTATCGGTTTGGAATGACTATCCATTATTTGTTGAACTTTCTTAAAATCTTCTTTAGATATAATCGGTTCATGTCTTCCTTCAACTACTACTTGTTCTACTTCACCATAGTTCATTTTAGGTTTTTGTTCTAAATAATCTGGTATATAAGATTTTCTATAAGCTATAGTGCCTGAATAAAATGGATTTCTTAATACTCTAGATACATAAGCAGCACTCCATCTTGATAATCCAGTAGATGTAATTGCACCTCTCTCAGTTAGTTCATCAGCTATTTTAACTGTACCTTTACCATTTAAATATTCTGAATAAATAAATCTTACTATTTTGGCTTGATCTTCATTAACTATTAAGTCTTTTCCAACTTTATCATACCCAAGTATATTACCAGTTCCATAAAATACTCCATTTTGAAATGATATCAATTGTCCTGCTTTAACTCTTTGAGAAGTTTTCTTACTTTCATTTTGAGCTAATGTAGCCATAATAGTAAGTTTTAATTCACCATCCTCATCATTAAATGTCCAAATGTTATCATCAATAAAATATACTTCTACTCCTATACTTTTTAACTTTCTAGTTTCTTGTAATGTATCAACTGTATTTCTTGCAAATCTTGATACTTCACGAGTAACTATTAAATCAAATCTTCCGGCTTTAGCATCCTCTATCATTCTCATAAAATTTTTTCTTTTCTTTGTAGATGTTCCACTTAATCCTTCATCTATGTATCTATCATAAAGAATCCAATTAGGATTTTTCTTTAAAACTTCATCATAGTATTGAACTTGATTATCTAAAGCGGATAATTGAGCTTCATGTTCAGTTGAAACTCTAGCATATATTGCTACTTTTCTTTTCATTAAATCACCTCTACAAAGAAATTATCATTTTTATAAAAATAAGTTTAGGGTGCGATAAGAGTAAAAGAAAAAGAAGTATTTCTACTTCTTCATCGCACACTTTACTTTTATTCTAAATATCTTATTTTTGATGAATCTAATTCATTTTTAATTTTATCTATGATTTTATCACTCCAAAATCTTATCACATTTAACTCTGTTAAATATTGAATCGTTAACATTTGTCTTGAAGGCGAATACATTAATGTATCAGGAACATATTCAGTTATAGAAACATTTTGAATCTGATTATTTGCTAATATAATACTTAAATTATTTTCCGCATTATTTTTACTTTCATAATTTTCAAGCAATTTTTTATTATGATGTGATAATAGACTTTTTAACGAATTATAAACATGCTTATCAATAATTGATGTAGCATAATAATAAGAAACTTTTCCATCATATGGATTTAAATAAATATGATTAAAGAAATCTATATCAACAATACAACCATGAATCCTACCATCTCCACCAATACTTCTAATACTTTTTGATATTTCTTTTAATGTATTGTTATAGTTTTTCATTGCTTGATTAATTGCTAAAGATAATACATCCATAGTTTCATAATAATAATTAATATCTTGATTCTTCAAAACTCTTACCGCTCCACCATTAAGTAAGTATAATTTTTTATTTGGATTTTGATAAAAGAAACAATAAATTCCATTCTTCTTAAGCATTATCAATTTACCATCTGATTTATTAAAATCCATTCTAAGCCCAATACCTCTATTAAATACAAAATAATCATCTCTGCTTATTTCATATACTCCGTCACCAAAATATTGGAAATAGTCAAAGTTTTGTGAAGTTTCAAAATACTTTAAACCTAAATTATTCCTATAGTATCCTATTTGATTATCAGAATATACAGTTTTATCATCATCTATTTCAAAATAATTTTGATGAGTATGCCCATTTACATAAATCCACCTTTTTACATATTCATCTGTATTCCAATTTTCTTTTTGTGTATGAGTAAAAACTATTAATTTGGTTTTATCCAGAGAATTTTTTACATGATTATATATTTTATTGAATCTATCAGATTGAATTTGATCTTCTGTTAATGTTTTGAGAGTTTCTCGATATAATCCACATAAGGCATTGTACTTATCATTTAATCCACTAAAACCCAAACCACCAAGCATTATTAATCGACTTCTATTACTTAAGTCCTTTAAATGATCATCATTTGAATTTAATATTTCTTCTTCACTCAACAATTTAATTCCTTCTTCGTGAAAAAATAGCAAGTCATTTTGTAATAAAATTATGTTTTCTAGTTCATCAAAGAAGTCCCTATATTTTTGAATAATGTCATCTAATCCGCAATTTGATATTTCATTATCCAAATTCCATATTTCGTGATTGCCAAGTACAGTAATTATATAACCTTTCCATTTTTTTCTCAGTAGTCTAAAAAAGATTTTAGTTAACTCAAAACTCGATGATGTATCACCACCAATTAAAAGACAATCATATAGTTCTGCATCAATAATTAAACGATCTATTAAGCTTTTAATAAAATGTATAATTTCAATATAAGAAGCATGCTCGGGAAATTTTTTAGCAATCTTATGACATAAATGAATATCACTAATATAATAAATTCTTCTATTATTATTAGAACCATCTACCACTGTTGGTCCATAATTATTAGAAGAAATATCATTATTATCTTCATCCATATAAGGAATATCCAAATACTTTTTGTTATTCAAAATTAGTTTTTCATAAGAAGACGAATCATACAATCCATTTTCAATTAACACGCTACTATTTATTAATAAATTAGAATAATCGTATTTTTTGATGTCTATTCCCTTAAAATCGAATTCAAATAAATCAGCATTATAAAGATCATTATTTAAATATTCAACAAATTTATCAAAAGAATCAAATTCTTCATCAACAACATCATCTTTATATGAAAATTTTTCACTCACATAAAATTTATTAGTATCTTTAGCATATTTTTTTTGAGTAAAAATTCTAATTCCACATTTTCGTTCCAAGTTTATTATGTCTTTATCACTTTCAAATTGAACAGGTATAGCTTCGCCTATGGAACGTGTATATACTGAACCTCCATTTTCTTTGAATCTCACGGCGGTTTTTAAGGTAGTAACAATCAATTCTTTTGTTCGCAATTTATCAGGAACTATATCTAAAATATTACAATCAGAATTAACTGCTTCTAGATACATTTCATCTTTAATATATTTTTTTGGAATATACTCAATGCACCCTGGATTATTTTTAAACGCCATAAGACATAAATCTTTGTTTCTTTTCTTCTCTTCTATATATCTTAAATTCTTTCCATCAGTTTTTACTAACTCCATGGCCATATTGTCATCTATATACTCACTTGGAAAATATCGTATACATTCCTTATTTAATTCAATAGCTTTTAAGCAGAATTTTTTAGTTCTAATATTTTTAGGGATGTACCTCATTGCTAAGGAATCGCGTTCAATTGCAGCAAAACATAAATCTTCTGTTAAATATTCTTCAGGAACTTCTTTCATGTTAAATGGGTTAATTTTAACTGCCTCAAAACACATTTCATATGTTCTTATTTTTTTAGGAATATTAGTAAAACTAATCTTTCTTTCTTGTATGCTTTTTACATATTCTTCATTAGATTCAATAAAATTCTTTTTCTTTTCTACTAGACTTTGATTCATATAATCACCACCAATCAGTTCAACAATATTATATCATGAAAGAATCATAAAATTTCATTTTCAATTTCAAAATTTAATTTCCAATCAAGATATTCTTCATCTGATATCTCATAGTTTTCTCTTTTATCTCTCATTTCTTTCCATTCATTAATTGCTGTTTGAACTAATTCATTGTATTCTGTTTGTTCATAACTTTCAGTATCAAAGTTAATTTCATAATATGGAAATTCTTCTTCTAACCACATTAGATTATAAATAACATCAATGGGATTACTAAAATCATATTCCTTTATAGCATTAATACTTACTTCATATAATTCTGCTATATCTTTTAATCTTTCTTTACTTGGATGTCTGTAATTATTTTCATAACTATTAAATGTCTTATGTGGATCATTACCTCCAAATCCAAAATAATCTGCGACATCATCCATATCCATATGTCTTATTCTTCTTACATACTCTAATCGAGCTCCTTGAGATAAATTATTTAATTTTGGTTTCTTAAAATACATCTTTATCATTCCTTTCTTTTTATATTTTTTCTTCTAACAAAAAAATAGTCATCCGAACTATATGGTGACTATTTTTTAACAAATTTAAAATTATGACTATCATCTTGGTTTTAATCTTTTAAGTTTTATATACTTCTTTCACATCATTATCATCTCCTTTAATTGCAACAAAAAAAGACTCAAATGAGTCTTTCTTGTTTTTATATTTTATCACGCTTATGCGTTCTAATTTTTTCTCGCTTTAATTGCGGCTTGAGCTGCTGCTAGTCTAGCAATTGGAACTCTGTATGGTGAACAAGATACATAATCTAGTCCAACATTATGACAGAACTCTACAGATGAAGGATCTCCACCGTGTTCTCCACATATTCCCAAATGAATATCTGGATTAGCCTCTCTTCCTAATGTAGCAGCCATCTTAACTAACTTACCTACACCTTTTTGATCTAACTTAGCAAATGGATCATTTTCATAAATTTTCTTATCATAATATGAACCTAAGAATTTACCAGCATCATCTCTAGAAAAGCCAAATGTCATTTGTGTTAAGTCGTTAGTACCAAATGAGAAGAAGTCGGCTTCTTTAGCAATTTCATCTGCAGTTAATGCTGCTCTAGGAATTTCAATCATTGTACCAACATGATATTCCATTTCAAAATTTTCATTCTTAAGAACTTCATCTGCAGTCTGACAAACAATATTTTTAACATATTTAAGTTCCTTAACTTCTCCAACAAGTGGAATCATAATCTCTGGAACAATCTTTACATTCTTTCTCTTAGATACTGCAATTGCAGCTTTAATAACAGCCCTAGTTTGCATCTTAGCAATTTCTGGGAATGTTACAGCAAGGCGGCATCCTCTGTGTCCCATCATTGGGTTAAACTCATGAAGTCCAGCAATAATTGCTTTAATTTGTTCAACACTTTTTCCTTGAGTTTCTGCTAATAATTTAATATCAGCCTCTTCTGTCGGAACAAATTCATGTAGTGGTGGATCCAAGTATCTAATAGTAACACTATAATCTTCCATAGCCTCATATAAAGCCTCAAAATCCTTTTGTTGCATTGGTTCAATTTTTGCTAAAGCATTTTCTCTTTCCTCAACAGTATCAGAACAAATCATCTCTCTGATAGCAGCAATTCTATCTTTCTCAAAGAACATGTGCTCGGTTCTACATAGTCCAATACCTTCTGCACCAAGTTCTCTAGCCTTTAAAGCATCTTTAGGAGTATCAGCATTTGTTCTTACTCTTAACCTTCTATACTTATCAGCCCAAGCCATAATTCTACCGAACTCACCGGTAATAGAAGCATCAACTTTAGGAATTAATCCAGCATAAATCTTACCAGTAGAACCATCTATAGAAATCTCATCAAATTCTTTAAATGTCTTATCACCTAAAGTAAATGTTTTATTTTCTTCATCCATAATAATTTCTTGACATCCAGAAACGCAGCAAGTACCCATTCCACGTGCTACTACTGCAGCATGACTAGTCATACCACCACGAACAGTTAAAATACCTTCACTAGCCTTCATTCCTTCAATATCTTCTGGAGATGTTTCAAGTCTTACTAATACTACTTTTTTACCATTCGCTTTTGCTGTTTTCGCATCCTCCGCAGTAAATACTATTTCTCCAGCAGCTGCTCCTGGTGATGCTGCAAGCCCCTTACCAATCTCTTCAGCATTCTTAAGTGCTTCCGTATCAAATGCAGGATGTAATAAAGTATCTAAATTACGAGGATCAATCATCATAACTGCTTCCTTATCAGTAATCATACCCTCGTCAACTAAATCACAAGCAATCTTTAATGCAGCCTTAGCAGTTCTTTTACCATTACGTGTTTGAAGCATATATAAGTGTTTATCTTCAATTGTAAATTCCATATCTTGCATATCATGATAATGTTCTTCTAACTTTTTGCAAATACCAACAAACTCATCATAAACTTCAGGCATCACGTCTTTTAAATGATCGATTGGTTGTGGAGTTCTAACGCCAGCAACAACATCTTCTCCTTGAGCATTCATTAAGAATTCACCCATTAAATGTTTTTCACCTGTTGCAGGATCCCTAGTAAAGGCAACACCAGTTCCAGATGTGTCTCCCATATTACCAAAAGCCATCATTTGAACATTTACAGCAGTTCCCCAAGAATAAGGAATATCATTATCACGGCGATATACATTTGCTCTAGGATTATCCCATGATCTAAATACAGCCTTAACAGCACCCATTAATTGTTCAGTTGGATCTGTTGGAAAATCACTACCAACTTTACTCTTGTACTCAGCCTTAAACTCTTCTGCTAGTTCTTTTAAATCTTCAGCAGTAAGTTCAACATCTAAAGTAACGCCTTTTTTCTTTTTCATCTCGTCTATAAGAGTTTCAAAATATTTCTTTCCTACTTCCATTACGACATCAGAATACATTTGAATGAATCTACGATAACAATCCCATGCCCATCTAGCATTACCACTCTTCTTAGCTAAAACTTCAACTACATCTTCATTTAAACCTAAATTAAGAATAGTATCCATCATACCAGGCATAGATGCACGAGCACCACTTCTTACAGAAACAAGTAATGGGTTCTCTTTATCCCCAAACTTCTTACCAGTAATCTCTTCCATTTTCTTAATGTTTTCGAAGATTTCTACTTGAATCTCATCACTGATCTTTTCACCATCTTCATAATATCTAGTACACGCTTCAGTTGTAATGGTAAACCCTTGTGGTACAGGTAATCCTAACTTAGTCATTTCTGCTAAATTAGCCCCCTTACCTCCAAGCAAGTTTCTCATATCTTTGTTTCCCTCAGAAAACAAATAAACATATTTCATAAATTTAACCTCCTTTATCTAATCATCATTGAATTTATAAAATATCTATTATCACTCTTAGTAAGCACTAAAGTACCTTTTAAAGCCACAATATCTTTAGCATACTCTAAAGCATTTGCTTTGCAACTTTCAGAGTTATAATCAATCATATCAAAATAAACTGTTTTTAAGTTATCTCCATTTTTTTCATTAACAACTTTAATACAGTATTTAGGATTACCGTAGTTTATTTCATATTCATAGGCACCATCTTGATTTAGATAGTCAGCAATATTTTCTTTAGATAATTCTGTATTAAATACATTTTCTGATAATGCATTAATCTCATCAAAAGTAAGTGCACCTTTATCATTCTTAGAATAAAGATACTTAAACTTAGTAAGTTCACTTTCAAAAACATTTATATCTTTATTATTATAATCAATCGCATTATTAATACCTCTTAAAAAACCTTCATCATTAATAAGCGTATTATAATTTATCTTCTCAGTATCACTTAAACTTGTAATATCCTTATCTACCATCTCAGTAGTAGTTGTAGGTAATTCATATTTATAATTATTTACAGATAGTGTATGATGTACTAAATATAACATTATAATAATACCAATTACTATCAAAACTATCATAAAAACTCTACCTAATTTTTTAGAATTATCATCAATCATTTTACCACCAGCCTACCCAAAAATTATACCAATTTTTTTATTAATAATCTAGTATTTTCCATGAGGATGAGCATTTAAATATACTTTTCTAATCGTATCATTTGTAAGATGTGTGTAAATACTTGTCGTATTCAAATTTGCGTGCCCTAAAAGCTCTTGAACACTTCTAATATCACACCCCTCATTTAAAAGCATTGTCGCAAAAGTATGTCTAAAAGTATGCGGAGTAACCCTAACATTAATCGAACACTTCTTAATAATTCCCTCAATAATATATCTAACACCCCTATCAGTAAGCTTACACCCATTATTATTAATAAATAAATAAGGTGAATACTTTCCATTCAACAAAGCCCCTCTACCATCTTTAAGATAATAATATAATTTATTCTTAGTGCTCTCCCTATAATAAACAACTCTCTCTTTACTCCCCTTACCCATAACTCTAATCTCATTATTCTTTAAATCCATATCATCAATCTTAATATTAGATAACTCACTAACACGCAAACCCGTTGCAAGTAAAAGTTCTATAATAAGAGCATTTCTTAAAGTAAGAGGTTTATCATCATCTAAAGAATTAAGCATCTCTTCAAAGTCACTATACTTAAAATAATTAGGAAGTCTCTTTTCCGTCTTAAGATTATTAATAAGATCAAAAGGATTATTATCAGTAACATCCTTCTTAATTAAATACTTATAAAAACTTCTTAAAGAACTAAGCAATCTATTAATACTCGTAGTCTTATAACCACTCTTTTGCGTACTAATAACATACTTACTAACATCATCATAAGTAAGACTCAAATAATTAAGTTTATTAATACTACAATACTCCTTTAAATGATATAAATCTATCTCATAACTCTTAACAGTCTTATCAGAATACTTCCTCTCAAACTCTAAATAATCTAAAAACTCTTTAATCTTATCTTCCATAATATCCTCAAATAAATTATAATTTATTTTCCCATTTAAAACAAGAAAAAAACAATTAAGAATTATAGCAAAAAAACTGATAGAAATTGTCAACTTTTAACATTGACATTTTTATCAGTTTTTATATTAACATTTATATTAATTTAATTTATTCCCAGACACAATTAACTAAATAAGATTGTTTTTACGAAATTACAACGTAAGGTTTTTCACTTGTCCCCTCTCCAGTTACATTGGTCGAAGCTCTAAGAGAAATATACGAACGAACCCCATTAGCATTATTGACGACTTCATTAGCAAAGCCACCTAGACCGCCACCAAGGCACCACATGCGAGCGTAACTTTCATTGAAGACGGTAGGAGTCAAAGTCCACCACCAAGCACCAGTTGCATTTTCTTCTAAATAATTTGTTGAACCAGAAACACCTGAAGCATATCCAGCATATACTAATTCGTCTGCTGTAATAAGGCCTATTTTACTTATGATTTTACTTAATTCTCCATTACATTTTAAACTAGGAGTCTTATTTGTACGTAATCTTTCATAAGCTATGTAATTAGTTGCATTAGTTCCATATCCTAATCCAGAACCAGATATATTTTTATCATTACACCATACATTATCTTCTATTACACTTTCATATGTTTTTAGGTTATTGTTATACCATGTTTCTAGATTAGTTAGAATTGTACTTTTATTTGTATTTGCATGAGTAGCCTCGTATGTTGAAGAGCCTGCTGTTCCATACATGAAACCTATAAAGGCATTATCATTAGAACTTGAGTTGAATACACTTGTGTATGTTGAACCATTATAGTGAGCAAATGCTGCAGTTATGCTATTGTTTGCTGAAGAGCATGGATTAGATGCATTTGATGTATTATCATTATGTAGTATTAGTTTTACTGTATTATCCCCACCTATTCTAACTACTCTCCAGCATTTATTAGCAAATTCTACATAGTTATTTGTTACTGCTCCTCTAAAGTAATAACTTGTTCCGTAATCGTCTTCCGTGCTTGCTAGTAATGCTTCATTTGAAGCTGAAATTGCAGATCCTGGGGTTGTTATTGGTTTTTTAACTTCATTATTTGCTCGTATTGCTTCAACTAAATTACTAACAATAGGTGCTTTAGCACTTGTTATCTCCACATGAGCACTAAATGATGCTCCTTGATT
>ENA-UONV01003517-UONV01003517.1-human-gut-metagenome-genome-assembly--contig:-CS4-NODE-3517-length-10486-cov-9.196338_pt1 | contig 10486 bp, 7 predicted proteins | sample MGYA00242461_ERZ724008 | MGnify/ENA metagenome assembly ERZ724008 | reverse complement strand
TACGAAGCCGACCCGGAGCGCCGGTATCCGGTGCTGTATATGTTCGACGGCCAGAATGTGTTCTTTGATGCGGATGCCACCTACGGCAAGAGCTGGGGCGTGGCGGATTATCTGGACTACACCGATACCCCGTTCATCGTGGCGGCAGTGGAGTGCAATGCAGGCCCCAACAATGAGCGCCTTGTGGAGTATTCGCCCTACCGCTTCGATGACCCGACCTATGGCCACTTTGACGGCAAGGGGCAGGCGACCATGAGCTGGTTCATCCACCGGTTCAAGCCCTTCATTGACCACAATTTCCGCACCCTGCCGGACCGGGAGCACACGTTCATTGGCGGCAGCTCCATGGGCGGCCTGATGAGCCTGTACGCTCTGCTGCAGTATAACGATACCTTCAGCCGCGCGGCAGCCCTGTCGCCGTCGATCTGGGTGTCTCCTGAAAAGCTCGGCGGTCTGGTGGGCCGCGCAAAGCTGGAGCCCGGCACGGTGCTCTACATGGACTACGGTTCCCAGGAGATGGGCAGCCACGAGGGAATGCGCAGGGAATTTGCCGAGATGTGCAGCAAGATCATGGTCCGGGGCATCCACCTGACCAGCCGCCTGGTGCCCGGCGGCACCCACAGCGAAGCCAGCTGGGAAAAGCAGCTGCCGTTCGTGTTCCATACTTTGATGTATGAACTGGACTGAACCTCTCCGTCATCCCTTCGGGATGCCACCTCTCCTGGTAGGAGAGGCGCGGAGCGCCTGAGAGGTTTTTTATAGAGGAGGGTACTACTACATGGAAACACAATACTTCAAGGATTACAGCCCAGCACTGGGCCGGGAGATGGAATGCAAGGTCTACGGCCACGCAGGCCGCCCCATGCTCTTTATCCCCTGTCAGGATGGCCGTTTCTTCGACTTTGAGGACTTCCACATGGCCGGTACGTTGGCACCGTGGATCGAATCCGGGCAGATCATGGTCATCTCCATCGACACCATCGATCAGGAGACCTGGTCCGACACCAACGGCGACCCCTACTGGCGGATCCGCCGCTATGAGCAGTGGATCCGCTACATCGTGGAGGAAGTCGTGCCCAAGATCCAGTATATCGCCAAGGAGCGCAACGGCTGGGACAGCCTCCCCGGCGTGATCGCCTTTGGCTGCAGCCTGGGCGCGACCCATGCCGTCAACCTCTACCTGCGGTTCCCCTATCTTTTCGATGGTTGTCTGGCCCTCAGCGGCATCTACACCGCAAAATACGGCTTTGGCGATTACATGGACGAGGTGGTCTACCAGAACTCCCCCGTGGACTATATGGCCAACTTCCCCACCGATCACCCCTATATGGACCTCTACCGCAGCAGGAAGGCGGTCATCTGCTGCGGTCAGGGCGCTTGGGAGCAACCCGATACCACCCGGCAGCTCAAGCAGATCTTTGAGCAGAAAGGCATCCCTGTCTGGGTGGACCTGTGGGGCTATGATGTCAAGCACGACTGGGATTGGTGGTATCAGCAGGTCGTGTATTATATGCCTTATATTTTGGGTTAAACCTCTCAGTCTCGCTGCCGCTCGCCAGCTCCCCTAGTAGGGGAGCCCTTGGCATGTCGGGCAAGTCTGAGCGTCTGTGATAAAATGGCGGGCCCTGTCTTCTTTGGCAGAGAACGTAAGTGTGAAAAAGGAACGAGCAACAATGAGCAACTTTATCTTTATCTCCCCCAATTTTCCCACCAACTACTGGCAGTTCTGCCGGGAGCTGAAAAACGACGGCATGAACGTGCTGGGCATCGGCGACCAGCCCTATGATGAGCTGAAGCCGGAGCTGAAGGACAGCCTGAACGAATACTACAAGGTCGGCAGTCTGGAGAATTATGACGAGGTCTACCGGGCGGTGGCGTTCTTCGCCTTCAAGTATGGCCGCATCGACTGGCTGGAATCCAACAATGAGTACTGGCTGGAGCGGGATGCGGCCCTGCGCACGGACTTCAACATCAAGTCTGGCTTCCAGACCGAGGATATGCCCCGCATCAAGTACAAGAGCAAGATGAAGGAGTATTACCAGAAGGCCGGCATCGCCACCGCACGTTACCACATGGTGGACGACCTGGAAAGCTGCAGGAAGTTCATCGACGAGGTGGGCTATCCGGTGGTGGTCAAGCCGGACAACGGTGTGGGTGCCTCCGATACCCATAAGCTGTCCAGCGATGAGGAGCTGAAGCGCTTCCTGCTCTACAAGAGTACCTATCACCCCGACCTCGCCTACATCATGGAGGAGTTCGTCCACGCCGAGGTCAACAGCTACGATGCCATCATCGACGGCAGCGGCAACCCCATCTTTGAGGCGGGCAACGTCAGCCCGATGTCCATCATGGACATCGTGAACAACGACGACAACTCCATCTACTACATCATCAAGGACCTGCCCGAGGACACCCGCGCCGCAGGCCGTGCGGCCGTCAAGAGCTTCGGTGTCAAGAGCCGCTTTGTCCACTTTGAGTTCTTCCGCATGACCGAGGATCAGGCCAGCATGGGCAAAAAGGGCCAGATCGTGGCACTGGAAGTCAACATGCGCCCCTGCGGCGGCTTTACCCCGGATATGATCAACTTTGCCCGCTCCACCAACGTGTACAAGATCTGGGCAGATATGATCGCCTTCGGCGGCACGGATATGCCGGTGGGCGAGCACTATTACTGCCCCTTTGCGGGCCGCCGCGATGGCAAGAACTTTGTGTACAGCCATGAGCAGATCATGCAGAAGTACCAGAAGAATATGCGGATGGTGGACCGCATCCCCGAGGCTCTGTCCGGTGCCATGGGCAACCAGATGTACGTTGCAACCTTCTCCACCCGCGAAGAGATGGAGCAGTTCTACTCCGATGTGCTGGCCGTGAACGACCCTGTCAACGCCAAGGTGCAGAAGGAGCTGGCCGAGGTACTGGCACTGGGCGAGCCCACCACCACCGCCCTCACCGAAAAGCCGAACCTCTCCCCCGCCGTGAAGCCCACCACGGCTGTGACCAAGACGCGCAGCCGGAAAAAGTAAGTGCATAGAATTTAGCTTGAACCAATGGCTGTCTGGCATTTTTCTGCCCGGCGGCTTTTTGCTACACTTTTTTCACGGTGCACAAAAAACAATACGCTTTTTTGGGTATCGTGCGAATAGACACAGCAAAGAACCTTTGGTATTATAAATTCGTAAAAACAAGACGTTACTCCTCGGAGGCGCTACTTGCATCGAATTCCCTTTCTAAAACAAGGGGAGTAGTGTGAGCTGCTGCATTCGGGGTTTTTCTTTTTGTCCGAAAATTCGATGCAGGGAGTAGAACGGTATGAAAATCATCCGACAGATCAACAACAATGCCGCCCTGGCACTGGACGGAAACGGCAAGGAGCTGGTGGTGCTGGGCCGGGGGGTCGGGTTCCCCAAAATGCCTTACGAGCTGACGGATCTTTCCCGCATCGAGCGAACGTTTTACGACGTGAACCCCAAATATTTTGGCATGGCGGCCGATCTGCCCCGCCCGCTGGTGCTGGCCTGCGCCGAGATCACGGAGCGGGCTGAGATCGAGCTGAACTGTGCGCTGAACCCAAACCTGCCCTTTACCCTGGCCGACCACCTGAACTTTGCGGCGGAGCGGCTGCGCAAGGGCATCGAGATCTCGACCCCGCTGGCTTACGATGTGCGCCACCTGTACCCCAAGGAGACAGAGCTGGCCAAACAGGCACGGGAGCTGCTGGCGCGGGAAGCCGGGCTGAAGCTGCCAGACAGCGAGGTGGTGAACATTGCCCTCCACCTCATCAACGCCGAGGCGGAAGCGGGCGATATGCACTCCATGATGATGACGCTCAAGGCCCTTTCGGACGTGGACGGCATCGTGGAGAAACAGCTTGCTATTACGCTCAACAAAGAGAGCTTTTCGTATTCCCGGTTTTCCATGCATCTGCGCTACCTCATCCAGCGGCTTGCCTCCGGCAGGCAGGTGGAGGAGCGGATCAGCGGGATGCTGGCCCAGATGCGGCGGGACTATCCGCAGGCGTATCAATGTGCCCGCGCCATCGCGGACTATTTCCGGGCCGCCTGGAACTGGCAGTGCAACGATGAGGAGATCGTGTACCTCATGCTGCACATCACCCGCCTGCAGGAGAAGAACGAGGCCTGAACCGGCCCGCTTCCCTGCCCACCTTTTTGCATGAATCCACCCAATGGCGCGCGTTGGGCGGTTCAGAAGATATTGACCGAGAGGGAGGTCCTCTGCCATGGATCGTAAACAGTTCCTGGAGCAGCTGGCTGCTCCGGCCGGCGGAAAAGAAAACATAGGCCTGTGTGATTTCCGCAGCGGCTGTCTGTCCGTTACCGTAAAGGACCGCAGTGTGATCGACCTCAACGCGATCCGCGGGCTGCCCGGTGTGGCTGACGCAGAGCTTCTGCGCAGCAGGCTCCGGATCACCCCGGATCAAACCATCATGGAGGAATTGCAAATGGCAAAAAAAGAAGATTACGGCGCATTGGCAAAACAGATCCTCAGCCTGGTGGGCGGTGCCGAAAACGTGAGCAACGCCACCCATTGTGTCACCCGTCTGCGCTTTAACCTGAAAGATGAATCCAAAGCCGATACCGATGCCATCAAGGGCCTGGCCGGTGTTGTGGGCGTTGCCCAGGCAAACGGCCAGTATCAGGTGATCATTGGTGCCGAGGTCACGCAGGTGTACGAGAAGCTCAGCGGGATGCTGGGCACCGCCCCTGCCGCCGCAGCCCCCGCCCCCAAGGGCAAGTGGTACGACCGTGTCATCGACACCCTGACCGGCATCTTTACCCCCATCCTGCCCCCGCTGACCGCAGCAGGCATGATCAAGGCCGTGCTGGCCATCCTGGTGGCGTTCAAGCTGGTCAGCAATACGTCCAGCACCTACCAGGTCATCAACTTCATGGGCGATGCCACGTTCTATTTCCTGCCCATCCTGCTGGCCAACTCGGCGGCGAAAAAGCTGGGCTGCAACCCCTACCTGGCCATGATGCTGGGTGGCATCCTGATCCACCCCAGCTTTGTGAACCTGGTGGCTGCCTCCAAGGAAAGCGGCGAGGCCATCACCATCTTCATGCTGCCCATCTATAACGCCTCCTATTCTTCGTCCGTGATCCCCATCATCCTGGGCGTGCTACTGATGTCCAAGGTGGAGCCCTGGGCTACCCGCATCTCCCCCAAAGCCATCCGCTTCTTTACCGCTCCGCTGCTGACCATGTTCATCTGCGGCATTGCCACCCTGTGTGTGCTGGGCCCGGTGGGCTATGTGGTCTCCAACGCCCTGGCCGCTGTGATCAATGGCCTGAGCACCCTGGCACCCTGGCTGGTGCCCACCATCGTCGGCGTGTTCCTGCCGTTCCTGGTCATGACAGGTACCCACCACGCCCTGACCCCCATTGGCATCAACAACCGTATGACCATCGGCTTTGACACCATCATCTATCCGGGCCAGCTGGCCTCCAACGTGGCACAGGGCGCTGCTGCTCTGGCCGTTTCCATCAAGACCAAGGACCCCGAACTCAAGCAGCTGACCTCCGCCACCGGTATCACCGCCGTCTGCGGCATCACCGAGCCGGTCCTGTTCGGCGTTACCATGAAGATCCGCACCAACATGATCGCAGCCATGGCTGGCGGCGGCGTGGGCGGCTTCTTTATGGGCCTGATGAACACCAAGAACTACTCCGGCGGCTCTCCCGGTCTGCTGACCCTGCCCAGCTACATTGGCCTGGATACCCCCATGGCCAACTTCTACTATGCCTGCGCCGGTGCAGCCATTGCCTTTGTGGTGGCCTTTATCGTCTCGTTCGTCCTGTTCCGTGACGAGAAAAAGAACTGATCCCCGGACGCTGCAACATTAGGGAGGAACCTGTATGTATTTCCCGAGAAATTTCCTCTGGGGCGGCGCAACGGCCGCAAATCAGTGCGAGGGTGCCTATCTGGAAGATGGCAAGGGCCTGTCCATCCAGGATGTGCTGCCCAAGGGCTTCAAGGTCATCACCGAGGAGCCGACCCCCGACAACCTCAAGCTGAAAGGCATTGATTACTACCACCGCTACAAAGAGGACATCAAGCTCTTTGCGGGCATGGGGTTCAAGGTCTACCGCTTTTCCATTGCGTGGAGCCGCATTTTCCCCACCGGCGAGGAAGCACAGCCCAACGAGGCGGGCCTGAAGTTCTACGATGATGTCATTGACGAGTGCCACAAGTACGGCATTGAGCCGCTCATCACCATTTCCCACTACGAAACGCCCCTGGCCCTGGCCCGCAAGTACAACGGCTGGAGCAACCGCATCATGATCGACCTGTACCTGAAATACTGCCAGGTCCTGTTTGAGCGGTACAAGGGCAAGGTGAAGTACTGGATCACGTTCAACGAGATCAACTCCATTTTGCACCAGCCCTTTGTCAGCGGTGCCATCCTGACCCCCAAGGCCCAGTTGAGCAACCAGCAGCTGTATCAGGCCATCCACTACGAGCTGGTGGCCAGCGCCAAGGCTGTGCAGCTGGCCCACAGCATCGACCCGGAGTACAAGGTGGGCAGCATGATCCTGGCCGTTACCATCTACCCGCTCACCCCGAACCCCGATGACATCATCGAGGTGATGGAGCTGGACAACGAGGTGTACCTGTTCTCGGACGTGCAGGCCCTGGGTGCCTATCCCTACTACGCCAAGCGCGTGTTTGAGGAAAAGGGCGTGCAACTGGAGATCAGCGATGAGGACCGCGAAGCCCTGACCCACACTGTGGACTTTGTTTCGTTCAGCTACTATTCCAGCAACTGCGCCGCCGCCGACCACTCGCTGGGCGAGCCCACCGGCAGCAACATGGTCCCCACCCTCAAGCGCAATCCGTATTCCAAGGTCAGCGAGTGGGGCTGGCAGATCGACCCTAAGGGCCTGCGCTACACCCTGAACCGGCTGTACAGCCGCTACCACAAGCCCCTGTTCATTGCCGAAAACGGCCTGGGTGCCAACGACACCCTGGTGCCGGACGGCCACGGTAGCTTTACGGTGGAGGATGATTACCGCATCCGCTACATGAACGACCACCTGGTGCAGGTCAGCGAAGCGCTGCACGACGGCGTGGACGTGATGGGCTATACCAGCTGGGGGTGCATTGACCTGATCTCCTGCTCCACGGCGGAGATCAAAAAGCGCTACGGTATGATCTATGTGGACCTGAACAGCGACGGCTCCGGTACGCTGGAACGTTACAAGAAAAAGAGCTACGAGTGGTACCGCCGCGTGATCGAATCCAACGGCGAAAACCTGGAGCTCGACCCGGAGAAACCCATCGTCCTGTAACACATGCTTCTCATAAGGTGCCCTGAAACGGAACTTCCTCCTTTCAGACCCGCTGTGTGGCGTATGCTGCTCGGCGGGTCTTTGTTGTGCACAAAAATTTGTCCCCTGCTTCAGAATGTGATATACTGTTCCCAAAGAAAGAGAACGAGGTATTGCTGTTATGAAAATTCCTGCAAATGGCTTCACCCACGCCGGCAAGTTCCATGCGGACGACGTGTTTGCAACGGCGCTGCTGCAGATCATCCGGCCGGACATCAGGATCACCCGCGGCTTTGTGGTGCCGGACGATTTCGACGGCATTGTGTATGATATCGGCTTTGGCATGTTCGATCACCATCAGGAGCCCCGAGAGTACCGCGCCAACGGCATCCCCTATGCGGCTTTCGGCCTGCTGTGGCGGGTGCTGGGCCCGGGGCTGGTGGGGGAGCGTCAGGCCCGGCTCATCGATGAAAACTTTATCCAGCCCCTTGACCTGAACGACAACACCGGCGAGCAGAACAGCCTGTGCGATGCCATCGGCTTCTTCAACCCGGTGTGGGATTCCAAGGAGGATCAGGACACCTGCTTCTTCAAGGCGGTGGCTGTGGCAAAGCAGATCCTGGAAAACCAGATCGAGAGCGCGAACGCCGTGAACCGCGCCGACGAGAAAGTGCAGCAGGCCTATAAGAATTCCCGGGACGGCATCGTGATCCTGCCCTGCTACCTGCCCTGGAAGAATGGCCTGTACAAGACCGATGCCCTCTTCGTCATCTACCCCAGCCAGCGCGGCGGGTGGAGTGCCCAGTGCGTGACCGACCACAAGACCAAAAAGCCGAAGCTGCCCTTCCCCCAGAGCTGGGCGGGCCAGCCGCAGGAGGTCATTGAGCAGAAGAGCGGCATCGAGGGCATCAGCTTCTGCCACGCCAGCCGGTTCCTCATCACCGCAAAGGACAAGGAGACGGCGCTGGCCGCCTGCCGTCAGGTGCTGAGAAACAACGGGAGACTGTGATATGAGCGGGGAAGCGGAGAAGACAGAGCGGGCCTATGTCTATATGGTGCGCTGCGCAGGCGGCCAGCTCTACACGGGCTGGACAAATGACCCGGCCAGCCGCCTGCACGCCCACAAGAGCGGGAAGGGAGCCAAGTGCACCCGTGCGCTGGGGGCACAGCGGTTCGCGTATCTGGAACGGTGCACAGACAAATCTGCCGCCCTGCGCCGGGAAGCAGCCCTGAAAAAGCTGACCAAGGCGCAGAAGGAGGCCCTGTGTGCCGAATGGGCTGAGAAGAATCTGCCCCGGCTCTCGCTGGCCACCCGGGCCGATGCGGCGGAGATCCTGGACATCTACAACTGGTATGTCCTGCACCATACCGCCACCTTTCAGGTAACGCCCTCTTCCCTGCCGGAGTATGAGGACTGGGTGGACAGAACCCGTGCGCTGATCCCTCTGCTGCTGGCCCGGGATGGGGACGGTAAGCTGCTGGGCTATGCCTGTGCCCACCGCTACCACCCCCGTGAGGCCTACGACTGGGCTGTGGAGAGCACCATCTACTGTGCCCCCGATGCCCGGGGCTTTGGTGTGGGGGATACCCTCTACCGTGCCCTGCTGGATATTCTGGACGGGATGGGTTACTGGAATGTCTACGCCCTTGTGGCAGACCCCAACCCCGCCAGTGAGCGTATCCATGCCCGCCTGGGCTTCACCTGCGTGGGCCGTGAGCCCCACACCGCCTATAAGTTCGGCTGGCTGGGCCTGTCCACCTGGTGGCTGCCCCTGCGCAGGGGCAATGAAAAGCCGGAGCCCACCCACCCGCTGACACAGGAACAGGTGGAGGAGATCCTGGGAAGATACCAGGCATAAAGAAAGCGTCCTTCGGGACGCTTTTTTGCATTTCATATATACATTTTAACTGCATAAAATTTGAATATAAACAAATGATACTGCATAAACATACAAAGTGTAACAAATCCTGCTGCAAATGCGCGGCATGTTTGGCAGTTTTCAGCATTGACGGAAAAGCCGCGCTGTGTATAATAAAAGCATCAACCGCGAATCAAAGACAGAGGATGCGAAGGGAAAGTGCGCATCAGGGTACAAAAGTGTATTTTTATTAAAAGGAGCGCGTTTATTATGAAAAAGGAAAACATCAAAAAAGTCGTTCTGGCCTACTCCGGTGGTCTGGATACCTCCATCATCATTCCCTGGCTGAAGGAAAACTACAACAACTGCGAAGTCGTCGCCGTTTCCGGTGACGTGGGTCAGGGCACTGAGCTGGACGGCCTGGAGGAAAAGGCCAAGGCTACCGGCGCTTCCAAGCTGTACGTCCTGGATCTGAAGAAGGATTTTGTGGAGAACTACATCTTCCCCACCCTGAAGTTTGGTGCAAAGTACGAGGACTACCTGCTGGGCACCAGCTTTGCACGCCCCTGCATTGCAAAGGCTCTGGCCGATATCGCCATCAAGGAAGGCGCAGATGCCATCTGCCACGGCTGCACCGGCAAGGGCAACGATCAGGTGCGTTTTGAGCTGACCCTCAAGGCCCTGTGCCCCGATATGGCCATCATTGCTCCCTGGCGTGAGTGGGACATCAAGAGCCGTGACGAGGAAATCGACTACGCCGAGGCTCACCACATCCCCCTGAAGATCAACCGCGAGACCAACTACTCCAAGGACAAGAACCTGTGGCACCTGAGCCACGAGGGCCTCGATCTGGAAAGCCCCGCCAACGAGCCGCAGTACAACAAGCCCGGCTTCCTGGAGCTGGGCATCAGCCCCGAGCAGGCTCCCGATGTTCCCACCTATGTGACCATCCACTTTGAAAAGGGCATCCCCACCGCCGTGGACGGCAAGGAGATGGGCGCTGTGGAGCTGGTGGAGTACCTGAACAAGCTGGGCGGCGAGAACGGCATCGGCCTGCTGGACATCGTGGAGAACCGTCTGGTGGGCATGAAGAGCCGCGGCGTGTACGAGACCCCCGGCGGTGCCATCCTGTACAAGGCCATCAATGTTCTGGAGACCATCACCCTGGACAAGGAGAGCGCACACCTCAAGGAGCAGCTGGCACAGAAGTATGCCGACATCGTCTACAACGGCCAGTGGTTCACCCCGCTGCGTGAGGCTCTGGATGCTTTTGCCAACAGCCTGGCAAAGACCGTGACCGGCGATGTGAAGCTGAAGCTGTACAAGGGCAACATGATCAAC
>ENA-UONV01003516-UONV01003516.1-human-gut-metagenome-genome-assembly--contig:-CS4-NODE-3516-length-10497-cov-4.789600_pt1 | contig 10497 bp, 10 predicted proteins | sample MGYA00242461_ERZ724008 | MGnify/ENA metagenome assembly ERZ724008 | reverse complement strand
GCATCAGCTCCAGTCAGATCTTACGCCTTGGCGGCAGCCTCGTTCAGGGCCTCCATCAGCCGGGGCACATCAATGCCATGGGCCAGGGCGCCCTGCTCAATGTTCTCAAAGTGGGCGGCGGCGCAGCCGATGCACCCCATGCCGAAGCGCTGCAGTACCTCTACAGTAGCAGGATATTTCTGTACGATCTCCATGATGCCCATATCTTTTGTAATCAGCATAATTTATTATCTCCTTGCAGTTAAATTGGGGGAGGCAAACTCCCCTCCCTTAGTATAGTTATTTTTCCCCTATTTGTAAACAGAATCCGAACTTTTTTGCAAAGTCCCCCGTTCTGCCCGCCCGTTCATTGACAAGCGCCGCCGCCATGGTGTAAAATGATGCGGAACAAAGCCCCCGCCGGGGCCAATTTACAAGAAAAGGCACGAGGAACATTATGAAAACGACAACACGCCTGCTGGCCCTGCTGCTGGCACTCTGCATGGTATTTGCCTTCGCCGCCTGCGGCAAAGACCCCAGCGACCCCACCGATCCGACCGATCCCAGCAATCCCACTACCCCCACCGATCCTGATAACCCCAATCCCGATGAGCCCTCCAAGGAGGAGATCCTCAAGGAACTGCAAAAGACCATGCTGGAAAATACGCTGGCCATGCAGCAGAAGAACAAGGATACCATCGGCTGGCTGTATATTGATGGCACCACCGTCAATGATGTGGTGGTCAAGGTCAATTATAACGATGATAACAAGTACTACCTGCGCCGCAATGCCAATGGTGAGAACGATAACGACGGCTGCTACTATGCCGATTTCCGTTGCACCAGCGGCAATCGCTCCACCATCTCGAAGAATACCGTCATCTACGGCCACAATCTGGGCCGGGCCGAAAATGCCCTGCTGACCGATTATCAGAACCACGCAAATGGCCCCAAGTTCGCTCAGCTGCTGAAGTATCAGGACGAGGAATTTGCCAAGACCCATCCTTATATCTACTACTCCACCATCGAAGAGGACATGGTCTGGCAGGTATTTGCGGTATTCTACACCGATATCAAGTTCGACTACATCAACCCCAACCCCGCCGATGCCACCTTCAATAGCCTCATCAAAAAGGCCCAGGATCTTTCCTTCTACGATTATGATGTGGAAGTGACCAGCAACGATAAGATCCTCACCCTCTCCACCTGCACCTACCGTCTGGCGGATGATACCAAGCTGCACTATCCCAATGACTACCGCTATGTCGTCATGGCCAAGCTGCTGCCCGCCGATGCCGTGCTGGAGGATACCGTTTCCCTCACCGTCACCAAGAACGCCCCGGTAAAACCCGCCGGCGAATAATGCCCCATCCAATACGGCCCCCTTTCCCACCGGGAAAGGGGGCCTTTCGCGTTCCCCTAAAGCCTCCCCAGTGTAAGGAGTGTGACACTGCACCATCCAAAAGCCTCCCCTGGGGACGGGGAGGTGTCAGCCGATCGGCTGACGGAGGGGTTGTTGGCGCAAACTATGTCATCAAACGCCCCGGCGGCGAACTGTACGGGTCTTGCACTCTGCAAAATCAGTGCGACGCCGCCAGGCGCCCACAAATTAGCCTCCGTCGGGTAGGCGCTCAGTTTATACCTTTGCAAAAAAGGCCCCGCCCTCGCCGCCGGGCCGCCGCAAAAAAGAAAGCCCCCGCCATATGGCAGGGGCCTTGCTTGTCTTTTGTGGTTTGGGAATTACAGCTTGCCCAGCTTGGTGCGGCAGCTGCGGCAGACATACTTGTCGTCATAGGTAGCCAGCTCTTCCTTGGAGCCGCAGAAAATGCAGCAGGGCAGGTACTTCTTAAGAATGACCTGATCACCGTCTACATAAATTTCAACATCACTGTGGATGTCGATGCCGAGGGTGCGGCGAAGCTCTACAGGGAGAACGATACGGCCGAGGTTGTCAACTTTTCTTACGATACCGGTGGATTTCATGGTACAGGTTCCTCCTTAATAAAGTTAGGTGGTTTGCTGGCGGTTTACAATATCTTCTAATATTCTCGCTTTTTCTCTACCTTGCTACTAAGTGTACTATTATTTTCCATGAAATTCAAGAGGTAATTAGCACAATTTCGCAAATCTTGTGGATAATTTTTGCCCCTAATTTGCCGTTTTTTTGGTTATTGTTGCTAAAATTGATAAAATGCGCACAGATTCCGTTATTTTACATAATTCGATAAAACACATCAAAAAAGGAAAACATTAGCGCAATACGCTCCCGTAAGGAGAAAAAGATGTTGATAAATCATCTCTACTCCCTAAAAAATGAAGAAAGGAGCTCCGCCCATGATGAACGGTATCCTTACCGCCCTGCTTATTTTTTCGGTCGTCACCGCGGCCTTCACCGGCCGGATGGAAGCGCTCTCCGCCGCGGCGCTTTCCGGCTGCGGGGAAGCCGTAAGCCTGGTCATTGCCCTCACCGGTATGCTGTGTCTGTGGAGCGGCCTGATGGAGATTGCCCGCCGCTGCCGCCTTACGGAAGCATTGGCCCGGCTGCTGCGTCCTCTTACCCGGTGGCTGTTCCCCACGGTGCCGCAGGGCAGCCCCGCCATGCAGGCCATCTCCATGAATCTTTCCGCCAATCTGCTGGGTCTGGGCAATGCCGCCACTCCCTTGGGCCTTGCCGCCATGCGGGAGCTGCAAAAGTTGAATCCCCATAAGGACAGCGCCAGCAATGCCATGGTCACCTTTGTAGCGATGAATACCGCCTCCCTCCAGCTCATCCCCACCACCTGCGCCGCGCTGCGGCAGCAGGCCGGCTCCGCCGCCCCCATGGAGATCCTGCCGGCGGTATGGCTCACCGGGCTTTCGTCCCTGGCCGTGGTCCTGCTGCTGGACCGTCTGCTGCGCGGGAAGTCCCGCCGGCCGGAATAAAGGCAGGCCCGTGCGGGCGCCCTTCACCCCATCCGCGAATTTCATCAAAAAGGAGGGCATTCCATGTCATTCAGCGCCTGGTTCATCCCGCTGCTCATCACCGGCCTGTTCAGCTGGGGCCTCTGCTCCGGCGTGGATGTGTTCGATTGCTTTTTGCAGGGAGCCAAAGAGGGGCTCAAAACCGCCGCCTCCATCACCCCGGCCTTGGTCTGCCTGCTTACGGTGGTCACCATGTTCTGCCACAGCGGCGCCCTGGATGTCCTCACCGGCTTCCTTCGCCCCGTGACTCAGCTTATCGGCTTCCCGGCGGAGGTACTGCCATTGGCCCTGCTGCGGCCGGTCTCCGGCAGCGGCGGTACCGCCCTGCTGCACCAGCTGCTGGGGGAATACGGCCCGGATAGCTTTATCGGGCGGGTAGGCAGTGTGCTGGCCGCCGCCTCAGAGACCACCTTCTACGCTATCGCGGTCTACTACGGCGCGGTGGGGATCCGCCGTACCCGCCACACCATGGCCGCTGCCCTCACCGGGGATCTGACCGCGGCGCTGGTCAGTGCCCTTGCGGTCCGCTTGCTGCTGGGGGTGTGACCTGCCTCATCAGAGGGAAACGGTATCCAGATAATGCAGGAAGAAGCTGCCGTCCGGCCGTGTCATTACGGAGAAACGGGTCCGGAAGTCCCCAATTTTATAGGGATTTTCATAATATACATTGCCGTGCAGTTCGTAACTGACGCTTACCTCGGATTTTTCCCGATCAATTTGAACCTCCGTGTTCCTGCACACCGGAGTATTCCCCCATCCAAAGCCGGACCAAAACACATACTCCCCGGTTTCGGGAACATAGGTATCTTCACCAAACTCATAATCCGGAATATCAAACACCTCCTCGGCCATCTGCTGTATCTTTTCTTTTGGAAAGTGGTAACACCCCTCATCATCCATGGTGACAAAATCATGGTACAGGTATTTCTCCTCCTCCATGAACATTACCGTACTCAAAATAAAAAGATGGATCTGTCGGTCCTCCAACGGATAGGCGGAGCTCCCCAGGATATCTCCAGAGTAAAAGGCAAAGTTGGTCAGCTGCGCGGTCAGAACCTCCGAGGAAGCCTGCAGTTCCTCCTGCATTGCGTCCCAGTCCAATGCGGACTTTCCCTGCGGGGCGTTGCCGACGCAGGCGCAAAGGCTAAAGCAAAGTGCCAAAGCGATTGCGAGTGATAGCATCTTTTTCATGGCGTTTTCTCCTGTATGTTTTTGCCGCTGCGGCAGGTTTTCTATCATTTTACCATGGGCGCCGCAGGTGGGCAACGGAAAATTTTAGGGCGGTGACGCCTGTTCCTTGCCAGCGTCCGCCCTCCTCACAATTTTTTAACAAAATCGCCACATTCGGCGCTATGCAAAAGACTCCGCCGGTGCTATAATCTAAATTAGAATACTATGACCTGTAAGGAGGAAATAGCAATGATGGACAAGATCCTGGTAGCCGATGACGACCTGAATATCTGCGAGCTGCTGCGCCTGTACCTGGAAAAGGAGGGCTTCGAGGTGGTAATGGCCCACGATGGCGAAGAAGCCGTGGCCAAGTTCGAGAGCGAAAAGCCCTCTCTTATCCTCCTGGATATCATGATGCCCAAGCTGGATGGCTGGCAGGTTTGCCGGCAGATCCGCCAAAAGAGCGATTGCCCCATCATCATGCTCACCGCCAAGGGCGAAACCTTCGATAAGGTGTTGGGCCTGGAGCTGGGCGCCGATGACTATGTTGTCAAGCCCTTCGATACCAAGGAGATCGTGGCCCGCATCAAGGCCGTGCTGCGCCGCAGCAGCCCCGCCGGCACCGCCGAAGGTGAGGTCAAGGAGGTCAGCTACGATAAGCTCACCGTCAATATGACCCGCTACGAGCTCAAGGTGGATGGCAAGGTCGTGGATGCCCCGCCCAAGGAGCTGGAGCTCCTGTTCCACCTGGCCAGCCACCCCAACCGCGTATTCACCCGCGATCAGCTGCTGGATGAGGTCTGGGGCTTTGAGTACTACGGCGACAGCCGCACCGTCGATGTCCACATCAAGCGCCTGCGCGAAAAGCTGGAAGGCGTCAGCGATCAGTGGAGCCTCAAGACCGTTTGGGGCGTCGGCTATAAGTTCGAGGTCAAGGAATAAGAATGAACAAATCGCAGAAAACCCTGATGGGCAAATACTACTCGGTATGCTGCGCCATCATTCTGCTCAGCATGGTGCTGGTCGGCTCTATCTTCATGGTGCTGGCCAATGACTATCTGCGGGAAGAAAAAATCAGCCTGCTGGAGAAAAATGTGACCCAGGCCGCCCGCCTCACCATGGAAAATTACGCCGCCCACGAGTACCGCTATGTCAGCAGCGATACCCTGCAGCCGGTGTATGCCGTGCTGGGCTCCGCCATCGAGGCCGACATCTACCTTTCCGATAACAAGGGCAATATCCTCATTATGGCCCATACTACCGAGAGCGCCATCCCCCAGTCGGTGCCGCAGGCTGTCCTGGATAGCCTCTCAAAAACCGGCAGCTATCAGGGCTCCGTGGTCATGGCCGGCACCGGGGAAGACCCCCAGTACGCCGTGGCCACCCCCGTGGTGGATGAAAACGGCCTTCTGGTGGGTGCCGTTATGGCCACCGCCCGGGCTGCCAACCGTGCCCTGGCCGGCGATATGCTCCAGATGTTCCTCATCGCGGCCATCGTGGTGCTGGTGGTCAGCTTTATCGTCATTTATTTTGTCACCACCAGTCTGGTAAACCCCCTGCGGCAGATGGCCGCCGCCACCCGTGCCTTCGCCAAGGGCGATTTCTCGGTCCGGGTGCCGGTGGAGGGCGATGATGAGATCGGGCGGCTGGCCTCCGCCTTCAATAATATGGCCACCGAGCTGGCCCTCACCGAATCGGTGCGCCGCAGCTTTACCGCCAATGTCAGCCACGAATTAAAAACCCCCATGACCACCATCGGCGGCTTTGTCGATGGTATCCTGGATGGCACCATCCCGCCGGAGCGGCAGAACCACTATCTGCGCATTGTCTCCAGTGAGGTCCAGCGCCTTTCCCGCCTGGTGCGCAATATGCTCACCCTCAGCCAGATCGAGGCCGGCGAGCGCACCATCCAGCCCACCGAGGTGGAGATCACCTCCCTTGTCACCAATACCCTGCTGGGCTTCGAGCAGCGGCTGGAGGAAAAGCACATCGAGGTGGAGGGGCTGGATACCGACCGCTACTGGGTGCTGGCCGATGCCGACCTCATCCAGCAGGTGGTGTATAATCTCATCGATAACGCCGTCAAATTCGTCAATGAGGGCGGCACCCTTTCCTTCGACTTTTATACCGAGGGCGAGAATATCATGGTAGCGGTGCGCAATACCGGCTCCGGCGTCCTGCCGGAGGAGATCCCACGGCTCTTCGACCGGTTCTACAAGACCGACCGCAGTCGCAGCCTGGATAAAAACGGCGTAGGCCTGGGGCTTTCCATCTGCCGCACCATCATGAATGTCCACGAGGGCGAGATTTTCGTCCGCAGCCAGCCCGGGGAATACACCGAGTTTGTATTCGGCCTCAAGGCCGACCCCGCCCACTACAAAAAAGGCGTCAACCGCAAAGCCCCTATGGTAGATGCCAGCTTTACCACATTGCCGGCGGCCCCCGCTGCCGGCCGGGAGGAGAAACAGCATGAGAAACCGCAGCAATGACAGCAACTACCACTGGGATTACCAGGATTACCGGGGCAACTACGGCCAAAGTCCCGCCCGCGCCCGGAAAAGCAGCGGCCTGAAGTACTTCCTCATCGCCATGGGGGTGGTCATCCTGCTGGTGGGGGCGCTGTGCGTCGGGGCCTCCGTCTGGGGCAGCAAGCCTGCCCCGCAGCCGGATCAGGATTCGTCCATCGGCAATGAGCTGGAGCACCTGCCGGAGATCGACCAGCAGAACAAGCCGGAGGATAATGTGCCGGATACCACCGAAGACGGCCTTTTGACTCCCGCCGGCATCTATAAAAAGTGCGCCCCCTCGGTGGTGGGCATCATCACCTACGGCAGCAGCGCCACCGCGCAGGGCAGCGGCATCATCCTTTCGGAAAACGGCTACATCATCACCAATGCCCATGTGGTCAGCGGCGGCGAAAAGTTCGAGGTCGTGCTGCAAAATGGCGATAGCTATGATGCCACCGTCATTGGGGCGGATAACCAAAGCGACCTGGCTCTGCTTAAAATGCAGAACCCGCCCGAGGGGCTGGTCGCGGCAACCTTCGGCAACAGCGATGAGCTGGAGGTCGGCGAAATGGTGGTCGCCATCGGCAATCCCGGCGGTCTGGCGCTGGCCTCCACCCAAACCGTCGGCTACATTTCGGCGGTGCAGCGCACCATCACCACCGAGCTGGGCTACACCATGGTCTGCATCCAGGCGGATGCCGCCATCAATCCCGGCAACAGCGGCGGCCCCCTCATCAATACCTACGGCCAGGTGGTGGGCATCACCTCCAGCAAGCTGGTGGAGGAAGGCTACGAGGGCATCGGCTTCTCCATCCCCATCAATACCGCCCTGCCCATTCTGGACGATTTAATGCAGCACGGCCGGGTGACCGGTCGGGCACAGCTGGGCATCACCGTGGTGGAAGTAGGCAGCAATGAAGCCAATTATTACGGCATCCCGGCGGGTCTGCGCATCATGTCCATCAATGAGGACAGCGATGTAGGCCGTCAGGGCGCCGAGGTCGGTGATATCATCACCTCCATTGATGGCTGGGCCATCACCAGCCGTGCCGATTGCAGCGATATCCTGGCACAGCACAAGCCCGGCGATACCGTGGAAATAAGCCTGTACCGGGCCAGCCGTACCGGCCGCGGCCAGACCTTCACCATCACAGTCACCCTGCTGGGGTCCTAAGCATCCCCCAAAAGCCGCCCACGGGCGGCTTTTCTGCCCCTTGTGCCATATTGCCCATAAAGCCGTGTCATTTCCGGGCAAACCTGCCAATGGCATTTCGGTCGGGAGTGATGTATAATTAAAAAGAGGAGGAAAGCAACCCGCATCGACACAGTAAGGAGGTGCCGAACAATGAAAAAGAGGATATCAGCCGTACTGCTGGCCCTGGCCATGTTGTTCACCACCGCCCATGCCATTCCAATTTATGTGGATGGCAGCGCCCTGGGCTGGCAAGAACCGAACCGCTGACCCTGGAGGTGGAAAGCGGCGACAGCATCGATAATGTCAAGCAGAAGATCCAGAACACGGGTGTTTCGGTAGATGGGAAATGCCTGTATTTTGGCAGCAGATTTTTGGAGAACGGCCGCACTCTAGCAGATTATAATATCCAGAAGGAAAGCACCTTGCAACTGACTACCTTTTTGGAGGTAGCCGATTCAAAAAACCTGTCTGATGCTCTGGCTTCCGATGCCGCGGTCATTCGCTTGACTGGGGATATTGAGATCACCGCCTTTATGGCGGTGAGTAGACCGGTGACCATCGATCTGAACGGCCACTTACTGAAAACAACCAGCGGGGTCAGCAACTTGATCCATGTCACCCAAAATGGAGAGCTGACGCTGATCGACAGCAATCCCAATGCCGTTCACAAGTTCGATAAGAGCAACGCCCTGTGGAAGCTGGCAGATGAAACCACCGCCGAAGAAAATATCATAGAGGTAAAGGGCGGCGCCCTCACCGGCGGCAACAGCAAAGACGGCGGCGGTATCTATGTGAGGAAAGGCGGCACGCTCCTCATGCGGGGCGGCAATATCGTGGGCTGCACGGCGCGCGAGGGCGGCGGTGTTCATGTGGAAGCTGGCGGCCGGTTCAAGATGTCCGCCGGGACCATTACCGGCTGCACGGCTGGGCAGGAGGAAGGCAAGACGGCCAACGGCGTGTTTATCGCGGCGGGTGGCCGGTTTACGCAGTCACCCGGCGCCCAAATCACCGGAGAGGTCATCGGGGCCTATACGGTCACCTTCCAGTCGGAGGGTGGAAGCGAAGTAGCATCCCAGATTCGTGCCAACACCCCTGCCGACCGCCCTGCCGACCCCACTAAAGAGGGCTATACCTTCATCGGCTGGTACAACGGCGAAAGCGAATGGAACTTTGCCGATGCCGTGACCGAAGCCCTGACCTTGACGGCAAAGTGGCAGCTCAACCAGTACACTATCACCTTTGATACCGCCGGCGGCAGCGAGGTTCCCTCCATCACCCAGGATTACGGCACGGCCATTACCGCCCCGGCCAACCCTACCAAAACAGGCTATACCTTTGCCGGCTGGGATAAGACCATTCCCACCACCATGCCGGCTGAAAACATGACCATCACTGCCCGGTGGCAGGTCAACCAATACACCATCACCTTTAAGCCGGAAAACGGCGGGCAGGATATCGTCATTAAGCAGGACTACGGCACGGCCATTACCGCCCCGGCCAACCCTACCAAAACAGGCTACACCTTTGCCGGCTGGGATAAGACCATTCCCACTGCCATGCCGGCTGAAAACATGACCATCACTGCCCGGTGGCAGGTCAACCAATACACCATCACCTTTAAGCCGGAAAACGGCGGGCAGGATATCGTCATTAAGCAGGACTACGGCACGGCCATTACCGCCCCGGCCAACCCTACCAAAACAGGCTACACCTTTGCCGGCTGGGATAAGACCATTCCCTCCACCATGCCGGCCGAAAACATCACCCTCACCGCCCGGTGGACCGAAAACCGGGTCATTGTCATCATCCGGCCGGATGACAGCAAGGATGAGCCGGACCCCGGTACCATCCATCAGTGGGGCCCCTGGCGCTCCAATGGGGATGGGACCCATACCCGCCGCTGCACGGCCAGCGGCTGCTTCGACCAGCAAAACGGGAAGTGCTACGGCGGCGCCCCCAATTGCACCCAGCGGGCAAGCTGCATCCTGTGCGGCGCCAAATACGGCAAGACCGACCCCACATGCCACGCCTCCCTGGAAAAGCTGGAGGCGATAGCCGCCACTGCGGCGGCCAATGGCCGGGTGGAATGCTGGCACTGCACCGCCTGTGATAAGTACTTTGCGGACGCGAACGGCAAAACGGAGCTCACCGCGGAGAATACAGTAACCGAAAAGGTGCCGCCGAGCATCATACAGGGCAACGACGCCCGGTGGAAAAAGGGCGAAAGCAGTACACTTACCTTCCGCTCCGATGCGGCGTTTGAGGACTTTGCCGAGGTGCTGGTAGATGGCGCGGTGCTGCCCTCCGAAAGCTACGAGAAGCGGAATGGGGAAGGCAATATCATCGTAGAGCTGCGGGAAAGCTACCTGGAGCAGTTGGCCGAAGGGGAGCATGCTTTGGCCATTCGCTCGGCAAGGGGAGATGCCACCACCCACTTTACCGTGGAGGCAGCACCCGATGAAACCCATCCGGTGAGCTGGTGGGTTTACGCGGCGGCTCTGGGGGCTTTTGCCATCGGCACCTGTGTCGCGGTGATCTCCTTCCGGCGCAAAAAAGCCGGATAAGTGACAGTAAATAGCAGAGATTCCGGATCTCCTTCGTACCAAGTGTACGGGGGAGATTTTTTATTCAATTTTCAAGGTACTGTTGGGAGGCAGGTTCCCGCTTAAGGCAGACCCCCAAATT